>Ga0208770_1000271_pt1 | contig 37568 bp, 53 predicted proteins | sample AntAceMetag02UK9_FD_184771 | JGI IMG/M metagenome (GOLD analysis project Ga0208770, IMG submission 184771) | Saline lake microbial communities from Ace Lake, Antarctica - Antarctic Ace Lake Metagenome 02UK9 (SPAdes) (version 2) | ecosystem: Environmental > Aquatic > Non-marine Saline and... | reverse complement strand
AGCAGTATCACGAGCAGCAGCATCAGCAGCTTCCCACACATCACGGTTAATTGTTTCACCGTTTATTTTACGTTCGTATAAGTCGGCCACGTCTTGCACTACTTTCTTGTTAGTAGCGTACTTTATTACACCATGTTTAGGGTCTACTAGTAACCAGTGTAAAAATTTATCTCCCACTTGGGACAGGTCAGAACCTACATTAACAGCGTTTAGGAAGTTAAGCGGAAACTCTTTAGCGTCCTTGGGTGAAAGCCCCTCAAATATAGAATCTTCCAACCGCGCCAACACCTCTGGTATACCTAGCTCAACCTCGTACGCTTTATGATCGTCACTGTGTAATGTGCATCCAACCGCACACCCTTTACCATCTTCCCAATAAACACCTTTAACTATTTCGTCCGCATCGTAATGATCTTGAAGGCGTTTGATATATTCATCTTTTATCTCTTGTTTTCCGTGAAATGCTTTCATGTTAGTTCCTTTAAATTGTTAAATTAATTAGTTCAATGAGCTTTTCCGCTTGTGTTAACCTGGTAGCAGCACCATAAGCAGCACCATAAGCAGCAGCACTAGAAACACCATAAGCACCATAAGCAGCACCATAAGCAGCACCAGAAGCAACAGCAGCAGCACGAGCAGCTTCCCACACATCCTGGTTAATTGTTTCACCGTTTATTTTACGTTCGTATAAGTCGGCCACGTCTTGCACTACTTTCTTGTTACTAGCGTACTTTATTACACCATGTTCAGGGTCTACTAGTAACCAGTGTAAAAATTTATCTCCCACTTGGGACAGATCAGAACCTACATTAACAGCGTTTAGGAAGTTAAGCGGAAACTCTTTAGCGTCCTTGGGTGAAAGCCCTTCAAATATAGAATCTTCCAACCGCGCCAACACCTCTGGTATACCTAGCTCAACCTCGTACGCTTTATGATCGCCACTGTGTAATGTGCATCCAACCGCACACCCTTTACCATCTTCCCAATAAACACCTTTAACTATTTCGTCCGCATCGTAATGATCTTGAAGGCGTTTGATATATTCATCTTTTATCTCTTGTTTTCCGTGAAATGCTTTCATGTTAGTTCCTTTAAATTGTTTATGTAATAGTATAGCGTTTATGTAATAGTACAGCTAATTAGTTCAATGAGCTTTTCCGCTTGTGTTAACCTGGTAGCAGCATATCCAGCATTAGCAGCAGCATCAGCAACATCAGCAGCAGCAGCAGCATCAGCAGTAGCCGCACCATAAGCAGCATCAGCAGCACGAGCATAAGCACCAGAAGCAGCAGCAGTAGTAGCACCCCACACGTCCCGGTTAATTGTTTCACCATTTATTTTACGTTCGTATAAGTCGGCCACGTCTTGCACTACTTTCTTGTTAGTAGCGTACTTTATTACACCATGTTTAGGGTCTACTAGTAACCAGTGTAAAAATTTATCTCCCACTTGGGACAGATCAGAACCTACATTAACAGCGCTTAGGAAGTTAAGCGGAAACTCTTTAGCGTCCTTGGGTGAAAGCCCTTCAAATATAGAATCTTCCAACCGCGCTAACACCTCTGGTATACCTAGCTCAACCTCGTACGCTTTATGATCATCACTGTGTAATGTGCATCCAACCGCACACCCTTCCCAATAAACACCTTTAACTATTTCGTCCGCTTCGTAATGATCTTGAAGGCGTTTAATATATTCGTCTTTTATCTCTTGTTTTCCGTGAAATGCTTTCATGTTAGTTCCTTTAAATTGTTTATGTAATAGTATAGCGTTTATGTAATAGTATAGCGTTTATAAAACTTCTTTAAATGCTGCATGTTCTTCATCAGTTAACATGCAAAACGTTGCCGCTTCCACGTCATCACGCATTGCTATAAGTTCTTGCGGCATGTAATTGTAAAAGGATTGTAAAGTTGTTATAGCATCTAAACATTTTTCCAGTTTATCAACACCGGACAACCGCTTATGTTTCTCTTTCACGTACCTAATAACTAACTTGCGCGCGTGTGTATGGTTATTCTCTATGGTTGCTTGTGCAACATCTTCCAAGTATTTAGCTAGTAACATTTATAATTCCTCCCGATCATGTAAAGAGATTGCACCGCTTCCATTTGCACCACCCGCCGCTTGTACTGCTTCATTAAAACGCCCATCGCTTGAATATACAAACGCACCACCAGCCATATATTGGTGCGTTTGCGCCTCCAATGGTTCAGCAAATACATGCCCGATTATATACCCTTTGTTTAGTTTTAACCGTGGTAACTCATGCCCTCCTGATAGTTCGGGGATTCCTTCACCTACTAGAATAGCGCCTGTGAAGTTGTCACTTATCCCACCGTTTGAGCATCCTTTAAACATTGGGTTGGTGTAAATTTGTACTCTTATTCCCAATGTGTTAGCTGTTTTTCGTAATTCTTGTTTTCCGTGAAATGCTTTCATGTTAGTTCCTTTAAATTGTTTATGTAATAGTATAGCGTTTATGTAATAGTACAGCATCCAAACATTTTATACCTCTATTTTAAATTGTTTCATTCCGTCTAAATCCAACATATAACGCGTGGCATACAGTGCGTTACTAGTTAGCTTGCGTTGCCAAGCCGTAAATCGTGGCGACCATCTAAAACCGTTTGATTTTAGCACCGCGCGAACTTCTGGCGTGGGTATATCATCAAAGAGTAATTGCAAGCGGTCTTCTTCAAAATTGCGCCTAACCGTTAAACCGTTAAATTGTTGATCTATTTCTGGCGTTGTTTCTATTGCCTTGTTTTTAACCTCAAGCACAGCAAGTTGTGACTTCATGCGTTTAATGGTGGCGTTATTGTTGGTTAGTTGATAAGGCGCAAAAGGGTGAGGCTCCCAGTTATATTCTGGAACGTACGTTTTAACCACCTTTTGCATTGCTTCCGATAATCCGGCCATTAGTTTTGTATCAGGGTCTTTGAGGTACGCCTTGTGGGCCTTATTAACCGCCTTCATCTCCTCTTGAAGTTTGATATTTGCGGCAACTTTAAGCCTGTATTGTTCTAACTCGGTTGCTTGTTTCTCACTGGTAGAATAAACGTCAGTCAGGTTTTTAAGTGCATATTTTTCTAGGTTATTGTGAAACTCTAGCCATTCATCAGAACGCTTGCGCTGGCTAGAGTTGGCTTTTTCTGCCCTTCTTGCTGGAAAGTTTGCGGGACCCGCAATCATAGTAGAAATACAGCGGCTTTGTGCTGATAGCAGGGCAAGGGTTTTTGTTTTGTATTTATCCTTCAAGCTGTCAAATACTTCTTGTGCAACTGCCTTTTGTTTGTCGCAAATAGCGTGTTTCTCTATATATAAAGCCAGCTCTTCCATTGTCGCAATATAGCTGCTGATAAAACTATCACCCCTTTTTTCTGGTGAAAAACTTGTGCCATGATAAGCACGCCTTGCTTGTTCGCGGTTTATATCCGTTTCTATTGTGCTTGTGTTAATTAACATTGCTTTATACCTCTATTTTATATTGAATTTTAACCGCTGCTAAATGATCCGCGAACTTCTCACTTGCTAAGGCGTGGCACTCTTTCATTGTTTTTTCACTAGCGCGCTTTTTAGGAAATACCATCACTGTTTTATTATAGTCTTCAAACATTATGAAAGATTTGTTACCTTCACTATTAATAATGCATACGCTCGCATTAGTGGAAATTCCTTTTATTGTGGTAAATTCTAACACTCGCGTTGCCGGTTGCCCATATTGATCTTGGCAAGGTTCTAGCTCTATTTGTGTTGTGGATTTCCAGCCGTTAATATAACATTTTTCTGTTTTTGTTATCATGGTAAATAGTCCTGTTTTGAGTTTATGTAATAGTATAGCGTTTATGTAATAGTATAGCGTTTTGTCACATTTTCGACGCAATTGATAATTATTCGCATGGTTTTAATCCCTGTTTTCATTAATAAATTGTTTCTTTTGGTCATTATGGAAGCTCCTTAATTTTCTGTTTTATCTGTCATTTTTTAACCAGTTAATTACTGCCTCACGGCTTCCCCAACTTGCGCTAGGTATATGATTGTAACAATATGCTACTATATCAAACAGCCTGTATTTATTAATATTATCAGCTCTAGCGCAAGCCTCTTTTAAGTCATTCTCCAGGACGGCGCATAAAAAACCGCCTGGAGGTACTTTATTTTCAACATATCGCGTTAAACTTTCTTTAATATCTTGCATTTTATAACTCCTTAATTTTCTGTTTGAAAGCTTCCAGTGATTGCGCACAAAGTCTTTTCCATGCGCCCTGCAAGTGTATTTTCTTTGCAAGTAGCATGTCACCAGTAGGTTTATTATTAATTAGTTGGTTATAAAATTGCGCCTCTTTGTATCCACAATCGCCCTTTTTTAAGTTGTGTATTATTGGTTTAAACATTTTTAAAACTCCGCATTAATTATTTCTTGCGTTAATTCGGTTAAATATTCACGAATGATTTTTTTCCCTTGCTCTTTATCACCTACCGATTGCCCTAACTCATGGCGCAAGCGTGCTTTAATCATTCTTGTTATTTCTGCATCTGTGTTGCTAAATTCTGCCATATTATTTTATCCTTTATTAAAGTTTATGATTGCTATCAGAAAAATAAGCCTTAACAAATTCTTGTGATATACCCTGTTTTTCCGCATATGATTTTCTAGCCTCTTTGCATGTTTTGCGCCAAGTAGTACTTGCTACATATGCACCCATGAAATAAATATCTATCTTTTTGTAATTTGTTTTAGTCATTGGCTTGAATCTCCTTAAATTGTGTTTTTAACCATTTGTATATCACAGCGTCTTTAGTGAATGGCAGAATTTTTACAAAATCGTTTACCTCTGTGAGATATAACAAAAACCCATCAGGCGTTATGCATTTATAACTACTGGTATTTTCACCAAATCCGACACATTTTACCCACATGCTATTGTTGATTTTGTATATGTATCCCGGTATTGGGTTTATGGATTTTAAGCTTGCTGTTTTAGTCATTATATTAAACCTTATTTTATCAGTTGGTTAAGTCTTTTAAGTAGCGCACCTTCGCGGTCCGATAGTTTGGTTATTTTAGCCTGTTTCTTGTTGAAATCCCTGATATGGTTACTTCTATAGCCTTTATTACATAACTCTTCACGTGTGCGCCTTATGATTATAATACGCTTTCTTATGTCATCAGCTGTTACAGGTATCATTATCTTACTCCGTTTACTTGTTTACATTTCTCTAAAGTGTTACCTAATTGCACACAATCTTTTATTGATTTACCTTCAATTACTCCAATTACAAGGAACAAAAAGAAGCAAAAGATTGCTAGATATAGTGGTGTGTTTTCATTCATTTTATCGCCCCTTGTTTACAGTTTATTAAATCCTGTAATGGTTGATGTTATAAGTGGTTTAAGCCTCGTGATAATCATCATTTTTCAACTTAGTTTCAAGTTGCTCTTTCAAGCTATCATGTAACTTTATGAGTTTTTCAGCTTTACTTATAGAGCCGTTTCTTAAAGCCGTTAAGCTTCCTTGCTCTATTCTTTTTACGATATTAAGTAAATCCGTTTCTTCCATTTGTTCAAAAGTAAGAGGTTTTGTTTCAAAAGTGTTCATTGTTTTAGTCCCTTATTGGTTGCTATAGATATATTATAACATGTTATACTATAAAGAGTCAAATAGTTTTATAAACTTTTTTCATATTAATTGCAAGCGGTGGAAAACTCCCAAGCGGTGGAAAACTCCCAAGCGGTGGAAAACTCCCAAGCGGTGGAAAACTCCCAAGCGGTGGAAAACTCCCAAGCGGTGGAAAACTCCCAAGCGGTTAAGTTGTGTAGTATCGGAAGGTTAAACCTTTAATAGTTTTATGGCCGGGCTTCTTTTGTAGATGGTTGCACATTCTAGGCGCTTGAATACCTAGAGAGTCGCAAGCCTCCTTGGCGTTGCGATACACAACGCCAGTCTGGATGCATTGGACATTGCTAAACTTACTATAATTTTGAGTTATGTTAAATGGTGGTATTCTTTCACCACATAACTCTTTTGTTAACTTATTACTTGTTAAGAGTGCATCATGGTAATTTTCATGCGCTGTAAGTATCTCAATATTATAATAGTGGTTAATATTGAATTGAGGATTTGGACTGATAGCAGTCATTGCAACAATTGCCGTAAGTTTATCAGAGCTTATGTATAGTATTTCATTCTTGTCATTCTTTACAATATAAACATAACGAGAATTATTGTCAGATGGTTTTAATGTTATTAACATTATGATTTCCTTAATTGGTTAGGTTGTTAGTGTAATGTATAACATTGTAATATGCAAGCCTAACATGTTGATAGTTTTATAAACTTTGTAAGTGTGGTTAGCCGAAAGTTTTGTAAAGTCGTTAAAACCCATGTTGAGTTCAGAAAAGTATGTATATATAGTTACAGTATAACTTATAATATAATTACACTATTATAACTATAAAATATAATTTTCTCAGACGAGTTATGCACAAATACTTAAATTTTCGTCCACAACTCAAAAATATAGTTTTATAAACTTATCGCCATAGTTTCAACAACTTATCGCTCAACACGTTGATAGTTTTATAAACTTATCGCCATAGTTTCAACAACTTATCGCTCAACACGTTGATAGTTTCAACAACTTATCGCTCAACACGTTGATAGTTTCAACAACTTATCGCTCAACACGTTGATAGTTTCAACAACTTATCGCTCAACACGTTGATAGTTTCAACAACTTATCGCTCAACACGTTGAAACTTTCAACAACTTATCGCTCAACACGTTGATAGTTTCAGGCGTCAGCGTGTGGTGCGTGTGGTGCGTGTGGTGCGTGTGGTGCGTGTGGTGCGTGTGGTGCGTGTGGTGCGTGTGGTGCGGGGGTACCTCCCCCGTGTGGAGCGCTGAATGAGTCAAACTCAAATTTTTCACATTTTCGCTAAAAACCTTTTACACGCCCATAGCTCCAACACGCCAACACGCCCATAGCTCCAACACGCCCACACGCACATGTGTTAAATCCAATTGACAACACCCTCAAACATCACTACCCTTATAGAATGAACCATTCTCTACCTGTTACCGCTTATCTTTCATTGGAAGATGAAGAACGATATTTCGTTGATGAATATGTCCTGTACGCTATAGGTGAACAATGTCGCAAACGTGAAAGAATTGTTCATGCACTGTCCCTACCTATACCTGCTGAATATGTAACGTTGAGTAAATCGGTTTTACTAAAACCTTTGGTTCGTGCTGCTGTGGCAGAACGTTTACGTGAGGAAGCTGACGAACAAGACATATCTCCCTCTAAAGTTATTTCTGAACATGCTCAAATTGCTTTTAGTAATATTGCTGATTATTTAGAATCTTTACCTTACGGTGATTTCAGGGTGATGGATTTGGACAAGATACCTGCCGGCAAAATGGGTGCTGTTAAATCTATTGAGACAAAACCTGGTCGCTACGGGTTGGCAACTAAGGTTATTCTACATGATAAACACGCTTCCTTGCGTGCAATGGGTGAAATGATGGGTTTGATTGCGCCTGATAAACCGCGACCACTCCTTGACTATGTTGCGCCTCCTGGGAAGGAAGACGAGAATGCTGATGTTCCTGAAGATGAATATAAAAAATTACTAGAGCAAACATGTGCGATTTAACAACAAGGTTCTCAAACGTGTGCGATTTTGATGGTGAGAATAGAAAAAAATGACTAACTTAATTGGATGGCGTGATAACATTGAGGAGAGTAAGGGCGCTATCAACCGTCCTATTCCTCACAACGCTGAAACATGGCCGCCTGATTATGACGCTATCTTTAGGTGGAGAACTGAGCGACTCAAACTTTTCACCAAAGATAAAAGACTGGTTAAATCGGCTAAAAAATACTACTCCACTCGTCCAACCGAGTTTATCATGGATTGGATGGATACATACGACCCACGCTCGAAAAACCGTAAATGGATGCCGTTTGTATTTTTTGAGCGGCAAGCAGAGTTCATTCGATATCTTAAATCGCTTGACGACGAACAAGAGTGTGGTTTGAACGAGAAATCACGCGACATGGGTGCGACATGGGCGGCTTGCGCCTACTCAGTTTGGTGTTGGTTGTTTCTTGATGGTGACGCAACTGGTTGGGGTTCGCGTAAAGAGTCTTTGGTTGATAAACTTGGTGAGCCGGACAGTATTTTTGAGAAGTTGAGACTTTTGATTAGTCGCCTGCCGAGGTGTTTCCAACCTGAAGGTTTTAACCTGAAGCGTGACTCAACATACATGAAATTAACCAACCCTGAGAACGGTTCTGTAATCTCTGGTGAATCTGGTGACAACATCGGGCGTGGTGGGCGTAAAAGTCGTTACTTCAAAGACGAAGCTGCATTTTACGAGCATCCTGAGAAAATTGAGGCGGCTTTGGGTGATAACACCCGCGTCCAAATCGACATTTCTTCTGTGAACGGTCTTGGAACAGTTTTCCAGAATCGTAGAGAACACGGTGTTGAATGGAGGGAAGGGACGGAAATGCCTAAAGGATACCCTCGCATTTTTGTGATGGATTGGCGCGACCACCCTGAGAAGACGCAGGAATGGTATGACACTCGTAAATCTAAATACGATCGTGAAGGAATGCAACATGTGTTTGCACAAGAGGTTGACCGTGACCCTTCGGCTGCTGTAAGCAACGTCATAATTCAAATGCAATGGATTAAAGCAGCAATTGACGCGCACATCACTGTACCGTATTTTGCTGCGGCTGTACCTGAACACTTAGGGCGATGGACAGCAGGTTTAGACGTGGCCGACGAGGGTATTGACAAGAACGCATTGTCCATGCGTGAATGGGTTATATGGCGTTCTTGTGAAGAATGGGGTGAACGTGACCCTGCGATCACTGCGAGACGTGCTATAGCAGCTTGCACACCTCATTCAGGTAAGATTGAGTGCATGTATGACTGTATTGGTGTCGGAGCAGGTGTGAAGGGTGAATATAACCGTCTGACGCAAGATGATAATGTTATTGACGCACACAAAATTCCATTCATTCCATGGAACGCTGGGTCAGGTGTGATAAACCCTTTTGAGCGCATCATTCCTGACGATGAAGAATCCTTGACAAACAAAGACTACTACGATAATCTCAAGGCACAAGGGTGGGGTTCGCTAGGTAAGAGATTTTATAAAACATATAAAGCTGTTACTGAAGGCGCGATTTACCCTCCTGACGAACTTATCTCATTGGATAGCACAATGCCTTCTCTCGATAAAATATGTAAGGAATTGGCGCAACCAACGAGAGGTCATTCTAGTAGGATGAAAATGATTGTGGAAAAAAGGAACGGTGGTAAATCTCCAAACTGCGCGGATAGTGGTATGCAGATGTTCTTCCCTGTTAATCTTAATAACGTTGAAATACAGATAGGTGGATATGGCAATTGAGAAAAACCCGTTACTTGAGCGTGCAAAAGATATGGAAGAAATGCTTCCGTATTGGGACATGACAGACACGATTGTTAAAGGTTCTAAAGCTATTAAAGCAGCTCGTGAGACTTACCTCCCTAAATTCCCTGACGAACAAACAGGCGACTACAATTTCCGTTTACAGATGGCTAAGTTCACGAACATTTATCGTGATGTCCTAGAAGGGCTTTCCACAAAACCGTTTGAGGAAGAAATAACTGTCATTAAAGGAACAGAAGATATTCCTTCTTTCGTCACCGATTTTGTAGAAGATGTTGACGGTTTTGGGAGTAACATAACCACTTTTGCGTCATTGACATTTTTTAACGGTATTAATTCAGCAATAGACTGGATATTCGTAGATCATCCTTCGGCTGAAGGAACTCTTAACATAAGCGTATCTGAAGCTAGAAAGAAAAATATCAAACCTTTCTGGACGCATGTTTTAGGAAGGAATGTTTACGAAGTTAAAACTAAAATGGTTGGCTCTAAGAAAGAGATTTATTATTTCCGGTTGTTTGAACCTTCTTCTGACGGTGTTAAAGCGAATCACATCAGAGTGTTTGAGCTTGTAAACGATGTGGTAACTTGGACTCTTTACGAAGAAGTTAAAAATGCTAAGAAGACAGAAGATCAGGTTAAAGAGATTAGTTCGGGTGTTTTAAGTGTGCCAGTTATTCCGTTTGTCCCTTTCACCACAGGCAGAAAAGATGGAAACACCTTTACGTTCGCGCCTCCTATGTTGGACGCAGCAGATTTGCAGATAACGCTCTACCAAGACGAGTCAGGGCTACAACACATCAAAGCCATGGCCGGTTATCCGATGCTCGCTGCAAACGGTATGAAACCTGCTATGAGTGCTGACAATAAAACACCTAAGAAAGTATCTATAGGGCCTATGCGTGTGCTCTATGGTATACCGGATGGAAATGGTGGTCACGGTGAATGGAAGTTTATCGAACCGAACGCCAACAGCATGGAGTTCCTGAAAAAAGATATTGCGGCCACTAAACAAGACCTTCGTGAACTGGGTCGCCAACCGCTCACAGCATTGTCAGCACAGTTAACAACTGTAACCACTTCAATCGCGGCAGGTAAAGCTAAGAGTGCTGTTACGGCTTGGGCGTTAGGTTTGAAAGACTCGTTGCAGAACGCATTGATAATCACAGCAATGTATGTTGGTAGCGAGTACAAAACTGAAGTTAACATCTACACTGGTTTTGACAATGTAACCGATGATGGGTCAGACCTCGACGCTTTGAACACTGCTCGTGATAGAGGTGATTTGTCCCAACAGACATATTGGCAAGAATATAAACGCAGGAAAGTATTATCACCTGAGTTTAACGCAGAAGACGAAGAGAGACGACTCTTTGAAGAAATTCCTGCAGAGGAAGACGAAGACGAAACTTTAACCCAGCCTGAGCCGGACGGTGATGGCGCAACTATTGGATGATAGAAATGACTAAAACTACATTAAAACTGCTTTCTACAGCAGCTTATGACAACACGCCAGGTTGGAAACTTGACGCAGACGGTCATATTGAATTACGTGACGGGAACCCTGTGTTTTTCAACGGTACAGGTCAGGAAATGACTGTGGCGCAAGACACGATCTCTAAGTTAAATAACGAGGCTAAGACCCATCGTGAGGCTAAAGAGAGTGCTCTTGCATCTTTGAAAGCTTTTGAAGGTTTGGACGCTGATGTTGCACGTAAAGCGTTGAAAACCGTTGAAGGTTTGGACGCTAAAACATTAATGGAGTCTGGGAAGGTGGACGAGTTAAAAGCTCAAATCACCACACAGTTCCAAGAGCAATTAAAAGAGAAAGACACCGCTTTCAATTCATTAAACGATAAGTTCAACGCAACGCAAATCAATGCTGTTTTTGCAGGGAGTGAGTTTGTCAGAAACAACATTGCCGTTCCTTTGGATATGTTCCAAGCAACATTTAAAGATAGTTTCAAAGTTGAAGAAGGTAAAGTTGTTGCTTACGGTAAGGATGGAAACCGTTTGTTGAGTAAAACCCAAGCAGGTGAGTATGCCAGTGCCGATGAAGCTTTACAATTGCTTGTTGAAAGTCATTCACAAAAAGACTTGATTTTAAAAGCTAACTCAGGTTCGGGTTCGGGTTCAGACGGTGGCGGTGGTAATCGCCCACCAGGAGTTAAAGTTGTAACTCGTGCTGAATTTGAAAAACTTGCTCCAAACCAACAAGCCGAAGTTTCTAAGAAAGTCGGCAGTGGAGATATGCAGTTGACAGACTAAACTTTTTAAAGTAATGTTATATTGCTGATTTTTGGATAAAATGAAGCGCACTGGCTGGATGGTCTTATAAATCAACTTTCGGTGCGTTTCTTTTTGAGTCTCGCGCCATAAAAAATATAGGTGCGAACATGAACAAAAATATTACAATACTTTCTACAACTGGTTACGCTAACACGCTGACCGGTCTTATCCCTGATCTTTACGCAGGTCTTGACGTTGTTAGTCGCGAACTTGTAGGTTTCATTCCAGCAGTTACCAGAAACGTCAGTGCTGAACGCGCTGCCGTTGGTGAGTCTGTTGTTTGGGACGTTGCTCCTGAAATGACAAGTGGAAACATTGTTCCTGCTATGGCTATCCCAGAACCTGGTGACAAGACTATCGGCACTGACTCATTAACTATTTCAAAAGCTAAGATGGTTGAGTTTGGTTTCGTTGGTGAAGAGCAAAAAGGTCTTAACAACGGTATCGGATATCAAACTGTCCAAGCTGGTTTGTTTGCTCAAGGTTTAAGAACTCTTACAAACGAAATTGAAGTTGACCTTGCAACAGAAGCTTACCTCAACTCTTCAAGAGCTTACGGTACTGCTGGTACTACTCCTTTCGGTACTAACACTGGTGAAACTGCTCAAATCAAGAAAATTCTTGATGACAACGGTGCGCAAGGTTCAGAACGTTCTTTGATTGTTGACACAAGCGCAGGTGCTGCACTCCGTACTTTGACTCAACTGACTAGAGTTAACGAGTCAGGAACTTCAATGACATTGCGTGATGGTGAACTCTTGAACTTGAACGGTTTGTCAATTAAAGAGTCTGCAGGTATTCAAACCCCGACTAAAGGTACTGGCGCTAGTGCGACAACTAACGATGCTGGTTATGCGATTGGTGCGACTGTGTTGACACTTGCTTCTGCTGGTACAGGTACAATCCTTGCTGGTGATGTGCTAACTTTTGCTGGTGATACGAACAAGTATCTTGTTGTAAGTGGTGATGCTGATGTTTCAGGCGGTGGTACGATCACTCTTGCTGCACCAGGTTTGAGAGTTGCTATGTCAGCAGCTACCAAAGCCATTACGGTTCAAGCAACATCTTCTCGCAACATTGCTTTCCCACGTAGTGCAATGCACTTGGTTGCACGCGCTCCTGCACTTCCACAAGAAGGTGACGCTGCTTTAGATCGTATGATGATTACAGATGCTCGTTCTGGTTTGGCATTTGAAGTATCGTTATACCCTGGGTATCGTAAAATACGTGCTGAGATTGCAATGGCTTGGGGTGTTAAAGCCAGTAAGACTGCGCATATCGCATCACTATTAGGCTAAAACGAACTGAGGAGGGTGTAAAATCCCTCCTCAAACACTTCTTATATAGAGACACCATGAAAGAATGTTCGTTACATATTAAAACTGGTGCTGTGCATAAGGTGAGCGCACCTGTAACGCTCGGTACGGTGGTGAGTTCAGCAACAGTTTGGACGCTTTACCAGCCTTTAGGGGTGTAAATGAAGAGGGTGAGGCTGTTTGGGTTGATGCTACTCACGATTATTCGCTGGATGTGATCGGTGGTATGATGAATGACGATGCTGTGTTGGATGATGACGGCATGATCGTTGTTACTGAGGCGACTCCAATGCCAGGATATCATGCGAATATAAGGCTGATGAATGATGACTTTCTTTCAAATATACCTGAGTCAATTACGATTCCTACTCCAGCTAATCCGTTACGGAGGTGGGCATAATGCCAGAAGATAATTACCAGCTTTGGCTGGAGGGGATATTTTACCGGTTGTAGACGAAGGTTGAAACTAACAATTTTTTAGTATAACATATAGAAATAACAAATTTAACACGGAGTTACAATGCCAGACACATGTCCAACAGTTACAATCGAAGGTCAGAACAAACAACCTTTAGACATTAATCTTTCTGATTATGATGAAAAGAAGCATATCCTTTTCCAACCAGAAGGCTCTTATAACAGGAAAGTTTTAACAGACTTTTTAGACAGTAAAAACGTTAAATACGTTAAGAATATCTCCAAAGACAAACTTGAAGTTCTTTACACAGAAACGTTGAATACTCTATCCATTTCTAACTTTGATGGTAAATTTTTCATCGTAAACGGTGAAGATAAACGTATTGGTGAAGAAGATTTTGAAACACTGGAAGAAGCGGAAGAAATGCTAAAAATGTTTGTAGGAAAGTAAAATGGCTTTTTATGGCACATCAGCAGGGTTCATAACATACACAGAAGCCAGAGGTAAAACAGTGTTAGCAGCATGGGTTACTGCTGTTATCGAAGCTGCTCTACTTCTGTCTTCTGAGTGGCTTGATGACCAATACAATCTTGTTTGGACAGGTTTCCCTACTGACGGTTTTACTCAAGAACGCAAGTGGCCTCGTACTGCTGCTTCGACAAATAGATACCCTTCTCATGTTTTCCTGAACACTGACATACCTGAAAACGTTGTCAAAGCTGTGTATGAAGCAGCTTTCAGAGAGTTGACAGAACCGGGTGTATTGCGAAAAGATTTCACGTCATCTAAATACAATAAAGTTTCGATTAGTGGAGCAATGTCTGTCGAGTATGATAACTCGCTCACTGCTTCAAATGTTCAAGTTCAAATACCTGTAATTTATTCTTTGATGCAACCGTTATTAGATGAAACATCACAAGGTAATTTCAGCCCTTATTCAGGTGGATTAAGCAGAGTATGACAATATATGACGACCTTAAAATTGTTGCTTCTGAGGTTATGACCGAGTTCAAACAAGGAACGGTTGACCTGATCAAGATCACACCCGGAGCTGGTCCGGCTGACAATCCGGGTGCGGCAACATCAGTGACCCATTCTTTAAACGCTGTGGTGCGTGGTGCTTCTTTTAAATACGTTACTCAAGGTTTGGCGGTGGCATCAGATTTGGAAATAACCTGTTCGGTTTCAGACGATGTGACACCTTCAGAAAAAGACTTCCTTGAGATTGACAGCGTGAAATATAAGATTGTCCAATTGATTAAAACACCTGCGGCTGGTACGCAAATTGTATGGAAGTTTATAGTTCGCAAAGGGAGTTAACATGGCCCGTAAGACAATAGATCAGCTTTTTGCTTTAACCATACCTGAAATACAAGAAGTCTTCTTGCAGACGATGCAAGGTGTTGTTGATGATGCAATCCTAGACCAGATGATTGTAGCGATTGAAAATAATGACGCAGAAGCGTTGTTTAAAGCGAGTGGTTTTACACCTGCTGCACTTTCCCCGATTTTAGATAGAATACAACAGAGTTATAAAGACGGTGGTTTAAGTGAATCATCGTTATGGCCTAAACGCATTGTAACACCAACAGGTGTTGTAAGGTTCAGGTTTGACATGCGCAACACTGTTGTGGAACAAGATTTGAAACAATATTCAAGTGGTTTTGTCACACGATTGACAAACGAAGCTAGGAGTAATGTACGCATGGTTTTACAACGTGGTATGTTGGCTGGTGACAACCCTCGTCAAACAGCTTTGAACATTGTCGGTAGGGTCAACCGTTCAACAGGTAAAAGGGAAGGTGGTGTTATAGGTTTGACTGTGGGTCAAGAAGGTTGGGTTGCAAACACTAAGAGATATTTAGAACAAGGTGACAGCAAGTATTTCAGTTTAAAACTGCGAGATAGAAGATTTGATAGCGTTGTAAAGAAAGCGATGGCCGACAAACGTAAATTAAAACCGTCCGAGATTGACAGACTGGTGACTTCTTACAAGGTTAAAGCTCTGAAGTACCGAGGTGAAACAATCGGAAGAACTGAAACATTGCAGTCAATAAACCGAGGAGCCGCTGCGTCCTACGCCCAAGCAATAAACGAAGGAAAGTTAAACAGAAGTCAAGTAACCAAAGAATGGGATGATGCTAGTGACCCTAGAACTCGTCGCACACATCGTAAAATGGGTGTCACCTACGGGAAAGGAAAAGGTATTGGTGTGGACGATATTTTTGTATCACCGTCAGGTTCCCGGTTAAAACAACCTGGTGATACAACTTTAGATGCTGACGCTTCTGAGATTGTCAATTGTCGTTGCATAGTTAAGTATCGCATAGATTGGTTTAAAGGTTTGTAAATGACTGATGATTTTCAAACGGTGATAGACAAATTTGTTGTAAACACGGAAGCAAAAATGTTAGCTGTGACCAGAACCGCTATACAAAGTGTGGTTGACGAAGCACAAACAACTGTATCGCAAGGCGGTAAGATGCGTGTTGATACAGGTTTCCTTCGTTCCACAGGTGTAGGGCAGATAGGTGGTATGCCGAGTGGTCCGTCACAACGCAACAAGGACGTTAAATACCCTTGGGAGGCAGACCCTGTCGGTGTGGTTCTAGCGAGTTTGAAAATGGGTGATGTGTTTTTCTTTGGTTGGACCGCAAAATATGCTAAAGATAGGGAAGTGTTCGACGGTTTTGTTGAGTCTGCTGCACAAAATTGGCAAATTCATGTTAATAACGCTGTTAAAAGGTTGAAGAAATAATGGAAAGATATGTTTTAGAGGCTTTGCAGAAAGCGGTCACAGCAGCGGTTGCTCCAACAAGTATTCCTGTTAAATACATTGGTAGAACTTTTAAAGTAGATTCAACAGATAAGTGGGTTGAGATTGTTTATATTCCCAACAATATTGCAAACCAATATTGGGACGACGCAAAAACTTACCGAGGTATCATGCGTTTGGTTCTACACTGGCCTGTTGACGACAGTGGGATTTATTCAGCTCTTGACATAGCAAATCAGATATCAGACGGATTTGTGAAAGGGTCTAAATTTGCTGACTTGGGGGGAAATGTCGTTGTCAATATTACCGACCTCCCTAACGTTGAAGGTATTTTAGAACAATCTCCTGGTATAATGATTCCCATAACGTTAAGGTACAATTATTTTAAAGCTTGACAGTAAAACTGTTTTCACCTTAATATAGGTGTTTATAGTATTCAGGCCGGATGGCCGTTCTTTAAATTAGAAAATCAAGGTGTCCGACATGAAAAATCTACTAAAATTAATCAAAGCTTTTGCAAACTCAAATGCAGCCTCAAAATTTTACGTTTGTGCAACGGTTCAAAACACGGTGCTCAGTGTCGGTGATTACAACGGTTTAACATGGGTTGAAGTGGGTGGTGTTGGCTCTCGCGGTGAAACAGGTAAAAAAACTAACATGTTGAACTACGACGTGTGGGGTGACACTGTTATTCAAAAAGCTAAAGGTCTTACAGATGCTGGTTCACCTGATTTAGAAGTCGCACGTTCGGTAACAGACGCTGGGCAGATCATTCTGCGTGCTGCTGCTGCGGTAGGTAATAACAACTACTACGCATTTAAAGAATTGCGCCCAGACGGGGCGGTTGGTGAAACAGGAACTATTTTCTACAACCGAGGTTTAGTTGCAGGCCCGACTCGTCCAGGTGGTAGAAATGAAGACTTCGATATTGAAATCTTCACACTAGGTTTCCAACAAGAAGAAATTGTGGTTATCCCTACAACTGCTGGTACGTCTCCTGTTCTTACAGCAGCCCCTGCAATCAGTGGTACTGCTCAAGTTGGTGAGACACTGACTTGCAGCAACGGAACGTTCTCAGGTGATGCTACTATCACATACGCTTTCAAATGGTTTGCTGCCGGTACTGCAATTGCAGGTGCGACATCTGCAACATTTGTAGCCACGACTGCTGAACTAGGTCTTGTGATTACATCAAGAGTTACGGCTACAAATGCTTCTGGGTTCGCGTACGGTTTCGCAGCTCCAACAGGCGTAGTGATCGCAGCTTAACAATTAAGAAGGTATTAAAATGGATTTAAGTGATCTAAAACCCATGGAACGATTTGTTGAAATCGTTCATCCTAAAACTGACATCGAGTTAGGTATAAAAGTTTCTTTGCTTTCTATCAACGACCCTGCGTTGAAGAAGATTAAAAGAAGTATCTTGAATGAGAAGAACCGTTTGGAAGCTCGTGGTAAGACTTTTAAAGCTGAAGATGTAGAAGAGAATACAAAAAAACTTATATTTGCTGCAGTAACTGGTTGGGTGTGGGATAAAAACATGACATTCAAAGGTGATAAAGCGCCTGAGTTCAACAGCAAGAATTTCGACGAAGTAATGAAAGAACTTCCTTGGTTTAGCCTTCAGCTTGAGGAGGCTATCAGTGACGAAAAGGCTTTTTTTTAGACCTGAAAACATGCCTTGTTGAAGCTGTAAGAATTTACGCACGTTACGAAACACCAGATAAAACCGGAGAAACGCGACGAGAACGTAATGAACGAGTGGGTATATACACTCCTGAGTTCAGTTTTCCTCTTGCAGGTAAATATTTGTGGGAGTGGTACACTTCTGTAAACGATTCGATTTCTCGCATAGTCGAAGGTCATTGCCGACTGATACCTCCAACAGAGTTTCACGCCTGGTCTATTATTACAGGAAATCTTGTATATCCGATTGAATATGATATACTCATGACAATGGACATTGCTTACTGTGACGAGATAAACAAAGAAATAGAAGATATTCAGTCCAAACGAGAACAAGAACAGCAGAAAAAAAAGTAGAGGGTTAGGTTGTGGACATCGCTGAAATAGGTTTTAAAGCTGAAACTTCTGATTTAGATAAAGCGACGCTGTCTTTAAACAAGTTGAAGGCTGCTGCCGGAGGCGTTTCAACAGCAACTAACAAGGTTGATACTGCTGTCACCTCTGCCGGTCTTGCGGCAGCAAGAGCTAGTACAGCTAAAGCGAACGCAACCATGAAATCTTTACAAGCCACAACTAAAGCCAGTAAAGCTGATATGATGAAAGCAAACTCAGCTTTAAAAGCTGCGAGAGCAGAAGAAGCTAACGCTAAAAGTTTACATGCGTCTGCTGTAGCTGCTGATAAAATGGCTAAAGCAACACTTAGAGTTGTCAATGCTGAAAAACGTGTGGGCATGACACGCAATGATGTTAGTTCAGCCGCAGGAGGTGTTGCAAATGATTCTATGCCTAATAGGTTTAATACTGCGAATGTTGCGGCGCAGTTCCAAGACATCGGTGTAACGGCTGCGATGGGTATGAACCCGTTGACAATTGCATTACAGCAAGGTACTCAATTGAGCGCTATTTTAAACACTATGAAAAACCCGCTTCAAGGTTTGGCGGTAGCGTTTAAATCTGTTTTCAACGCTGTTTCACTCGGTACGATCGCGATAATTGCTTTGGTTGTTAGCTTGATTCAACTTGTGGACTGGTCCAAGTTTACCAAAAACAGCTTAAACAGTCTTGCAAACGGTATTGAAGCTATAGGCCCTTATGCAATTGCAGCCGCAGCGTCTATAGCTTTGTTTTACTCACCGGCCATAATCGTAGGGCTGGCTTCTCTCATTAAATCTATTGCAGTCATGGGAACAACCACCCTTGTGGCAGGGACAAAAATGGCAGGGGCTTGGCTCTTAGCCAACCCTTTGGTTTTAATAGTTGCTTTACTGGCTTTCACTGGAATGGTCGCTGCATGGGCTGCTAACACGTTTGAACCTTTCAGGAATTTCGTCAACAAAGTTTTCAGCTTGTTCGACGGTTTAAAAGATTACATATCTGGTGTAGGTAAATTTATATGGTCAACAGCAAAATTCGGTGACACTACTGCTGCTGAGAAGCAGATGGAAGACGCAGGGGCGAAAATAGCGATAGCTTTGCAGGTTGGTATTGGTAAAGGTGTTGCACCAGAAGATTATGTGGGTGCGATAGGTAAAGGTGTCGATAGCGCTGTAAACTTTGTTTCAAGCAAGCTCCGTGGGTTAGCTGACGGTATAGGTGTTGCTACTAAAGCATGGGCTGAGCTTGTTAAAGGTGCTAAACGCACTATATCAACTTTACGTGCTGAAGGTGAAGCTCTAACCATGAGTGCATTAGCTGCTGAACAGTTGACTCGTGAAACCCAGCTTTTAAACGAGGCGCAGCAAAAAAATATAGAACTCACACCTCAACAAAGGCGAGAAATAACGGAACTCGCTGAAGGCATGGCGGTGTTGAGTGAAAACAATAAGAAACTGAAAGATCGTATAGATTTTACTAAATCTGCAACGCAGTCGTTTTTTTCCAACATGAGGCAGGGTTTAATGCAAGGTAAGTCTGCGTGGGAAACTTTCGGTAATGCGGTCACTAGCGTGCTGGATAAAATATTGGACAAAATACTAAACGTTGCTGTTGAAGCAGGATTTAACGCGTTTGCTGGTAGTTTTGGTGGTGGTCAGTTTAACGCACCTGCTCGTAGTGCCGCAGGTGCTCCTTCACCTGTTGCCAGACCTTTTGCAAAAGGTGGAACTTTCACAAACAGTGTAGTAAACCAACCTACACCTTTTGCTTTTGCTAACGGAGGTTCTTTCGGTGTAATGGGTGAAGCTGGTCCAGAAGCTGTAATGCCTCTGAAACGAGGTCCTGATGGTTCACTGGGTGTTCAAATGCATGGTTCGAGCGGTGGTAGAGGTGGTAACGTTATTGTGAATGTTACCAACAACTCAAATGCCAGCGCTCAAACAGAACAACGTGAAACAAGTGACGGTATCGAGATTGACGTTTTGATTGACGAAATGGTTTCCGAGAAACTAGGAACACCAGGTACAGCAACCAACCGTTCTTTAAACGCTTTCAACAGTCGTCAATTAATTAAAAGAGGTTAATATGGCAACATGGCCTTCCACCTTCCTAATCAGTCGTGATGGTTACGATGAAACACCTCCTGACAGAGTGCTTCGATCAAAGATGGATGTAGGACCTGATAAGACGCGCAGGAGGTCAAGCAATGCTGTCCGACCTGTCAAGTTCACCTTAACATTAACAGATGCTCTAATGACCACGTTTGACGCTTTTTATTTAGCTAATGATGCAATTGCTTTCACCTTCCCTGACCCTAGGACCGCAACCAATGTGCAAGCGCGTTTTGTTTCACCGCCTAAGTATGCTTATGAAGAAACACTCTGGAAGGTTGCTGTTGAATTGGAGATATTGTTTTGACCAGTACAACATTTAACCAAGATGTGTTTGCTCAAGAAATGGATGCTGTGTTCATTGTTCTTTTAACGTTTTCAAGCGCACAACTTGCTGACGATATTAGAATTGCCAGTGACCCTTTTGAGACGTTACCTGCAGCGAATGTTCCTGGTGTGTTAAGCAATGGTTTAGAATATCTTTTCATACCTCTTGAAATAACTTTACCTAGAGATGACAGTAGTGGTACGGTTTCCGCAAGTTTGAAAATAGACAATGTGGACAGAGAGATAATTGCACAAGCAAGGTCTGTCACAACACCTATGAGTGTTAAGATGCAAACAGTTCTTTCAACAGATGTTGACGTTGTTGAGGTTGAGTACGATTACTTCACTCTGTCCAATTTACAATATGATTCAATGTCTGTTTCTGGTCAATTAACACTCGATTATTGGGGTTTAGAACCGTTCCCTTCAGGTCGTTTCATTCCTTCACAGTTTCCGGGGTTGTTCTAATGAATTGGATAAATAAGTACATTAAAATACCTTTTGTTGAACACGGTCGTCTCGAAGAAGGATGTGATTGTTGGGGTTTGATAAAATTAATCTACGAAAAAGAGTTAGATGTTAAACTGCCTTCGTTGCTTGGTTACAGAGATACAAAAGATCGTTTGAGCATATCAAGTCTTGTTGAGGTTGAGAAAAAGATCAAATGGGTTGAAGTTCCTGAAGGTGAAGAAAAAGAGTTCGATGTTGTAATCTTTAGAATATTAAACGTTCCAACACATGTTGGTTTAGTGTATAAAAAAGGGAGTATGATACATTCTGAGAAAGGAAAAGGCACTCACCTGACTGATTTCAGGAAAGATTATACTTGGACAAAAAGGTTATACGGAATATTCAGATATGCGTGAAATTCAGACTTCATTATTGCCGTTCCATCTACATAAAAAGACTATAACGGTTCCTGAAGGAGTTACTTTAGAGCAAATGGTTAAGTTTGTAATGCCTTCAAGCGTGGAAGGTGTTGACATTGTTGTAAACATTGGTGACAGCGTTGTTCCCGAAGAATTGTGGAAAACCATACGCCCTAAAAACAACGCTATGGTGGGTATAAACATTGTACCGGCTGGTGGCGGTGGTGGTAGTACCGGAAGAAAGATTTTAGCAACAATAGTCTCAATTGTGATAGTTGCTGTATCATTCTTTTTTGCGCCGCAAACAGCAGGTGGTTCATTATCGCTCTTAGGTTATTTAACTGTCGGAGCAGGTTCAGTGGTCGCTTCATTAGCTTACTCAATGATTGCTGGTATACCTAAACAAAACGCCAGAGGTGGTAGGGCAGGTGGTGACATTTCAGAGTCACCAACGCAATTTGTTGAAGGTTCTACCAACGCTATTAACCGTTATGGTGTGGTTCCTGCTAACCTTGGTGTCAACCGCATGTTTCCACCACAAGCCGCTTTACCGTTTACTGAAACTTCAGGAAACGACCAATACTCAAGACAACTTTTCACCTACGGTTACGGTAATATAACTTTGTCCGACATTAAAATAGGTGAAACATTAATCACAGAGTTTACTGGTGTTCAACTACAACACAAGTTGTCAAGTGATTTGAGTGATGGCGTAAGTCTTTACCCTTCTGATTATTTTCAAGAAAGTCTTTCAATATTATTAGAACAAGCAGACGGATACGCAACAAGAACAACGCAGCAAAATGTAGACGAATTTGAAATTGACATCACCTTTCAACAAGGTTTGGTAAACTACGACGACGCTGGTGCAAGACAGAACGCAACAGTCGAGCTTCAAGCAGAATACAGGGTAACAGGTTCTGGTGGTGGTTTCACTGCTCTATCTCCTACAACAGTTACTAATGCTACCGGTGAAGCTGTGAGAGTTTCGATACGCGCTGTTCTCCCTGCTCAAAATCAATATGATGTGAGAATTAAAAGAAACACGAGTGACTCAGTAAGTACTAGGATTCTTGACAAAGTTCATTGGACCGCCTTGAAAAATGTCACTTACGGAGCACCTGTGCTCAAAGAAGGTATATCAGGTACTGCATTGCGTATATTAGCGACCGACCAACTCAACGGAACTGTGGATAGGTTTAACGCAGTTGTCTCTACTTCAATTTTAAACTATGATAACGGTTCTTCATGGGAAACAGGTATCTCTTCCAACCCTGCCGCAATATATCGTTATGTTTTACAAAGCCCTGCTTTCATTAAAAATCTTGCTAACGCTCGCATAGACGTTGATGCATTAGAAGATTGGTCAGATTATTGCGCGTTGAAAGGTCTTACTTATAACAGAGTTGTGGATTATGAAACAAGCATTGATGATTTGTTAAATGATATTGCAGCGTCGGGGATGGCGACACCACATAAAGTACACGGCACTTATGGTGTAATTGTGGACAATGAGCGTCCTGTGATTAAAGGTATGGTCACACCTAGAAACTCTTGGAACTATAAAGGGAATATAAATTACCCTGAAATACCTCATGGTCTCAGAGTGGAGTTTCGCAATCCCACAATTGGTTATGAAACTGACGAACGCATTGTTTACGCGGATGGTTATACTGCTGCAAACGCTACGTTGCTGGAAAGATTACAATTCACAAGTTGTACGGACCCTGAAGCAGCGTATTATTATGCTCGTTTATATCTTGCTAGTGCAAAACTACAACCTGAAACTCACACTTTCAAGATGGACATCGAAAACCTTTCCTTCAATCGTGGTGACAGAATTGTTTTTGTCAATGACACTATACTGGTCGGTGTCGGTCAAGGTCGGATTAAAGAGTTGGTTTATGACAACCCAGATTCACCAACCACAGTTGTGTCTGTCGTTATAGATGATTTTATTACAATACCTTCAGCGAGCAATTTTGCAGCTAGAATAAGACATGATGACGCATCAGGTTTTAATTACTATGCTCTCACCACTTCAGTGGGTGAAACAAACACGCTCACCTTCACAACACCAATCGCTGTTGCATCCGCTCCTGGAATAGGGAGTTTATGTAGTTTTGTTGAGGATGGTTTGGAACTAGACCTCTTAATAAAAGATATAAAACTAGACAAGAATGTAAACGCGAGCATCACTGCAATAAATTATGCTCCTGCTAGGTTTGATGCAGCAACAGGTGTGATACCGGCTTTCAACAGCAACGTGACTCTACCTGCTGATGTATTTGAACCGTTTGCACCGCAATCAGGTGGTGCAATACTCAGTGACGAAACAGTAATGTCGCGCAACAGTGACGGTAGTTTTATCACAAGAATGATAATACCTTTACTCAACATCAACACGATAGGTGTTGAGCCTGTTGTTAAGATTCGAGTGACAGGCTCAACTACATGGACAAAACCTGATCTTCTGTCCAGTTCTCCGCAAAAAGTAGTGTTGACAGGTTTGCAGGACTCTACGAACTATGATGTTCATGTTTTCTATCAGTCTCAAACAGGCTCAAGACTGATATCAAAAGCTTTGCAATTGAACAGCACATTCTTCACTGGAGCAGGTGGGAACCCTGCGTCTGTTAGTGGATTTAAAGTCAGTGTTCATGAAGGCATTGGTTATTTTGAATGGACGGTAAACTCTGAAATTGATCTTTCACACTATTTCTTACGCTTCACAGGTTTGACCACAGGTGCAACTTGGGAAACATCACAAACTCTTGCCGCAGATGTGAGAACTAATCGTGTTTCTTTCCCTATACAAATCGGAACATATTTAATCAAAGCAATAGACCTTTCAGGAAACGAGAGTGACACCGCAACAACAATCCTTTCTGGAAACAGTGGTAATTTGATAAACGTGGTCGAAAACCTTTCGGGTCAAACAGGTTGGACAGGCACTAAAGTAAACACTCAAGTTGAAGGAACGAGTTTAACACTGATAGACACAAGTTCTACAGGTTACTATTATTATCCTCAAATTGATGTTGGAGCGGTTTATCAGTCTGTTATTTCTTCGTCCATATTAGCAGTACCCACAGAATTTTTAAACATACGTTCTGTTGCTGTAATTCGTGACACGGCTGTAATCCGTGGTGCGTCAGGAACTTTGATTCGCTCCTTTGGTTCTATCAGAGATTTAACTTCTGTCAGAGGTATAACACCTGATATATGGTCAGTGACTCTTGAAATGCGACAAAGTGATGATAATATAACTTTTACCGCTTGGGAAGAATTTATCAACGGTAGTCGCAGTTTTAGATACATAGAGTTCAGACTTGTGTTAACTAGTTCTAATGTCAACGTGACACCTAAAGTATCTGCTGCGGATGTATCTGTTGACATGCCTGACAGATATGAAACAGGTGAAGACGTGGATTGCCCAATCGGTGGTGCTACCGTGGTTTACGGTGTGGCGTTCAAGAACAATCCGTCCGTCAATATTACCTTGCAAAACGGAAATGTCGATGATAAGATAGAATTTATATCAAAAACAAACACAGGTTTTGTGATAAAAGTTTATAACAATGCAGCATCCGGTTATGTTGCCAGGTCTTTCGATTTTATTTCAGCCGGTTATGGGAGAACTTCTTAATGTCACAAAACGGTATTGATTTTGCAGCATCAAACCCTTCAGGGGTTAATTTATTGGACACTTTGCTGACCAATTTTCAAGAAGATGTGAGAACTAACCACAGTGGTACTTCTCGACCCTCCTATGTTGTTGCAGGGATGTTATGGCTTGACACAACAACAAACCCTTGGATTGTGAACATTTTCAACGGAACCAGTGACATTGTTATCGGAACTGCTAACACAAGCACTTTGTTGTTCACACCAAGTGCTACTCCCAATATCGTGGGCGACCTTACACCACAGTTAGGTGGGTTCTTAGACCCTAATAGTAAATATATCGGTCGGGCTAAAGGAGCTGACATTGCGTCTGCTTCACCATTAGTTCTAGGTACTGATGGTGACATGTCAGATGTGACAGGAACAACAGGTTTTAGTGTGATAACGGTCGCGGCAAACAGAAATTTCGTACTGCAATTTGACGGGGCGCTGACCATAACTCACGGTTCAGGTATAACATTGCCAGGTGGTGCAAACTTCACCACGGCTGCTGGTGACGTTCTAACATGCCAGTCCACAGCCGCAAACACTGTTTTGGTTACTAACATTGCTAAAGCTGACGGTACCTCTGTTGTATCTTCAGCTAGCGGAATCACGACAATTGAAACGCAAGCGGCTAGTAGCTCCGCACACATAGACATCGACATGAGCCGTGACTTCCCGATAATCGAGGTGGAACTCATAGATGTTGTGCCAGCGTCTGACGGCAACTTGCATTTCAGGGCCTCCACAGACGGAGGAAGTACGGTGTTAACAGCCACAGGTAATTATGAATACCACAACACTATCAACAGCGCTAACTCAAGTGGACAAAGCTCTGTGTTCTCTGACAATGACGGTACCACCTCCATCAAAGTTTTAGAATCTGTAGGAAGTGATACAAGCGAGGGTATATCAGGCACAATACGAATATTCAACCCTCTAGGTACTGCGTTGTTTAAGGCGATGAGCGGGGAAATCAGTGGCACAAACTCATCCAACAATTGCTTCGGAAGTGATGTAAAAGCCAGTGTTAGGACTGCTAGTGCGGTAAATGTTTTAAGAATATACTTCGCAGGCGTTAATATAGAGTCAGGTACATTCATAACTAAAGGAATAGGTGAGGAGACAGTATAATGAAAGAAGTTATCGATCTAAAAGGTGAGAAAAAACAGGTGCCTGTTTCCACTACCGTGAAAACTAAGAAAGGTGTTCATTATTTACTGACCGCCGAAGATCAAGCAGAGCGGGATGTAGATAAAGCTAATGCAGAAGCTGCAAAGGCTGCTTACATAGCAGGTGACAAATACAAAGATGATCGCCGCGCAGAATATAATAAAACGGGTGCAACGCTTGAAACTTTGACCGTTTTGATGTGGAAAAAAGAAATGGGTGAAGATGTGCAAAGCGAAATTGCTGACATTCAGACTCTGAGAGCAGAAGCTGAACTAAAATTCCCGAAACCTTAACCCGCCTGCGCTGCCTCATAGTTTTCTATCGACATTCTTGAATCTTTTCCGAACAACAACGGTGGTTTACCAAAATCTTCGTTACTTAATATGCGTGTGTAAGTACCGAGTTCACAATAATCCCTTGATTCAAGTATAGACCTCAAAGCATGTTCAGGTGGTGTTCGCATTTTACTATTTGCTACAGCTTTTGTGAACATTGTCAAACTGACGTACCCGTTTTTAAATCCGTACTCTTTGTTGTCTGTCTTCTCGTCCAAAAGAACCTCAAGTGGTGAACGACTGATACGTAAAGCTTCTTCGTACGAAGAACTATCAGGTGCTCTCCCTGGCAATGAACCTTTTTCCACAGGGTAATCCATCAACCATTGAGTGATGATCTTCAAACCTTTTTTATCACCTTTGACATCCAACCAATCTCTTTGTTTTTTGTAATATTGGTCATCCATGCCTGCGTTTAACAAATCTTTTCTTGTCTGCAAAGGACTGAAGAACACACAGTAACGACGGCCATTTTTACCAACAGGTATGGCATCTTTATGGTTACTAAAGAAAACCCAGTTTGCACAATTGTCTTCCATTTCCTGATCAGAACCCTTGGCTTGCACTTCAACACGAACATCTGTAATCATAGGTTTAAGAATTTCTATCAACTCTCGACGTTCATCAATTCTTATCTCGTCAACAATGATTATCAACTTAGAACGCATCCAAGCATTGAATTTAGAGCCTGATGACACGAGTTCAGGTGCTTTAGGGCCGTAGGTATACATTTCGCCCACAGCGTGCTGCATGACCTGTGCAAAGATAGTTTTTCCAGCACCTTCCATTGATTGTAGCAACGGTGCCCAAGGGATTTTATAACCTGGGTATTTTACACAATGCGCTAAATAAGAACAAAATATATTCTGGTCTTCAACACAAGCAAACATTTTATTCAAATGATCTGTCCAAATCGTAGCGTCACCATGTTCCATTTCAATCTGTGCTGGTATATAAGTATTCAAACCTTTTCTACCCATGCTATCTTTTACAATGTCACAAAGTTTTTTCTCGGGTAAGAATCTAATATGGTCTACGTTAGGGATTCGCCAATCTGTTGCTCTTAAAGCTGCTTGCCAAGGTTCATTTATCACCTTTGAGCCGGCTGTGGACATGCAGAATTGTTTACCACCGTATTTACCGTTAAACTTGTTGCTGTTCATAAACCTTCCTGAAGGTGTGAATATCTGACCTTCACTAGCAACGAAGAAACAATTCTTAAACCATCTTCTTTTACTGTATGTGTCCAATATTTCACCAAACTCCTCTTCTTCATCTTCCTTGAGAGTTATAGGTGTAAGAACGCTTTGCGGTTTTAGCTCTTGTGCTGGTGGTACAGCAGATTTACCACTGTTTAATATATGTGCGTCAATCACCGTAACACGTTTGAAATGTGACCAACCAACTTCAGTTCCTTTTTCAAATGTCTTCCACATTTTCATGTTTTCACCAACATCATTCCCTTGATGTCCAGTGTATCTAGCACACCATTTTTGCCATATTTCCAAAACGGTTTCTTGGTCAGCCGCATTATATGTGCATTGTCTAAAAGCAGCACTGCTTGATAACCATTCACCGCGAGTAAGTGTGTTAGGGTCACGCAAATTAAGCGCAAGTGTGGCCCACTCCAGAGACGGAGCTTGCATTTCAGAAGTGCCTAGCGGTGATCTTGAACTGACATGTTCAATAACATTAACGTTTGAAAGATGTTCTTGTATTTGTGCACTGGTATAAGGTGCGTTGTTTGACACCGACCAGCAACTAACCGGTGTAGGTTCACCTTTGCAGTGATTAAAACCTGGAACACGCATAACCCTTGTTGGGTCGATTATTACTTTGTCACCATTATATAGTTGCGCAAATTTACGTTGGTGCGTGGTGTAAAAATCGTTTCCTGTATAATGTTCAACGAACCAATAGAGGTGAAATTTGTTAGGGCTGGATTGAACTGCAACATGTGGCGGTAGCACCGAGTTCAAGGCTTGCTCATAGGACGCGTGAGAGGACAGCGCATCGTCCAAATCGACAACATGGGTGCGAATGTGACTAATGCAGTTTAATGTCTGCCCTTGACCGTTAAAAGCGTTTATACATGTGAATATTCCCCACCCTTTACTGTTGTAATCTTGCAGTTGCTGCCAAACCTCTGTAAAAGTACCGCGAAGGTTAACACCTTGCTCACCTTTGTCGCGATCGTGAATGGCTCGCCAATCGACCGGGTTCTCCGCGTTTCCTGTCAGTGCATGTATAAATGCTTGGGTTAATTCAGGTTGCATGTATATTGTCTCTTGTAATTTATAAAATGATTAACCTAAGCGCCAAGCATCAATTGCTTCAATATTCCATCTTCTAGGGTTTAGGTCTTTTATAGGTGCTACTTTAAATCGACCATCCTCTATCATGTTATAGAGTGTGCGTTTTTCAATACCTAAGTATGTGGCGACTTCTGTAAGCGTTAAAGTTTTTTGGGTAACAATCATTTTAAAACCTGTTATGGTGTTTGTCAGAACCACACACTATTTTAAAACGATTTGCATGTCAATACATGTTTTTTCATTCTTTTACATTGACAAAGGCTATCAACGTTGTTAAGGTTCGTCTCACCAACAACTTAATCAAGGATACCACGATGATAGTAACAATTAAAATCGAAGGTGAAGAAGGCTCCGGGAAATCTTTACTTTCTCAGTTTATTAAAGAAGCTCTGTCTGAACATTCTGAAGTAAAGATTGCTTATTTCAGAGATTTTAGAAGAGGTTGTTTACCTGATGTAGACAACGAAGACACGTTAAAAATTGAAATCACAGACTTTGAAAAATTCGTTAAAAACTTAAAGAACGGAGTTAACAATGGCTAAAAAATACTTCCTTAACCCTCTTAACAATTATAAGGTGAACGATGGTGGTCGCATGTCGATACTCTGGTGTTTCCTGTTAGGACCTCTTTATTTTGCTATACGTGGGAACTGGAGTTGGTTTTTCATAGGTTTAATATTATTACCTACTACTCTATTTACTTCATTTTTAATTCTTCCGTTTTTTGCGCGAAAAATTAATGAAACACAGATTTCAAGAAAAGGATACGTTAGATGCTCAAAGACATAATGGTTGATATAGAGACATTAGGTACTACACCAGGGTGCGTTACTTTGTCCATAGGTGCAGTTGCTTTCAACCCACAAGGGTCTGAAATGGGTGAAGAGTTTTATAACAACCTTGACGTTGAAGATTCTACCAACACGGGTTTCTTCACTGACCCAAACACCGTTGCTTGGTGGTCTAAACAATCACAAGAAGCTAAAGATCATTTGGTTCCTAACCAGTTGCCGGTTGTTGAAGCACTGCAAAACTTTGTTAAATATTTCAAGTCTGTCGGTGGTGAAAAGATTTGGTGTCATGGTGCAACTTTTGATGCACCGATTCTTGAACATGCTCTAAAGTATGTGGGCATTGAGGTTCCTTGGAAATATTATAACGTGCGCGATACTAGGACAGTGTTTGATTTGTTCCAGTTCGACATTCGAAGCGTTCCTCGTGATGGAACTTATCACAACGCACTTGCTGACGCTAAACACCAAGTAATATGTATTCAAAAAGCTTTAGGCCCTAGATCATGAAAGAAATGACAACCGCTATGGAAAAAATAAAGGATGCAATATGAAAGTAGTTAGTTTGTTCGATGGCATAGCATGTGGTTTAACAGCTTTAAAACGTGCTGGTATAGAAGTTTCAGAATATCACGCCTTTGAGATTGACAAATACGCTATGCAAATAGCAAAGAAGAATCATCCAGAGATTATACATCACGGGTCTGTAGTTGATTTCCCTTTTTTCATCTTTCAGGACGTGGACTTGTTGATCGGTGGAAGTCCTTGCCAAGGGTTCAGCTTTGCAGGTAAACAATTGGCTTTTGATGACCCACGGAGTCAGTTATTCTTTGAATTTATGCGGGCTAAAAACGATATAAAACCAAAGCATTTCTTGCTTGAAAACGTAAAGATGAAAAAGGAATATTTAGACGTTATTTCTGGACTGATAGGTGTTGAGCCAATATTGATTAATTCAGCGTTAGTGTCGGCTCAAAATAGAAAAAGATATTACTGGTGTAATTGGGATGTTAGGCAGCCAGAGGATAAAAACATACAAGCTATTGATATTATTGTAAAAGAAGATAAAAGCGTTAATACTGATGGTTGGTATAAATGGTGGAATAGAAAAGCAGAATACCAACTTAATAAAAAATATTCATGCTTCATAAACGAAGAAAAAAAAGGCTTGTGCATGGTTGCCCGTCAAATATCAAACTGGAGTGGTAATTTAGTTAAGCACAACAAAGGAATTAGATTTATTAGCCCTATAGAGGCTGAAAGGCTGCAAACTTTACCAGACAATTACACCGATGGAGTTGCCAAGAGCCACCGCTATAAAATGTTAGGCAACGGTTGGACGGTTGACGTAATAAAACATTTATTTAAGGAGTTAAAAGAGTCATGAACGATCAGCAAAGAATTATTAAACTTGAGAAAGAAGTCAAACAGTTGACAGACATCGTCATTAGAATAGCAAAGTGTGTAGACACATTGCAGAGACAAACGTTAACAACTGAACCTGGTCGTGTGTATTGTGAATGCGGTTCAAAACGTGCATCAACAAATCTTGTGTAAAATTAACTAAAAGTTAGCTAAATACTCAGCACGAAGTTCTGCTGTCAACTCATTAACAGCTTTATGACCAGAAGCAATAAGTTGACAGATTATAGCGCAGTTACCGTTTTCAACAGCATGGTCTGCTACTGCGTCCCGAACGCTGATAGGAAAATGATATAAGATCGCACCGTGTGTCATACCCATTCTGCGAGCAATAGCGTGTGCGTTCACAGACATGGGATTTTCCAACCACATTTCCACACCTGTCTGGAGTATATTTTTTTTCGTGTTTTTAGCCATGTTTAATGATTCTTCTAAATTCTTCTATGTTCTGTGCGAAACCGGCATAACCGCCTCGTTTTAGCACCATATCAATAAAATTGCTTTGGTACAAGCTTGTTTTATCATTGGTGCTAAATTTCCAACCAGTCTTCTTCATTTCAACAGCCGTAAACACCCCCACAAACGTTCCAACCATGTCAGGTGTTATGAATATGGGAGTGATGCCAATATAATCACTGCTGGCGAGCTGTTGTTCTTTTGTGAAAGCTCCAAGACCATATCGGACAAACCTCCCTCCCTCGTCGTCAAATCCACCGCTGTTGTTCCTCCAGAGATCAACACTATGTTGGGCAGCATCTAAGATTATGTGTTGACTCACTGCTGTTTCATTCATACCAATTCCTCACTGTTTCTGACAATTGTTCAAATTCTTTTCTCTTCCTGCTCCCGTCCAAAGCTGACAACACGTCAATTCCTGCGGTTAAGTAAAATTTCTTCTGTATTTCTCGGTCTGTGAACCCTTTTACGCGCTCTATACCGGCCCATTGTGCAATGTTTTCTTCTAATTGCTCATGTGCTTCCATCTTCTCGTTTTGCCTGTTAGAAGCAGCTTTACCTGCAATAGGTCCTGCCACATGACCAACCCGATCGGCAATGCTGGCAGGTGTTTCTAACTCCATTGCTGCACGCATTTTATCTAAAGCTGCTTTGTCAAGCAATGTTAGATCACCATCAACCATTTCAATAGACCTGTCTGCTGGGTTAGGTAAAGGTTTGGCAAAACCACAATAAGGGCAAACCTCTCTAAACTTTTCATAAGGTTTGGCACATTCAGGGCTTTTACATATAGTCAGTTCAATTTCATCAGGGTCTTTAACATGTTTCGCTCGTTTTTTACGTCTATCCAACGTCCAAAGTCGACGTTTATCAGGTAGGTTATGTCTTATGACATTTGACACATGGTCTATAACTAAAGCTGTTTTACCTGGTAGGAAGCGAAGAACACGACCTATCATTTGAAGGTATTTCCCAAGTGACGCTGTGGGTCTTGCCATTATCACCACTTCACACGTGGGTAGATCAAAACCTTCGTCAAACAAATCGACGTTTACAAGAACTGAAATTTTCCCTGCTGCAAAATCCTCTAACACTTGGACTCGATATGCAGTCAAGGAATTACCGTTTACCGAAGCTGCGTTGATACCCCAATCATTGAATTGTTTAGCAATTTCGTCAGCCGTTTCACAATCTGTCGCAAAAACAATAGCTTTCCTACCTAGAGCATGTCTACAATAGTTTTCCGCAACATCACCAACAATCTTGGATTTTTTAGCGGCTTTACGTAATGTTTGACTCGACCAATCACCGTCTTTACTTAGTTTTGAATCCTCCACTTGTAGATCAGAGGTAGGGCAAACAATCTCATATTCACACAAGTGTTGATTATTTATTAACCATCGCGTGTCAGGCCCTATAACCATGCTGTCCATACAACCATCGGATATGCGCCCCAACCCTTGACCATCTGCACGAACTGGTGTGGCTGTAAACCCCATTCCACGTGCATTGGTGAAAAGCTTTACAGCTTTACCCCATTTGTTAGGGTCTACCTTGTCATTTCCGATACAGTGATGTGCTTCATCCATCAACCAAACATCAACCTGTTTAGCCCATACGGTGAGGTCATCACTCCTAGCCATTAAAGTATCAACACCGATCACAGATGTCGCGGCTGTGGGATTTATGAAAGATTTCCCTAGGTTTTTTTTATGTATGTTAACAGCTTGTGTAACTGTATTTTTAGCACCTATAATCCTGTGAGGTATCCCACATTCTGCGATATGTAGCGACATTTGAGTTACAAGCTCGTTTCTGTGCGCCATGATTGATACACGTTGGTTAGCTCTATAGTGGTCAAGTGTAATGCTGGACATGATTTTAGATTTACCACCACCTGTTGAAAGCACTGCAAGTACATTTCTGTTACCCTCATTCCAAGAGTTGTAAGCGTCCTGTTTCAGCTTGTTTTGGTAATCCCTTAAAATCAATTCTTTCACGTTAAAATCCCTACGACTGCTATCATGTATTCATCTAAAGGTTCTGGGGGACCTGTGATTTCAGAACGGTAATAGGCCGGGTTATGAACCACTTTACCATTTTTGCAAATCACAGCATGGTTACCTGTTTCAGTACCACATATCAACATGTAGGCCATGTCCGGGTTATTTTCTTTCATTTCTTTTTCATGGTCTTTAGTTGACCACACCCAAAGTGCGCGACCTTTACTTTTAAGAAAAGCTCTGAGTTCTACCCAAGATTCTTCTGATGTTTTTTCGTTGCTGAAAACATGGGGTACTTGATCGTCATCAGCAAGTGTTGCAACACACGCTCGTATGCAATCACCATAGGATTTCGGTGGGTTGTGTACTGTCATGCACATTCTAGTTTCCATCACACACCCCACCATTCAGGTAGTACAGCAGGTTCAGTGATTTTTATATCATCTGTTAATTGAGCAAACATGATACCGACCCATTTTGGGTTAAAGTAATCTCTGAAAACCACAGGTGTGGTCGTGTCAACAAACGCAGGAAACACAATGTTACCTGATGGACTGGTTTTCAACAAACTTTCAACACGATTCATGTTCCAAGCCATTATCCCGATTGTTTCAGTCGCTGGTTCAGTCGCCCAGGTTTGCCACTTGTCCAACCAGCGAGGTTCCCACCAGTGACAACAGTTTGAAACATTGTAACCTGATGTGGATTCCATTGTTGATATACCCATTTCTGGAATTGTGTTGAGAGTCATTTCACAATCGCTAGACGCTTCCATAAACAACTGTTGTAATAAACCTTCGGATAAAATGAGGTGTACCGCTCCATCTGGTTCGTCAGTGGTGGACACATATTCTATAGCAGCAATTTTCTGGTTGCTGACAATAGCGAAAGTTTTTCCACCTTTGTTTTCCAGTCGAACAGTGTTTAATTCTTTTCTCATATCTTCAGGTGTTGAAGCCTCAAAGAAACTAGCGAGGGAAGATAGACGACTTAATGTAGAAGACTTTACGTGAAATACAGACATATTAAATTTCCTTGTTGCAATTAATTTGACACTAGTGTAAAAAATAACTTGCATGTTGTCAACGACAATGTTAAAACTTATTCACCAACAACATAAACAAGGAAAACTACAATGGAATTTAATATTACTATCAACGACGCTACCAAAGAGGAGCTTATGGCTTTACTAGGTGGCTCAATACCAAAACTTGAAACACCTGTTAGCATAGCGTCATTTGAAACTGAAACAACACCTGTTAGCATAGCGTCATTTGAAACTGAAACAACACCTGTTAGCATAGCGTCATTTGAAACTGAAACAACACCTGTTAGCATAGCGTCATTTGAAACTGAAACAGTTGATAAATTAGGTTTAACATGGGACGCTCGCATTCACTCAGACCCTGTTAAAGTGAATAAAGACGGTTCATTCAAGAAAAGACGCGGTTTAGAGGATGCAACATTTATCGCTGTGCGTGATGAACAATTGGGAACTCCTGTTGCTCCTATCGTTGCTCCTGTTGCTCCTATCGTTGCTCCTGTTGCTCCTATCGTTGCTCCTGTTGCTCCTGTTGCTCCTATCGTTGCTCCTGTTGCTCCTGTTGCTCCTGTTGCTCCTGTTGCTCCTGTTGCTCCTGTTGCTCCTGTTGCTCCTATCGTTGCTCCTGTTGCTCCTATCGTTGCTCCTGTTGCTCCTATCGTTGCTCCTGTTGCTCCACAAACGGTCAACACTATTAATTCTTTTCTAGTGCGTGTTCAACAAGCGTTTGGTAAAAAACAAATCACAATGGAATACACAACAGAGCTTGTCCAACGCATTAACTCAACATTAGGTGTTAATTTCAGTCAGATTACAGATTTTACTGGTAATCAGGTCGCAATCGACACAGCTTGTAATTTAATGACAAGTGATGGAATTTAGTATGTTGAGTTTAACTGCCACGGATTTAAACAGATTTGCGAAATGTAATGGTTCAAGATTATTGGGTAAAGTAACCCGAATCAATCAAGACACAACTGTTAAAGATGAAGGAAACGCTGCCCATTGGTTGTGTGAAGAAGTTTTTAAAGGTAACTTTAAAGCTGACGACATGATCGACAAGAAAGCACCTAACGGTATTTTTATAACTGTTGGTATGATCGAAGATTGTGAAAAATACCTTGCTGACATTGTAGGTAAAGGTGACACGGAATTGGTCACTTCTCACACAGATAATCAACATTATGAAATCCGTGGCAGGGCAGATCATGTGTGTTTCGAAGAAAACACTTTGTTCATTTCTGACTTCAAATACGGTTGGAAAGTTGTAGAGCCTGAAAACAATTGGACGTTAATTAGTCACGCTTTGGGTTGGTATGATTCAGTAAAAGGTATCACACCTGAAAAAATTGTGTTCAGGATTTATCAACCTCGTGGTTTCCACCCACAAGGTGCTTTAAGAACTTGGGAAATTTCCCACAGTGAACTGAAGGATAAATTTGACGAATTAAAAACAATGTTGATAAATCCTTCAGATAAAGTTGTGACGAGCGAACAATGTTATAAATGTTCTTCAATGACACAATGCCCAGGTAATCAAATTGCTTTAACAAACTCTATTGATGTAGCTGAAATTGCTTATGACTCAGAGGTTGATAACGATCAGTTGTCTTTGATTATGGACGAGATTAAAAGGGCGAAATCTGTTCTAAATGAAGCTGAGGTTGCTTACGATGATTTAGCTGCCACCCGTATTCGCCACGGTAAAATAGTGCCTAACTATTCGTTGCACACAGCTTTAGGTAATAACACTTGGAAAAAAGGTATGAGTGTAGAAGTGGTAACTTCGTTGACTAATGTTGATGTTAGTAAAAAAGCTATTATCACACCTAACCAAGCTAAGAAAGCCGGGGTTTCGCAGGAAGTTATAGACGCTTTCTGTGAACGCCCTAATAGAGGAATTAAACTTGTCCGAGTGGACGGGTCTAAAAAAGCTGAACAATTGTTCGGCAAAAACAATTAACCAACTAAATGGAGACTACTATGCCTATAGAAGAAATAACTTTACCACCTGCAAGAATTGTCGCTGGTAATCCAGCACTTGCTCAAAACAAGACAGATTTTCACACCGGTGAAAATATTATAGATAAAACAACAGGTCTTGTTGTTCAAGAATGGCGTTGTGAGATCGCTATCCCTAAAGATCAGTTTAATGATCTTTACGGTAAAATGGTTCAAGAAGTTGGAAGCATGTACCCTATCGGAGCAGATGGTCAACCTGTTGTCGATCGTGATTTTGCGTGGAAGTTCGTAGACGGTGACAGTCCTGCCATCCCTAAAAAATCTAAAACACCTTATAATGTTCGTGAAGGTTTCCCAGGTCACTATGTGTTGAAAATATCAACACAAGCTTTTGCACCTCCTGTTTTCAAGAAAGGTGACAACGGAACGTACAGACAAATGGACGCTTCTGAAATCAAGACTGGTGACTACGTTGCAGCAAATGTTACAATTAAAGTTCATAACAATAGTGACGGTGGTATTTACATTAACCCTAATGCTTTCGAGTTTGTTGCCTACGGTCCTGCGATCAGTGGAATAGGTGGTGCTAACCCTGATGAAATGTTTAAAGGTCAGCAATATCAGTTACCTCTTGGCGCGAGTTTAACACCTCTTGCATCAAACACACCTTTACCTGCTGCACCTCTGGCTGCTGCACCTCTGGCTGCTGCACCTCTGGCTGCTGCACCTCTGGCTGCTGCACCTCTGGCTGCTGCACCTCTGGCTGCTGCAC
>Ga0208770_1000268_pt1 | contig 37849 bp, 42 predicted proteins | sample AntAceMetag02UK9_FD_184771 | JGI IMG/M metagenome (GOLD analysis project Ga0208770, IMG submission 184771) | Saline lake microbial communities from Ace Lake, Antarctica - Antarctic Ace Lake Metagenome 02UK9 (SPAdes) (version 2) | ecosystem: Environmental > Aquatic > Non-marine Saline and... | reverse complement strand
AATGAAGCTTTTTACAAAAAAGATATGACTTCTACTTTAACTGAAAAAGTAAGAAGAAATAATAACATCGTTGTGGAGACACAAGGAGCAATAATAATAACTAGCCAATAATAATGAGGAAAATTTTTTTTGTTTTTTGTGTAATGCTTTTGTTTACCCAAAAATCTTTTGCTGGTACAGGAAAAGCTGACATATACAAGATTACAATTAGACAAATAGCAATGTGCGAAACTGGTAGCACAATTTCTAGCTGCCTTAATCCAGTAATTATATTCACAGGAAATTCTGCAGATATTGATATTGCCTCAACTACAGCAGGAGCAACAGCTGCTAGTCTTGGATCTGCTACAGCAGCCACTATTGGAACCACTTATACTCATATGCAAATTGTAATGAACAGAGGAATGACAATTGCAGCTGGTACAGCTGAAACCATTTCTGATGGCACTCGTAATTGTAAAACTAATTCTGTTGGTACAGCAGGTACTAAAACTTCAGAGGCAGTTGGATCAGTTTCTGGTGACGCGGGAGAACAAGCTTTATTTGCAGGAGTGGACGGTGCGGCGACGGGTTCAACTGCTTTTAGTTCGGTATCAACTATTACCTCTGTAAGTGGTACTGCTAATGGAACTATTGATGAAGAAGAGTTTTTTCAATGGAGAGTAACTTTAGAATCACCTTTTGTTTACGATGGAATTAGAAACCCAAATATTAAAATTGCATTTTCAACTGAAGAAGCTGTTGGTGCGGCTGGCACTTGTTTAATGTTTGGAGCAGCTCCAAACGTCCTAATAACAATTAAGTAATCGTTTATATTTTTTGGTCGTATTCGCCAATTTTACCTGTTTTTTGTAATAGATCATCGATAAAATCAAAGATCTTTTTCTTTCTCTCATCTGAGGTTGGGCTTTCTGTAACTACTACCAAAGAAGGTTTGTTTGATGAGGCTCTAATAAGACCCCAAGAGCCATCTTCTAGCGAAAATCTAACCCCATTAACCGTTAATACATCTGTGATAGCTTGACCATCTATCTTGGTAGTTTTTTTTAATTCCTCTACTTGTTTTACCAAGTCTTCAACCACTTTATATTTTTCTTCATCTTTGCAAAAAGGTGCCATAGTGGGAGTTTGATATGTTTTTGGCAATTCATTAATAAGATCATTCATCTTTTTATCTTGATGATCCAGCAAGTGACAAACTTGAATCGCAGAATTAATTCCATCATCATAACCAAAACCTAACGGCTGATTAAAAAAGAAGTGACCACTTTTTTCAAAGCCAGCTAATGCTTTTTCTTTATTCACTTTTCTTTTAATATGAGAGTGTCCAGTTTTCCAATAAATCGTTTCACAATTATGTTCTTGCAACACTTTATCATGGGTAAATAATCCCGTTGATTTAACATCGACTATAAATTTTGATCCTTTATGTTTGGGAGAGAGGTTTCTTGCAATCAGAAGCCCAATTTTATCTGAGAATATCTCTTCACCTAAATTATCAATAACACCCACGCGGTCTCCATCGCCATCAAAACCAAATCCTACGTCTGCATTATTTTCTTTCACTGCTTTTGCTATCGCATGCAGCATTTCTAAATCTTCTGGATTAGGATTGTATTTCGGAAAAGTAAAATCTAAATTACAATCCAGTTCTACTACTTCACAACCAATGCCTCGTAAAATGTCGGGTGCAAATATTCCTGCGGTTCCGTTTCCACAAGCAACTACTGCTTTAATCTTTTTTTTAATCTTATTTTTAGAAACTAAATCATTTGTATAAATTTCTTTAAACCCTTTTATTTCTTTGTAGCTTCCTTTGTCTAATTTAAATTTTTGATTTAAAACAATATCTTTTAATTCTGCCATTTCTTCTGGTGCATGAGTTAATGCTTTTTGAATTCCCATTTTAACACCGGTCCAACCATTTTCATTATGACTTGCAGTAACCATCGCAACTGCGTCTGCATCTAATTCAAACTGTGCAAAATAAACCATAGGGGAGAGTGAGAGACCCACATCTTCCACAGCGCATCCTGCTTGCATCAATCCTTCAATAAGAGATTTTTTAATGTCCTCACTGTACGATCGGTAGTCATGACCAACGACCACTCTTGGATTTTTTTTAGTACGACTTACAATTTGAGTTCCAAGACCCATACCCAAGTGCCTGATTCCTTCTAAATTGATATCATCTGGATAAAGCCATCTAGCATCGTATTCTCGGAAGCCATTTTGATTCACAATGAGGTTGAAATTGTTCATAAGATAATTTTCAATGTTTATAGTAATTTATTTAAGTATGGTAATATTCTTGTAGATTTTTTGTTTTGTTCATTATATGTTCTCTTGATCAACTATAACTAATGGTATATCAGTGATTTATAACCACAACATGTAGTTGTTTTTAATTAAAAAGTAATAATTGGGAGATTATGCAAGAAAATTTAGCTCTGGCAATACAAAATGCTGTTGAAAACGACACGTCTAACATCATTAAAAAGTCAAATGAGAAACTTCAGGACCTAAAAAGACCTGATTTATTCTCATTATCTAATGATACAGAACTTTTTCAAAATGAAAAAGGAATCACCATTCGAATCGATAGAAGTAGAGATTCGAAATTAACAGATTTCGGTAAAGCTACCTTAGTAGATAGATATTTAAACGAGGGAGAATCGTATCAAGATTTATTTGCAAGAGTGGCAAGTACCTATGCGGACGATAATCTTCATGGACAAAGAATTTATAATTACATGAGTAACTTATGGTTTATGCCATCTACTCCTGTTCTTTCTAATGCTGGAACAGAAAGAGGTCTTCCTATTTCTTGTTTCTTAAACGAAGCATCTGATTCATTAAATGGAATCGTAGATCTTTGGAGCGAGAATGTATGGCTTGCTGCTAAAGGTGGTGGAATTGGAAGTTACTGGGGAAACCTACGTTCAATTGGTGAGCAAGTTGGAAGAGTAGGAAAAACTTCTGGCATCATGCCTTTCATTAAGGTGATGGACTCTTTAACTCTTGCAATTAGTCAAGGATCATTAAGAAGAGGATCTGCTGCTTGTTATTTGCCTATTGATCATCCTGAAATTGAAGAATTTATTGAAATGAGAAGACCAACCGGTGGAGATCCAAACCGTAGAGCTTTAAATTTACATCATGGAGTTTTAGTGACTGACGCTTTCATGAGAGCAGTGGAGCTTGATGAGCAGTGGCCTTTAAAAAGCCCCCACGACGGAACAGTTCAGTCTTCTATGTCTGCAAGAAATTTATGGATTAGACTTCTTACTGCAAGAGTAGAAACGGGAGAGCCTTACATTGTGTTTATCGACACGGTGAATAGAATGATCCCACAACATCATAAACTTGCAGGTCTTACTGTAAAAACTTCAAACTTATGTAGTGAAATTACTCTTCCTACAGGAATTGATAAATCAGGTAGAGATAGAACAGCGGTTTGTTGTTTGTCTTCTTTGAATCTAGAAACTTATGACGAGTGGAAAGATGAAAAAATCATGCTTGAAGATATCATGAAATTTTTAGACAATGTGTTGACTGATTTTATTACAAGAGCTCCAGAATCGTTCTCTGATGCAACGTATGCAGCAATGAGAGAACGAAGTGTGGGTCTTGGTGTGATGGGTTTTCATTCCTTCTTGCAAAAAAATTCTATTCCGATTGAATCGGTGATGGCAAAAGTTTGGAACAAAAAAATGTTCAAACAAATTGACAAGGAAGTGAATGCTGCTTCTGTGAAACTTGCAGAAGAAAGAGGACCTTGTCCTGACGCAGCAGACTATGGAATCATGGAGCGTTTTTCTAATAAAACAGCCATAGCCCCAACTGCTTCTATTTCTATTATTTGTGGTGGAGCATCACCTGGAATTGAGCCTGTAGCTGCAAACAGCTATACGCACAAAACTCTTTCTGGATCATTCAACGTACGAAACAAGTATTTAAAACAAATTCTTGCAAAGTATGAAAAAGATACAGATGAAGTGTGGTCTTCCATTACAACGAACCAGGGTTCTATTTCACATTTGGATTTCTTATCTGATTTAGAAAAGGATGTGTTTAAAACTGCTTTTGAAATTGATCAACGTTGGTTAATCGATCATTCAGCAGACAGAACTCCTTATGTATCTCAAGCACAATCCTTAAATGTGTTTTTGCCAGCAGATGTTCATAAGAAAGATCTTCACCAAATTCATTTTCAAGCTTGGAAAAAGGGTTTGAAGAGTATGTACTATTGTAGATCAAAATCTATTCAGCGAGCAGAGGTTATCAATCAAACGGTAGCGGATGCTGCTAAAAATCAACCAGCAGAAGCCCCTAGTGGTGAAGCAGCAAATTACGAGGAGTGTTTATCATGTCAGTAGCCCCAAAAGTACCAGAAACAAAAGCAATCATCGGAGCAAATTATTGCGAAGAAGAAGGATTGTTAAAAGAAAAAATTGTTTACAAACCATTTAGATATCCTTGGTGTTACGACGCATGGTTAACTCAACAAAGAATTCACTGGTTGCCAGAAGAAGTTCCTTTAGCAGAAGATGTTAGGGATTGGCAAAAAAAATTATTACCACATGAAAAAAATCTTCTTACTCAAATTTTTAGATTTTTCACTCAAGCTGATGTGGAAGTAAACAATTGTTACTTAAGACATTACACAACTGTATTTAAACCAACAGAAGTCCTAATGATGATGACAGCATTTGCTTCTATGGAAACAGTTCACGTTGCTGCGTACTCTCACTTACTTGATACGATCGGAATGCCAGAGACAGAATATTCTGCATTCTTAAAGTACAAAGAAATGAAAGATAAGTATGACTACATGCAAAACTTTAACATGGGTGATAAAAGAGAAATCGCTAAAACAGTTGCTGTATTCAGTGCATTCACTGAAGGACTTCAGTTATTTGCTAGTTTTGCAATTCTACTTAACTTCCCAAGATTTAACAAAATGAAGGGAATGGGCCAAATTGTTACTTGGTCAGTTAGAGATGAAACACTTCATTGTAATTCTATGATCAAGATTTTCAATACATTCTGTGATGAAAATCCTGGATTATTAGATGACAGCTTGAAAAAAGAAATCTACGATGCATGTTCTACAATTATTGAGCACGAAGATGCTTTCATTGATTTAGCTTTTGAAATGGGAGACATTGAAGGTCTTAAAGCTTCAGAGGTAAAAACATACATTAGATGGATTGCTAACAGAAGATTAGCGCAACTTAGATTGAATGATCTTTATGAAGTGAAGGAAAATCCACTAACTTGGTTAGACGATATGTTGAATGGAGTAGAACACATGAACTTCTTTGAAGGTAGAGCTACAGAATACTCTAAAGCTTCTACTAAAGGTTCTTGGGTTGAGGCATTCGACTTTACCAAGTAATTTTTTTGACCACATATAAGAATTATTGGAGAAAAACTGGACTTAAAAAACCATTTGGCGATTTTGTCTTAAATCACATTGGTCAATTTGAAGTCCAGAATTTTCTAGAAGTAGGAGTTTTTTGCGGAGTAACCGCTAGAAATGTTTGTGAGCTTTTAAATAAAAAAAATATTGGAAACTTTAAATATTTTGGAATTGATTTATTTGGCTCTGAAAAAAAAAGCCATGATGATGAAATCGAACCTAATTTTTTAGAAAGTCAAAAATTTTCCAATCCGTTAAAAAATATTTACTACAACTTTATCAAAAAAGAAAATTTAAACTCCTTGGAAAGTGTTAGTAAATTATTAGATAATTTTGCTAAGCAAGTTACATTGTTAAAAGGAGATTCTAGAGAAAATTTAACTAAAGTTCCTTTGGCTGAAATTGATTATGTTTTTTTAGATGGTGGTCATAGCTATGGAACTGTTATTAGCGATTTAACCTTATTGTTTCAGGGACTTAAAAAAAATTCTACAATTCTATGTGATGACTATTCTGAGAATTTCTGTATTCCAGAAGTAAAAAAAGCAATCGATGATTTTGCCAACCAAAACTCTCTTAAAATTGACACTTTAGCAAATCGTTTTGCTCAAATATCTCTTTAAACAATACTTGCAAATTTAATAGATCTGCTAATATGCTTTTTATGCATAAACTAGCTTTTGTTTTGGTTTTTATTTGCACTTCAGTTCTTGCTGAGCCTATTTATCATGAAAAAAAATACCCTGATGGAAAGGGTCCATTTCCAACTGTTTTAATATTACACACTAGTGGAGGATTTAGAGTTGGTGAAATAGAAAACTGGTCATCTTTCTTTCTAAAGGAAGGTTATGTCATTTATGCGCCAAATTTTTTTGAACGCCATGGCATAACACCCAAAACTAGAAAATTAACTTTTACAAAATTTAGAAAACTTATTGAAAAAGATCTCACAGAAATAGTCGAGATTATGAAAAAAGATCCAAAGGTAGATTCGAAGAATATATTCGCAGTAGGATTTTCCAATGGTGGTTTTTGGGCAACTTTTATGGCTGGAAGTAAGCAAGTTAATGCATCCTCAAGTCACTATGGCGTATGGCAATTTGGTCCGAGTGGTACAGCTGACTTGAGAGGATATCCTGTAAAATATATTAAAAAAGACACAAGGCCTTTATTGATACTTCATCCAAAGAAAGACAAAGTGCAAAAGTATAAAGGGGTCAAATCTTATATTGCCAAAGCTGCCAAACAAAGCTCCAAAGTAGAAGTTCATTATTACAAAAAAGGCGGCCATGCATGGCATAATAAAAAATACAAAAAAGGTGTTGGGTATAATAGAGAAGTTTATGAAGATGCCATGGCTAGAACCATTGCTTTTTTTAATAAATATAAAAAATAGAAAAAAAACTTGATTATTTAAAAAATCAAATAGTTAATCAAACAAAAAATTGTTAAAGTATGATTGTGAAAAAATTTTTAGCAGTCATAGTTCTAAGTTTATTGTGGAGCAACATAAGTTATTCAAATATTATTATGCAAGATTTAATAAATGTATTACTTGAAACAAAAAAACCTAAAAGTGTAGAAGTCGCTAAAGCCTTGAAATTAATAAGCGCTAACAGCAAATCCTACGATTTAATTATTAGAAAAGCTAACTTAAATCTTGAGGATGCAAAGAAAATTGCAAATGCGATTAATAGAGTTGATCAGAAGAAAGGACCAAAGCTTCACACGATTAGCATGAGCTTCAATCAAGACCTAAAAGATGATGGCGTTATAGCTATACTTGACCAAATCCCAAAAACAACTTCGGTTATAGCATTTGTTGAGTGTGGCATAACTGATAAGGCTGGACAAGCTATTATAGACTGGGCTTTCAAAGCAAATAATCTTGATGGAATTTATATAGAGGGCAATACTTTTTCAAAAATTATGGAAGCAAAGTTTGAAAAATTAAGAATAGACAATCGAAATCTAACTGTTTTAAGTGAATGGGCCAGTGAAGATTTTAAAGAAATGGTTAAGAAAACTTTTAATTAACGATTATCTTTTTATCAAAGAATACAATCCAATTATCAAATGAACAAAAAATTATTTTCTTTTATCTGTGCTATCTCTTGTGCTTTTATATGGGGAAGTGCTTTTGTAGCTCAAGATATGGGTATGGATCATATTGGTCCTTTTACTTTTACTGGAGCAAGAATGGTGATTGCCTTTTTCTCTCTTCTGCCATTTTTTTTTATTTACGAATTTAAAAAGATTAAAAAAACCAAAATTCATTTTAAAATTGTTTTTTTATATATATGTTTATTAGGCTTTTTACTGTCAGTGGGAATGTCTCTGCAACAGTTTGCATTACTGCGCACAGATGTTGCTAACACTGCCGTTTTTACTATTCTGTATGTGGTACTAGTTCCCTTTGTTGCTTATTTTCTTTTCTCTAAAAACATACACTGGTCTATATGGCCTTCTGTTTTAATGTGTTTGTTGGGTGGTTTTTTGTTAACCGAACTTAATGATGTCACCATTAGAGCAGGGGATACCTTATCTGTAATTAATGCTTTTTTTTGGGCATTCCATATTGTTTTTATTTCAAAGTTTTTAAGAATATTTAATTATCCAATTACCATTGCTACCTTTCAGTGTTTGGTTGGTGCCGTAGTCGCTCTTGTTCCAGCTTATGTTTTTGAAGAGATAGTATTTTCAAATATTTTATTAGAATATCAGGAATTATTATATGTGGGAGTTATATCTAGTGGAATAGCTTTTTTACTTCAAATTTATGCGCAACAAAATTTAAGCCCAGCACCAGTTGCAATTATTCTTTCTTTAGAGGGAGCTATTGCAGCTATTTTTGGTTGGGTGCTGTTAGATCAATTTTTAAATGAAGTAAAAATTATCGGAATACTGGTAATTTTAATAGCAGTTATTTTTGCACAAATTGTCCCGTTAAGGGATAAAAAAAATAAATTTTTATAATAAAATGTTTTTATCTATCCGGAGTATTCCTAAGGTTTCGTGGAGTTCTAAAAATCCATTAAATTTTAAACCAAAAATTTCTACATTTATTTTTTTGTGTATCGGACTTTCTCTTTTTGGTTTGGGAGAAGGGTTGATAATGATTTCTTATATAGGAAATTCACCTTGGCAAGTATTGGCTCAAGGCATTTCTTTGTATGCCAATTTTTCCATAGGTTTTATAACCTTTCTAATAAGCATTTCCGTATTGTCTCTTTGGATATTTTTAGGACAAAAACCTGGCATGGGAACTTTTTTGAATGCCATCATTATTGCAGCAATGATAGATCTCTCTATTGCTTTCATACCCACCCCTGATTTGTATATATCTAAATTTTTAATGTTAGTTTGTGGAGTTCTGCTTGTTGGATTTGGGAGTGGTTTGTATTTAATCGCCAACCTAGGACCAGGTCCAAGAGACGGGTTAATGACCGGCCTCCAAAAAAAAACTAACCTACCGATTGCTGCAGTAAGAGCCTTTATTGAAATAACAGTAGCTACTGTTGGTTGGTATTTGGGGGGAACTTTAGGTGAGGGGACTCTTTTGTTTGCCTTTGGAATTGGACCCGCTGTTGCTTTGGGATTATTTTTAGTTTCAAGATTTTACGATAAAAATTAGCCATAGGCATGCTTGAAATTAGTGTAAAGATTTTTTTTAAATCAAGTTCTTGAGATTTGAGTTTAATTAATCCATCCAATCCAATCAAAACAACATTTGCATTTGGAATTTCCTTTGGTTTATTGAGAGAATTAAAACAAATAACTTCTATTTTACTCTTTTTAATTTTTATTCTTGATTTTTCTAAAATAGACTTTGTTTGAACCGTATTGAAGGTATTCTCCTCTATAAGAAGAATTCTTTTTTTCCATAGAAGTTGACTTAAATCCAAAATATTATCAGTTAATTTTTCTGTGCGGACTTCCAGCATATTTAGAAAGGGGTCTTATCAGCTTGTTGCTAGATAGCTGTTCCATGATATGGGCACACCAACCAGTTATTCTTGAAACAACAAAAATAGGAGTAAAAAAATCTATATCAAACCCCATTAATTGATAAGCAGGTCCTGCTGGAAAATCTAAATTAGGTTTAATGTTTTTTTCTCTTAACATCGTATCCTCTAAAATCTTTGAAATTTTTGGTAACTCTCTGTTTTGATAAAACTCAGCTGTTTTGTAATAATACTCAGTCATAGTAGGAACTCTAGAGTCACCATCTCTATAAACTCTGTGACCAAAGCCCATAATTAGCTCTTTGTTTTTAATTTTATTTAAAATGAATTCTTCAGCCTTGTCAGCAGAACCAACTTCATTCAGCATATGTGCCACCGCTTCATTTGCACCACCATGTAATGGGCCTTTTAGACTAGCAATTCCACCAACTACCGCTCCATGCATATCTGAAAGACTGCTGGTGATAACGCGCGATGTAAATGTAGATGCGTTAAAGCTGTGCTCTGCATAAAGAATCATAGAAACATCAAAAGCTTTAACCACTTCAGAGCTCGGAACTTTTCCAAAAGACATATGAAAGAAGTTTTCGCTAAAACTTAAACTAAGATCTGGATTAATTATTTCTTGACCCTTTCTAATTCTAAAATTTGCTGCTACCGCAGTTGAAATTTGAGCAAATAATCTCATAGATTTCCTCATATTAGATTCTGGAGAATTGTCTGCAGTATCAGGATCTTCTAACCCCATGTGACTCACTGAAGTTCTGGTTGTATCCATAGGATGGGCATTGTTAGGGTAATTTTTTATAGTATTTTTTAGAGTATCGCTAATTTTTCTATTAGATCTTTCGTGTTCTTCAAAAGCTTTTAATTCATCTGGATTTGGTAATTCACCATGAAGAAGTAGATATGCTACTTGTTCAAAATTACATTTTGCACACAATTCCTGTACAGCATAACCCCTGTATGTAAGAGAGTTGATTTCAGGCATAACTTCAGAAATTTTAGTTTCGTCAGAAATAACTCCTACCAAACCTTTTTTTATTTCATCGCTCATTTATTCGTGTTCCTTGGTACCAAAATTAAAGACCGATTGATCAAATTCTCCATATTTTTCATAATCAACTAGCTCATATAATCTTTTTCTAGTTTGCATTTTATCAATAACATTATTTTGATGACCTTCTTCAAAGATTTGTCTCAAACCATCTTCAACATTCTTGAGTGCTAAACGTTGTGTAGTTACTGGATAAATAACTATATTATACCCTAAATTTTCAAGCTGCTCTTTAGTTAGTAGTTTAGACTTTCCAAACTCAGTCATATTTGAAAGTAAGTAAACTTTTATTTTTTTTCTAAATTCTTCAAATTCTTTTTCATCCTTTAAAGCTTCGGGAAAAACAATGTCAGCACCAGCATCCACGTATGCTTGGGCTCTTGCAATGGTTTTTTCTAATCCTTCAGCAGCATTAGCGTCTGTTCTTGCAATAATTTGAAAATTGTTATCTTTTCTTGCTTTTACAGCAGCTTTAATTTTCTTGACCATTTCCTCAGTAGAAACTAATTCTTTATTATCAAGGTGACCGCATCGCTTAGGGTTCATTTGGTCTTCTATGTGACAGCCAGACACTCCTAGTCCTTCTATAGTTTCAATAGTTCTTGAAACATTCATAGCCTCACCAAATCCTGTATCAATATCTATAATGGTTGGAAGATTAGTTACTCTAGCAATCTGATGAGATTTAGTAGAGACATCATGTAAAGTAGTAAGCCCAATATCTGGCATGCCAAGATCATTAGCCATTACTCCACCAGAAACATAAACTCCATCATAGCCAATCTCTTCAATTAGTTTTGCAACCAAAGCATTATAAGCTCCAGGAAATCTTAACAAATTTCCAGTTTTTAATTTACCAACCAGATCTTCTTTTTTTTGCTTAGGATCTTTTTTAACAAAATGCATAAGACTTACTTATAAGGGGTTTTTTTACGATTCCCAAAAACTTTTTTAAATATTAAGAATTTTTTTAGATAAAGCTTCTATTTCTTCAAAAGTATCAACTAAATGATCATGAAAAATCTGATCATAGTTTTTTTCTGTATAACCACCCTTTACCAAAATAAACTTAACCTTCGCAGATTTCGAAGCCTCAGCATCGGTTTCACTATCACCTATCATAATAGAGTTTTCAATTGGTATATTTAAGATTTCCAAAATAGAAGTTATGTGTTGTGGATCGGGCTTTCTATAATTAAAGGTATCAGCGCCGGCTATAAAATCAAAGTAATCATAGAGTTTAATTTCTTTTAAAAGCTTGATGGTAAGGTGCTCCATTTTATTAGTGCAAACTGCTAAATGAATTTTTTGATCTTTGCACCACTTTAAATAATCTATTACTCCTGGATTAATAACAGAACCTTTGCAAATATTTTTGCTATAAAAGTCTATAAACTCACTAGTCATTTCTTTTTGTGTCTTTTCATCAATTTTATTTTCAGTCTTTGTGTTGCGAGAGTTAGCCAAGCGCATAAGCATAGTTGCAGCACCTCTTCCTGCTAAATATCTAATGTCACTTAATGGTTTTTTTTCAAATCCATATTTTTCCATAACATGATTGTGGGCCGACATTAAATCTGGAGCAGTTTCAACTAACGTTCCGTCGAGATCAAAAAGAATGGCTTTATTTATCATTTATTAAAGTTTTAGTAGGCAATAATTAGTGAGTTAGGATACTTTTTTCATTATTATATGAAGCAAGTGAAAATGGCAAACAATCTACATATTCTTATATTGGCAGCAGGCAAGGGAACTAGAATGAAGTCTGAAACTCCTAAAGTTATGCATACTCTAGGAGGAGAGCCCATGATTGATCATGTTATTAAAAAAGCAAAAATGCTAAAGCCCTTTAAGATTTCTATTATGATTAATAAAAGTTTATCTGGATTAAAAAAAATATACCCTGATTTGCAAATGCTTCTGCAGGAACCTCAATTAGGAACGGGTCATGCGGTACAAATATTTCAAAAAAAAAATAAACTAAAAAATAGCAAGTTAATAGTTTTGTATGGGGACAATCCTTTAATTGATTTTTATGATCTAAAAAATATGAATGAGCAGTTAGCCAAAAACGACGTTGTTATAATGGGCTTTAAACCAAAAATTAATACTGGGTATGGAATTGTAGTTGAGAAAAAAGGAAAAGTTTCAGAGATTGTTGAGTTTAAAGATGCATCTGCAATTCAGAAAAAAATCAAAACTTGCAATTCTGGAATCATGGCGTTCAGCTCAAAAGCCTTGGAATTAGTCACTCAAATTAAAAATAATAATGCTAAAAAAGAGTTTTATTTGACCGACATTGTAAAACTATCAAAAAAGTATAATCATAAAATCAAGCTCATTAATGCAAAAGATGCTAAAACTGCTTTGGGAATTAATGATATGAATGAGCTTGGAATCGCGGAAACTATTATGCAAAATCAATTACGTAAAAAAGCTATGAAGGATGGAGTTCAAATGATTGCTCCTGAAACTGTTTTTTTATCTAAGGATACAACTTTCGGAAAAAATGTTAAAATTGAACCGTATGTTGTAATTGCATCAAAAGTTAAAATTGGAAATGATGTTGTTATTCGTTCCTTTTCTCACATTGAAGGTGCTGTAATCAAAAACAAAGTTTCCATTGGACCGTATGCTAGAATTAGACCTGGAACAGTATTAGAAAACAATTCAAAAATTGGTAATTTTGTAGAGACTAAAAATTCTACAATCAATAAAAATTCTAAAATTAATCATCTCTCCTATGTTGGGGACGCTACGATTGAAGAGGATGTTAATATCGGAGCTGGCACTATCACTTGCAATTATGATGGAGTTAAAAAAAGCAAAACTTTGATAAAAAAAGGATCTTTTGTAGGATCTAATAGTTCTTTAGTTGCCCCTGTAACTGTAGGTAAAAATTCTATTATCGGAGCAGGGTCGGTCATTACTAAAGATGTTCCAGACAATACCTTGGCACTTACCAGGGCTAAGCAGAAAAAAGTAAAACTAAACAAGAAAAAGAAAAAAAAATAAATGTGTGGAATTATAGGAATTGCCAGTTCAAAGCCTGTTGTAAGTAATATTATTAGTTCGTTAAAAAAATTAGAGTATAGAGGTTACGATTCAGCAGGTATTGCCACATTTTCAAATAATTTGATTGATGAAATTAAGTGCGAAGGAAGAGTTAATAAGTTAGAAAAAATTTGTTCTAAAAAAACGTTTAGTGGAATAGTTGGTATTGGGCATGTTCGATGGGCCACTCACGGTGTTCCCAATGAGATCAATGCTCACCCACATTCTAACGAAAGTGTCTCTGTCGTTCATAATGGTATCATTGAAAACTCAACTATTTTAAAAAAATTATTAGAAAAAAAAGGTTATCAATTTAAATCACAAACAGACACAGAAGTTATTACAGCTTTGCTTTCGGAAAATTTAAAAAAAAACACAGCTCTTGTAGCTATTCAAAAAACATTAGAAAAGTTGCATGGAAGCTACGCCTTAGGGATTCTGTTCAAAGATAATCCTGATTTAATTGTAGGGGCCAGAAGAGGCTCACCCTTAGCTGTGGGTTATGGGCACAATGAAAACTATTTAGGTTCCGACTCCTATGCTTTAAAATCAATGACTAATAAGATTTCTTATTTGGACGACGGTGAAATTTGTTTTTTAACAAAAGACAATGCTGAATTTTACAATTCAAAAGGAACAAAAATTAATAAAAAAATATTAACGCTATCAGAAGACACTGAAAATTATGAAAAAGGCGATTTTAAAACTTACATGCAAAAAGAAATTTTTGAACAACCAAATACAGCAAAGTCTTGCATTAATGAATATGTAGATCATTTAAGAGACGATATTAATATTTATAATTTTCCTTGGAGCATTGAAAAAATAGATTCTATTACTTTGATTGGTTGCGGTACTGCATATCATGCCTGTATGATTGCCAAGTATTGGTTGGAGGAATTATCTTCTTTAGATGTTGTAATCGATATAGCTTCTGAATTTCGTTACAAAACTAACAAATTTAAAAAAAATAATTTATATATTTTTGTTTCTCAATCGGGAGAAACAGCAGATACTTTTGCTGCCTTAGAGCTTTGTAAAAAAAATAAAATGAAAACATTGAGTATTGTGAATGTAGTTGAAAGCTCTATTGCACGAAGTTCTGATTTTGTATTGCCAATTCATTGTGGCGCAGAGATTGGTGTTGCTTCCACAAAAGCTTTTACTGGTCAAATGTTAGTTTTGTACATTCTTACTTTAAAAATTTCTTTTTTAAGAAAAGATATTGATAAAAAAAAATACGAAAGCAAGATAAAAGAATTAAAAAAACTTCCTAAATTAATTAAAACAACCTTATCTGTAGATTCTGAAATTGAAAATATTAGTAATACTTTTGCCAATGCAAAGGGCTCTATGTTTCTTGGGAGGGGGTTTGCTTATCCTATAGCAATGGAAGGAGCCCTTAAGTTAAAAGAATTGTGTTACGTTCATGCCGAAGGCTACCCAGCAGGTGAAATGAAGCACGGTCCTTTAGCACTTATAGAGGAGGGAATTCCAGTGGTGGTTCTTGCGCCAAGAGACAAATATTATGAAAAAACTTTATCAAATATGCAGGAAGTTATATCGAGGGGTGCAAAAGTTCTATTGATAAGCAATAAAAGTAAAGATGAGATTAGTAGCGAAAATGTATGGAAAGCTATCGAGGTAGAAAAAACATCAGATGAACTATTGCCGTTTTTGTTAACATTGCCCTTACAGATTCTTGCTTTTCATTCTGCAAAAAACAAAGGGTACGACATTGACAAGCCTAGAAATTTAGCAAAATCAGTGACGGTTGAGTAGGTTTTGATGAATCTGTATTTTTACGCATCTAAAATCATAACTCCATTAATTTTACCTAGCAATTTTTTTATTTTTGCACTCATTATTTTTTTTTACTTAGGTATTTTAAAAAAAAAAGAAAAGTTTAAAAAAATATTTTCTTTTTTTTTGTACTTTTCTCTTTGATATCTTTATTGCCTCTAGGAGAAAATCTAATTTATTACGTACTAGAAAAAAATTACAAAAATAGCAAACTTCCAAAGAATATAGATTATATTTTTGTTCCTAGCGGGAGTCCAGAGAGAATAGTTCAGGCAATTAAAATTAAAAATCATTACGTACCAGCTAAGATCAAAATTATTTATTCTAGTGGCAATGCAGCTTTAGATAAAAAAAAAGGAAAGGATTCAGAAACTCCTTTTGTCAAAACAATTATAGTCAATTCAAAGATGGATAAACAAGATATTATTTTTTTACCTAACGCAAGAAATACTATTGAAAACTTTAAGCAATTAAAGAGCTTTTTGAAAGGTGAGAAAAATAAAAAAATTTTATTAGTAACTAGCGCTTCTCACATGAAGCGATCTTTAATGATAGCAAAAAAATATAATATTGAAACACAGGGATTTCCTTCCAGCTTCAAAAGTAGAACTAATTCTTTTAGTTTAGTTAATTTTTATCAAAATATAAACATACAAAGAAATTTGTATTATTTTGATATTTTTTTTAAAGAGATGCTTGGTATTTTCATAGTTACAGTTATACTTTAATTATAAAAAAATTTTAAAAAAAAGGACCATTGAATGTTAAGTGTATATTTAGCTGGAGAAATACATAGCAACTGGAGAGAAGAAATTATCCAACTTTGTCAAAAAGAAAAATTAGATATTCAGTTTTCTTCACCTGTAACCAATCATGAAAATTCAGATAATTGTGGTGTAGAAATACTTGGAGCCGAGGAAAAAAATTTCTGGAAAGATAGCAAGGGAGCAAACTTAAATTCCATTCGAACGAAGAAATCCATTAAAGATTGTGATGTAGTGATTGTTAAATTTGGAGAAAAATACAAGCAATGGAATGCAGCTTTTGATGCTGGGTATGCTGCAGCTTTAAATAAATCTATTATCGTCATTCACAATGAGGAACATCAGCATGCACTTAAAGAAGTAGATGCATCTGCAGCTGCTGTCGCTAAAGACCAAAATCAAGCTTTTAGAATATTAAAATATATTTTAGAAGGATCTTTGAAGTAGGTCTATTGGCTACAAATCCATTATTAAACGATTATATCTTAAGTTTTTAATTAATCTGATCTTTGAGAAATTATGGCTTGTTGAGATAGCCAACTAGGTTTATATACTTCTAGTTGTATGAGCACTTGGAAGCCAAATAGCTGGAAAAGCAAACCGTCTAAACATTTACCTGAATACAAAGATCAGGATAAGCTTAATAATGTCTTAAAGGAACTATCTAACTTTCCTCCCTTGGTATTTGCAGGGGAATCTAGATCTCTAAAAGAATACTTGGTAAAGGTAAGCCAGGGTAAAGCTTTTTTATTGCAAGGTGGAGATTGTGCTGAAAGTTTTGCTGAGTTCCATCCAAATAACATAAGAGATTTTTTTAAATTGTTTTTGCAGATGTCGTTAGTTTTGACGGTATCTTCTGGTTTGCCTATTGTAAAATTAGGAAGAATTGCAGGCCAATTCTCAAAACCAAGAAGTGCTCCTACAGAAACTAAAGATGGAGTGGAACTACCTAGTTACTTAGGCGACAATATTAATTCTATGGCTTTTGATGCGAAAGGAAGAGAACCAGATCCAGAGCGACTATTGAAAGCATATTCCCAGTCAGCATCCACATTGAATTTATTGAGAGCTTTTTCTCAAGGAGGATTTGCAGATTTAAACAAAGTTCATTTGTGGAATATGTCTTTTGTTAAAGATAAGGCAAAAGAAAAGTACAATGAAATTGAACAAAAGGTTTCTAACGCTCTAGACTTTATGAGCGCTTGCGGAATTACTTCAGAAAACAATCGAAGACTTCGTACTGTTAATCTTTTTACTAGTCACGAAGCATTATTACTTCCTGTTGAAGAGGCTATGACAAGAGTAGATTCTACTACAGGCGAATATCATGATACGTCGGCACATTTTTTATGGATTGGTGATAGAACTAGACAATTAGATGGTGGACATGTTGAATTTTGTAAAGGAATTAAAAATCCATTGGGGATTAAATGTGGTCCTACTTCAGACCCAGAAGAAATTGTAAAATTAACAGAAGTTTTAAATCCTGATAATGAAGCGGGAAGAATTACTTTAATTGCAAGATTTGGTCACGATAAAGTTCAAAAATTTTTACCAAAGTTAATACAGGCTATTAAAAAAGCTGGTAGAAACGTAATTTGGTCATGTGATCCTATGCATGGAAATACAGTAAAAGCATCCACAGGATTTAAGACTAGACCTTTTGAAAATGTAATTTCTGAAACTAAAAGTTTTTTTGAAGTCCATCAATCCGAAGGTACGTTTGCAGGAGGTTTGCATATTGAAATGACAGGTCAGGATGTGACAGAGTGTATTGGAGGAGCTCAAAATATTACCGATAAAGATCTGTCCGATAGATACCATACTCATTGTGATCCTAGACTAAATGCAAGCCAGGCATTGGAGTTAGCATTCTTAATTTCAGGAGAAATTAAAAAAAACTCTAATTTTTCCAAAACTTCCATTAAAGCAGCGTCATAATTATCTTAGATTTTTTAAGATATTTAAGTTAAAAAATACCATGGAACCTAAAGAACGAATTTTATTTATCACTGGCTGGATCTTAGATTATTGCTCTAAAATGCCAAAAAAACCAGATAGTTTGGTGGTGGGGGTGTCAGGTGGAATTGATTCAGCTGTAGTTAGCACTATCTGTGCTGCTTCTGGATTTAAAACTTTTGCGCTATCCATGCCTATCAAGCAAATTAAAGAACAAGATGATTTAAGCAAAGTTCATTGTGATTGGCTTTTTGATAATTTCAAAAATGTGGACGTTTTAAATATAAACTTAGATTCAACGTTTGGAGAATTTGAAAAAACTTTAGGTAAGAATAACAATGAACATGCTTTTGCAAATACCAGAGCTAGATTAAGAATGAGCACACTGTATCAGGTCGCAGGATCCAATAATGGAATAGTAGTTGGAACAGGAAATAAAGTAGAAGACTTTGGTGTAGGTTTTTATACTAAATATGGAGATGGAGGAGTTGATATTTCTCCTATTGCGGATTGTACCAAAACGCAAGTATGGGACATGGGTAAAGAACTTGGTATCAATCCATCCATTATTAATGCAGCTCCCACAGACGGGCTTTGGTCTGACGGAAGAAATGATGAGCAGCAACTGGGTATGAGCTATCAAGAGTTAGAAGAGGCCATGAGCAACCCCAATTCAGCTAATCGATCTAAATATTTAAAAATTAGAGAAATGAATTTACACAAAATGAATCCCATACCAGTTTGTAAATTTGATGAGTAGTGAATTAAAGCTATATAATACTCTTAATAGATCCAAACAGACATTTGTTCCCTTGAATGAAAATAACGTACGCGTGTATGTTTGTGGACCTACTGTGTATGACTACCCTCATGTTGGTAATGCCAGACCCTTAATTGTATTTGATTTACTTTTTAGATTGTTAAACGAAATATTTGGAAAAGAAAAAGTTCAATATGTCAGAAATATTACTGATGTGGATGATAAAATTTTAGAGTCTGCAAAAAGTAAAAATATCTCTATTCAAGATCTTACAAAAGAAGTTATTAAAGATTTTCAAGATGATTGTAGCTATTTAAACTGTCTAACTCCGACGAAAGAACCTAAGGCTACAGATCACATACAAGAAATGATTGAGTTAACGACAAAGTTAATTGAGAAAAAATTTGCTTATATCGAAAAGGGACATGTTTATTTTGAGGTATCTAAATATAAGGATTATGGCAGTCTTTCTAATAAAAAAATTGATGAATTGATTTATGGATCTAGGGTAGAAATTTCGAAATCTAAAAAAAGTCCGGTGGACTTTGTTTTGTGGAAACCATCTCTTGAAGATGAGCCAGGATGGGATTCTCCTTGGGGCAAAGGTAGACCTGGGTGGCACTTGGAATGTTCTGCCATGTCCGAAAAGTATTTGGGTAAAGAGTTTGATATTCACGGAGGAGGTTTGGATTTGATTTTTCCACATCACGAAAATGAGATAGCTCAATCTACTTGTGCCAATCAGAACGATTTTCTTGCAAAATTTTGGATGCACAATGGATATGTAACTGTAAATAAAGAAAAAATGTCCAAATCAGATGGGAATTTCATTACCATCCATGAGCTAAAAGGTAAATTTGATGGACAGGTCATCAGACTGGCTATGTTAAGCACTCATTATACGCAGCCCTTTGATTGGAATAATCAAATTTTAGAGAACTCTTACAAGTCATTAAACAAATGGTATGATTTTTATTCAGATGAAAATGAAACAATCGATCCTAGTTTGTTAGATTCCCTAAAAGATGACTTGAATACTCCCTTATTTATTTCTCAGCTACATAAATTGCATCAAGAGGCAATGGATGGAAATACAAAATCAGGAAAGAAACTGTCTACAGCTTGTAAATTTATAGGTCTGTTTAATGTTAATGCAGAAGTATGGAAAGATCAAAAAAGCAAAAAATCATTGTCTGAAGATGAGGTCAATATATTGATTCAAGAGAGAAATCTTGCCAGAGATAATAAAGATTTTAAACGTTCAGATGAAATAAGAGATTTATTAAATGACAAAGGTATTTTAATAGAAGATAAAGAAAATTCAACTACTTGGAAGTACATATAATGCGCAAAGAAAAAATTTATCTTTTTGACACAACTCTGAGAGACGGTTCACAAACCCAAGGAGTAGATTTTAGTTTACAAGATAAAATAAAAATTTCTAAAGCTTTAGCCATGTTGGGCTTAGATTATATTGAGGCTGGATGGCCAGGAGCTAATCCATTGGACACTAGTTTTTTTAACGACCAACCAGATGTTAAAGATTCTACTTTCGTAGCTTTTGGGATGACTAAAAAAAGCGGACGAAGTGCAGAGAATGATCCTGGATTATCTTCTTTGTTAAATGCTAACACTCGTTCAGTTTGTGTTGTTGGAAAGACTTGGGACTATCATGTAGATATTGCTTTAAATATTAGTAATAAAGAAAATTTAGAGAATATCAAAGAGACTACAAAGCATTTTGTAAAGAATGAGAAGGAATTTATATTTGATGCTGAACATTTCTTTGATGGATATAAAAATAATAAAGAGTACGCCTTAACTTGTATTAAAACTGCTTATGATCATGGAGCGAGATGGATTGTTATGTGTGATACAAATGGCGGAACACTACCCTACGAAGTAAGCACTATAGTTTCAGAGGTAGCTAAGACTATACCAGGTGCTAACCTTGGGATTCATACTCATAATGATACAGAAAATGCTGTAGCAAATTCTTTGGCTGCTGTTATTTCTGGTGTGAGACATGTGCAAGGAACATTAAATGGTTTAGGAGAACGCTGTGGTAATGCCAATCTAGTATCAATTATTCCAACTTTGCTTTTTAAAAAATATTTTAAAGATCGTTTTACGACGTCTGTAAATGAAGAAAAAATAGCTTATTTGACTGACTGCTCAAGATTATTAGATGAAATTTTGAATAGAAAACCCAACAATAGAGCCGCTTATGTGGGCTCCTCTGCATTCGCCCATAAGGGAGGGCTGCATGTCTCTGCTGTTCAAAAAGATCCAAAGACCTATGAGCATATAGACCCTGCCTTAGTTGGAAATAATAGAACTGTGGTTATTTCTGATCAAGCAGGTAGGTCCAATATTATTTCCAGATTAGAGAAATTAAAAATTACTGTAGATTCAAAAGATCCTAAAATCCAAAAAATTTTAGATGAGGTAAAAGATAGAGAATTTTCAGGTTATTCCTATGATGGTGCCGATGCATCATTTGAATTACTTACTAGAAGATTGTTAGGACAGGTTCCTAATTACATTCAAATTAAAAATTATGAAGTAAGTGTTGTGAAAAATGAAGGAACTTCTACCGATTTAAATTCTAAAGCAAAAGCAACTTTAATTGTGGACGGTAAAGAAATTGTTTGTGAAGGAATAGGAAACGGCCCAGTAAATGCATTGGACCAAGCTATTCGAAATAATTTAGAAAATATTGGAAAATATTCCGAATACTTAAAAGACTTAAAATTAATTGATTATAAAGTAAGAATTTTAAACACTGGAACGAATGCAATGACTAGAGTTTTAATTGAAAGTTCAGACAAAAGTAATGAGAATTGGTTTACGATAGGAGTGTCCCCAAATATCATCGAAGCATCTTTTCGTGCTTTAATTGATAGTATTGATTATAAGCTTTATAAGTCACAAGCTCCAGAAAATTTAAAATGAGTTTGAAAAATATTTCTATTGTTTTAATTAAACCACAAATAGGAGAAAATATTGGAGCTACTGCAAGAGCCATGAAAAATTTTGGCTTAAGCAAATTGATAATAGTAAATCCAAAAGAAAAATGGCCAAATACTAAAGCTGTGTATACTTCGGTTAAGGCAGTTGACATTATTCACAAAGCAAAAGTTTTCAAATCCACATCGGAGGCATTACAAAAAAGTGATATCGTTTTTGCTACTACTGCAAGAATTAGAAATATGAATAAGAAAATATATTCTTTAGATGAGGCAGTAAAAATTATTAAAAAAAGTAAAAAAAAAATATCTATTTTATTTGGTCCAGAAAATGCAGGTTTAAGTAATGAGGATTTAATTAGTGCTAACTATTTATTGAAAATTCCTTCAGATGTTAAGTACGAATCTTTAAATTTATCGCACGCTGTGTCTGTAGTTGCTTATAATTTATACACATCCAAGCAAAAAAAAGTTGTTTATAACAATACGGACAAGAGTGAGGTTGCTGGTAAAAGTGATCTTTTTAAATTTTATGATTTTCTGATTGGAAATCTTGAGAAAACACGTTTTTTTAGGCCAATAGAGAAAAAAGAGTTCATGGTTAAAAGCATTAAGAACATATTCTCTCAACAGCCCTTAACTAAGCGAGAACTGAAGACTTTAATGGGTATTTTCAGTTCTCTTAAGAAGTATTGATTTTAAAGCCTTATTGACAAAAAACCTTTGTTGTTTATAAGTGCCTATCTTAAATAATGACAAAACGTATACAAGCAAAACACAAAGTAGACAGACGACTAGGAGTTAATCTCTGGGGTCGTCCAAAGAGTCCATTTAACACTAGAGCATTTGGTCCTGGCCAACATGGACAAACAAGAGCTAGAGGAAAGCCTTCAGATTACAAAATTCAATTACAAGCAAAACAAAAATTAAAAGGTTATTACGGCAATCTTAACGAACGACAGTTTAGAAATGTATTTCAAGAAGCTGAAAGAGTTAGAGGTAATACTGGAGAAAATTTAGTAGGTATTTTAGAATCTAGATTGGATGCAGTAGTGTATAGAGCTAAATTTGCCTTAACTGTATTTCAAGCAAGACAGATCATTAATCATGGACACATTAAAGTAAATGGAAAAAAAGTTAATGTGGGAAGTTATTCGTTAAAAGAAAATGATGAAATTGAAGTTAGAGATTCTTCTAAACAATTAACAACCATTTTGAGTTCAGTAGCAAGCAAGGAAAGAGAAGTTCCAGAATATGTTGTGGTAGATCACAAGCAGCTAACAGCAAAATATACAAGAGTTCCTAAAATGGAAGAAATTCCTTATCCTGCAATTATGGAACCAAACCTAGTAGTAGAATACTACTCTCGATAATTTACTTTTTAAAAGTAATTTTTTTATCTTCCAATAGTTTTTGAAGTTCTTTTTTTTCAAACATTTCTTTTATAATGTCACAACCTCCAACAAACTCACCCTTGATATAAAGCTGAGGAATAGTAGGCCAGTCACTAAATGTTTTAATTCCATTTCTCAACTCTTCATCTTCTAAAACATTAATACCATCAAATGGTACTTCCAAGTGTTTCAAGACATTGCAAACAGCCATGGAAAAACCACACTGAGGCATATCCGGAGTTCCTTTTAAAAATAGCACCACATCGTTCTTAGAAATTGTATCTTGTATCTTTTCATTTATATTCATTATTTTTCCTCTGTTGTTAATGCTAAAGCATGTAAGTCAGTACCCATTTTTCCTTTGAGAGAGCTATATACCATTTGATGTTGTTGAACTCTACTTTTGCCTTTAAAGGCTGAAGATATTATTTTTGCAGAAAAATGATTGTCATCTCCAGCAAGATCCTGAATTTGAATATCTGCATCAGGAAAACCTTCTTTTAGTAATTGTTCTATCTCTTCTTGTTTAATTGCCATTTAATTTGAATTGTAATTATAAAACCAATTATTATTTAATTTAATCATTTCATCAACTGATATCTTGATTTCATCTATAGCAAATTGTTCTAGATTAGTAGTACCTAGTTGAGTCATGCTTATCTCTTGTTCTTTTGCCATTTGAACTAAATTGTTCAAATCTTCATTCTTGATCTCGATTATATATCTAGCCTGATCTTCACCGAATAAATATTTCACTCTTTCCGCTCCTATTAAATTAGTGCTAATTTTAGCGCCTATTGTTCCGGCCATACACATCTCTGCTATAGCTAAAGCGATACCTCCATCAGAAACATCATGCGCAGATTGGACTAATTTTTTTTCAATAAGACCTCTTATAAAAAAACTATTCTTTTTTTCTTCTTGTAGATTCATAGTAGGAGGAGGTCCTTTTTTTAAATGGAGAATGTCATGGCATAGAGCGCTCTGGTGTATATGACCTTTAGTTTCCCCAACAACGATTAGAAGATTGTCGGATGATTTTAATCCATAAGTCATAGTATTATTCACATCCTGAATGAGTCCGACACCTCCAATAGTAGGGGTGGGTTTGATTCCAACTCCATTAGTCTCATTGTATAAAGATACATTTCCTGAAATCACTGGATAATCCAATTCAGTACAGGCTTCTTTTATGCCTTTAATAACATCTACAAATTGACCCATGATTTCTTTTTTTTCAGGGTTTCCAAAATTTAAACAATTAGTAATGGCTCTAGGCTCAGCACCCACAGCAGATAAATTTCTATAGGTTTCACATACAGCTTGCATGCCTCCCGTAAATGGATGAGCTAAGCAATATCTTGGTGTACAATCTACACTAGCTGCTAATGCCTTGTTGGTTCCATGAACCCTGACTACAGCTGCATCTCCACCTGGTTTTTGAATAGTGTCACCCATAACCATATGGTCGTATTGTTCCCAGACCCACGTTTTGTTAGCTTGGTTTTCGTGGCTTAGTAGTTGCTTTAAACAAGTTTTAATATCTAAATCTTTTAATTTTTGATCCATGTCAATTTCTTGGGGAAGGGGAGTAGATTCCCATTCTCGATTATATTTGGGAGCCTCATCAGCAAGAGAAGTAATGGGAATGTCACAAACTATCTCATCTTTGAAATGAAGAACTAAATTTTTACTATCGGTCATTTTTCCAATCACAGAAAAATCTAAATCCCATTTTTTAAATATCTTTTCTGCCTCCTTCTCTTTTCCTTCCTTTAAAACAATGAGCATTCGCTCTTGGCTTTCAGAAAGCATAAGCTCAAAGGGTTGCATGTTTTCTTCCCGGCAAGGAACTTTATTTAAATCAATTTCTATTCCTAACTTTCCTTTAGATGCCATTTCTACAGAGGATGAGGTTAATCCGGCAGCTCCCATGTCTTGAATGGAAACAATAGTGTCTGTCTTCATTAGTTCTAAACATGCCTCTAATAAAAGTTTCTCTGCAAAAGGATCTCCTACTTGAACAGTTGGTTTTTTAGCTTCAGAATTATCGTCAAATTCTTGAGACGCCATAGAGGCACCATGTATGCCATCCCTACCTGTTTTGGAGCCTACATAAATAACAGGGTTTCCCACACCACTTGCAATCGATAGAAACACCTTATCTTTTTTAGCTATACCAATATTCATTGCGTTGACTAGGATATTTCCATCATAACACTCGTCAAACTCTACCTCACCACCAACCGTTGGTATTCCCATACAGTTACCATAGCCAGCTATTCCAGAAACAACACCATTCAATAAATATTTTGTTTTTACATGCTCTGGTCTTCCAAATCGAATGGAATTTAAATTAGCCACAGGTCTAGCCCCCATGGTAAATACGTCTCGCAAGATTCCACCAACTCCCGTAGCAGCTCCTTGATAAGGCTCTATGTATGAAGGGTGGTTATGACTCTCAATTTTGAAGATAGCCACATCATTATCACCAATATCGATTACCCCTGCGTTTTCACCCGGTCCTTGAATTACGTATTTATTTTTAGTTGGAAGTTGAGATAACCAAACTCTAGAAGATTTGTAAGAACAATGCTCATTCCACATGGCAGAAAAAATACCAAGCTCGGTAAAATTAGGCTCTTTTCCGATCAATTCTTTAATTTTTTCAAATTCTGAAGGAGTTAATCCTAGTTTAGTAGCTTGATCGACTGATACAGTTTCCATTTATAATAAAGATTGGAAAATACCTTGACCATCTACACCGCCTAATAGTTGATCAATAGATCGCTCAGGGTGGGGCATCATGCCTAGGACATTTTTGTTTTGATTGGAAATTCCTGCAATATTTAAAAAAGAACCATTAGGATTAGATTCTCCTGAAATATTTCCTTCCTCATCACAATACTGGAATACAATTTGGTTATGCTCTTTTAAAGATTGTATTTCTTCCTTGCTGGCAAAATAATTTCCCTCATTGTGGGCAATGGGTATAGATAAAATTTTATTTTCAGGGATTTTTTTAGTAAAAGCAGTTTGATTATTGGTAGTTTTGATAAAAACATTTTTGCATATAAATTTTAGTTTACTGTTTCTTAATAGAGCTCCTGGCAACAAACCTGTTTCTGTTAAAATTTGAAATCCATTACATATTCCAAATACATAACCACCATCTTTGGCATGTTTAATAACTTCATTCATAACTTTGGATTTTGATGCCATACTTCCACATCTTAAATAGTCACCATAAGAAAATCCCCCAGGTAGAACTACAAGATCACACTTAGGTAGGCTTGTTTCCTGATGCCAGACCATCGTTGTATCAATTTGAAATTTTAGTAAAGCTACTTGAACATCTCTATCGCAATTCGATCCTGGAAATACGATGACCGATGCTTTCATTAGCCTATCTTTTTAATTGAATATTCTTCAATTGTGAGGTTCGCCAGAAGTTTTTTACAAGCCTCTTCTGCTTGTTGGGTTGCCTTTTCTTCATTGGAATCGTTTACTTCTAAAGTGAAATATTTACCTTGTCGTATATTGGAAATATTGGATAAGCCTAAGTTTTGAATAGCTCCCTCAACAGCTTTTCCTTGAGGATCTAGAACCTCTTTTTTTAAGGTAACAAAAATTTCAAATTTCAATTTATTTTTTAATTTTAAAGTTTTTAGAAATCTTGGTGTTAATTTCTTTGATATTGGTACCTTCTGGCATGATTCCCAGTCTTTTGGCAACTTCCTGATATGCCTCCATTAATCCACCTAAGTCTTTTCTAAACCTGTCTTTATCTAATTTTCTTTCATCTTTTACATCCCATAATCTACATGTGTCCGGACTAATTTCATCCGCTAAGATAACTCTTTTTTCATCGTCCTTCCAAATACGTCCAAATTCTAATTTGAAGTCGACTAGCTTAATTCCAACAGCACGAAACAATCCAATTAAAAAATCATTAACTCTTAGCGAGGTATCTGTTGCAATAGATATTTCTTCCATAGAAGCCCAGTCATTTATATCTATGTGCTCTTCTGTCACCCAAGGATCTCCCAACTCATCGTCTTTGTAATAATATTCAATAATGGGTCTTTTTAATTGGGTTCCTTCAGGAATTCCTAATCGTTTAGAAAGAGATCCTGCTGCAATATTCCGAACTACAAATTCTATTGGGATAATCTCTGCAGCTTTGATTAGCTGTTCTCTCATATTAACTCTTTTAATAAGATGAGTTTCAATACCCATTTCATTTAATTGATTTAATAAAAATTCAGAAATTCTATTATTCAAAACACCTTTGCCATCAATAACAGCTTTTTTAATATTATTGAATGCCGTCGCATCATCCTTGAAGTACTGAATATAAGTCCCTCTTTCGGGACCTGCGTATAAAATTTTTGCTTTACCTTCGTAAATTTTTTTTCCTCTACTCATTTTTTAAACACCCTTGAAAAAATATGGTTAACATTTTTAGTATGATAGTTGAGGTCAAACAGTTGCTCAAGTTCTTTAGTTGTTAGATGTTTTTTAATTAACTTATCTTTGCTTAAATTAGTATAAAAATCTTCTTTTTTATCCCATGTTTTCATGGCATTGCTTTGCACCACTTTATAAGCATCTTCTCTTTTAACACCTTTTTGAGTTAGTTTAAGCATTACACCTTGAGAAAACACTAAGCCTTTAAATTTGTTCATATTAGAAAGCATGTTTCCTTTGTGGACTACTAAGTTTTTAACAACCCCAGTTAATCTATTAAGTAAAAAATCTAAAGTAACGGTTGCGTCAGGACCAATATTTCTTTCTACGCTAGAATGACTAATATCTCTTTCATGCCAAAGAACAATATTTTCCATAGCGGGAAACACATAACTTCTAACCATTCTTGCCAAGCCAGTAATATTTTCGGTCAGTACTGGATTTCTTTTATGAGGCATAGCGGAAGATCCCTTTTGCCCAGATGAAAAATATTCTTCTGCCTCCAAAACTTCAGTTCTTTGTAAGTGACGTATTTCTGTAGCAAGACGTTCTGCTGAACTTGCGATAATTCCTAGCACACTAAAAAATTGAGCGTGTCTATCTCTTGGAATTATTTGTGTAGAAATAGGCTCTGGGATTAGATTTAATTTTTTAGAAACATACTGCTCTACTTTAGGAGTGATATGAGCGAATGTTCCCACTGCTCCTGAAATTGCACAGGTAGATATCTCTTTAACAGCACTTTCTAATCTTTTTTTATTTCTTTTAAATTCTTCATAATAGGTTGCTAACTTTAAACCAAAAGTAACTGGTTCTGCATGAATTCCGTGACTACGACCCATACAAATAGTTTTCTTATGTTGTATCGCCCTTTTTTTTAGTGCCTTTAGAAGTTGATCTAGATCATCTAGTAGTATTTTTCCCGATCTTTGAAGTTGAATATTAAAGCAAGTGTCTAATACGTCAGAAGAGGTCATGCCCTGATGAAGAAATTTTGCTTCTGGTCCAACTTTTTCTGCAATAGAGGTTAAAAACGCAATCACATCATGTTTAGTGATTTTCTCAATGTCATCAATTCGCTTAACATTAATCTTTGATTTTTTTCTTACCTTGGCAGCAACTCCTTTTGGAATAATTTTGTATTTTTCCATGGCTTCAGCCGCATAAATTTCAATATCTAACCATATTTTATATTTACTTTCTTGGGACCAAATATTAGTAACGATGTCTCTGCTGTATCTTGATATCATTAATTTAATTCTTTATCGTGTTTGTTGGACAATGTAAAAACTTCACAACCATTACTAGTTATACCAACAGTGTGTTCAAATTGAGCTGATAATGACTTATCTTTGGTAACTGCTGTCCAACCATCATTTAATACTTTTGTTTGAAAATTTCCAGCATTAATCATAGGCTCAATTGTAAAAACCATTCCTTCTTTAATTTTCATTCCTTGATTTTTTTTACCGTAATGAACAACGCTCGGCTCTTCATGAAACAATCTACCTATTCCATGACCGCAAAAATCTCTGACAACTGAAAATCCTTCCTTTTCTACGAAACTTTGAATTTCATAACCAATATCTCCCAGGGTAACACCTGGCTTTAATATTTTAATTGCACGAACCAAAGACTCATAAGTAACATCCACTAATTTTTTAGCTTTAACAGAAGGGGTACCCACACAATACATTCTAGAAGCATCACCATGAAACTCGTCAATATAGCTAGTGATATCTATGTTTACGATATCTCCATCTTCCAATATTTTTTCAGACGGTATACCATGACAAACCACATGGTTTACAGAGGTGCATATAGATTTGGTAAAGCCTTTGTAAAATAGTGGAGCAGAAGTGGCATTGTTTGATTTAAGAAATTCAGACACAATTTTATCTATGTAATTAGTTGTAATACCTGGTTTTATTTTATCATCTAAAAAATCTAAAGCTTGAGCAGTTATCTCTCCTGCTGTTTTTAATTTTTTAAAATCTTCTAAAGAGTATGTTTGAATAGACACTTATTTAAATACAATTTTTATTGGTTTGTTTACGTAAATTTCTTTTTCATTCACTTTACACGAATAACTTATAAATTTAACTCCATTTTTTTTAGCTTTTAAAAAACCCTCATAATACTTGGGGTCTATATCTTTAGCTATCCGAAATTCGTTACAGTCTTCACGCTGCACTAGATAAATTAAAAAAGATTCATAACCTTTCTTAATAGCTTTCTCTAATTCTTCCAAATGTTTCAATCCTCTAGAGGTTACTGCATCAGGAAATTCTGCAATTCCACTTTGCCTAGACAAGGTTACGTTCTTAACTTCTAAAAAAGCTTTTTTTGTTTTATTTTTTAATTGAAAATCTAACCTAGAGTGAAGACCAAACTTTACTTCACGCTGATATTCGGGGTAGCTTTTAATTTCTTTAATAATCTTTTGTTCAATTGCTTCTTCCACTATACGGTTAGCTAAGTGAGTGTTAACCCCTACGTTAGATTTTTTGTCATTAATAATTTCTAAGGTATATTTTAATTTTCTATCAGGGTTGTCTGCTGGAGAAATCCAAGTTTTATTGCCCTCATCCAAAAGGCCTAGCATAGAACCAGAGTTTGCACAGTGAGAAATTAGAGTTTTTCCTTTACTTTCAACATCCGTAAAAAATCTTTTATATCTTTTTTGAAATTTTGACGGTATTAATTTATTTTTAAATTTCATAATGATTTTCAGCAAAGAATTTACATCAGCCATTCTAATTATAGGTAACGAAATATTATCAGGCAGAACTGTTGATAAAAATACAAGCTTTATAGCAAAATGGTTAGGTGATCTAGGTATTAGCGTAGAAGAAGTAAAGATTATTCCAGATAAAGAAGATGTAATTATCTCTTCTTTAAACGAACTGAGAAAGAAATATCAGTATGTCTTCACTACCGGAGGCATAGGTCCTACCCACGATGACATTACCTCAGAATCGGTAGCAAAAGCTTTTGGAAAAAAATATGAATACAATCAAGAGGCTTATGTCATTCTTGAAAAATATTATGCCAATTCTGATTTCAATGAAGGAAGAAAAAAAATGGCTAGAATGCCAGAGGGTGCAACCTTAATATATAACGAGCAAGGATCTGCACCAGCCTTTTCAGTAGAAAACGTTTTTGTGTTGCCAGGAATTCCAAGTTATGTAGAGTTGATGTTACCTCAGTTAAAAGAGGTTTTGGTTAGTGGAAAAAAAATAGTTTCACTTTCCTGTGATGCCAAAGTAAGAGAAAGTGCTATCGCAGTTGAGCTTTCAAACATCCAAGATAAGTACCCAGATATAGACATAGGTAGCTATCCTTACTCAAAAGAGGGTAGTTTTGGAACTATGATTGTTATGAGATCAATAGAAGTAGACAAGGCACTTGTTTGCAAAGCCGAAGTAGAATCAATGCTAATGAAGTATATTAAAAGTTAATGTTTTCAATCTGCATTCCTACTATTAATAATTTTAATTATTTAAAAATTTGTCTAGAAAGTTTAAAAAAAAATTCTAGTTTAGATAATGAAGTTATTATTCATGTAAATGAAGGAAATGATGCAACATTTCAGTATATAAAAGACAATAATTATTTGTATACTTTTTCTGAGAGAAAACTTGGATTGTGCTCTTCTGTAAATAAGGCCTCAAAAAAATCAACTAAAGATTTTATAATTTATGCTCATGACGATATGTATTTTTTGCCAAAATGGGATTTCATTTTAAAAAAAGAAATATCAAAATTAAACAATAATTTATTTTATTTATCAGGAACTATGATGGGCCCGAAAGAGCATATAGATTTTGATTGTGGTGATACATACGAAAATTTCGATGAAAAAAAATTATTGAATAGTTATACAAGCTATAATCTTTATGACCATCAAGGAACGCATTGGGCACCCCATGTAATTCATAAAGACCTTTGGAATAAAATTGATGGTCTGGATGAAAATTTTGATCCTGGCTTTGGATCTGACCCAGATTTAAATATGCGATTATGGCAGGAGGGAGTTAGGTATTTTAAAGGTATTAATGATTGCAAAGTGTATCATTTTGGCTCTATTAGTTTACGAAAGAAAAAAAATTTAGTTACTAATAATGGAGCAAGGCAATTTTTAAAAAAATGGGGGATGAGCATATCTTTCTTTAAAAAACACTATTTAAGATCTATGCAGGTATTCAAAGAACCCTTAGAAGAGCCCAAAAAAAACCTATCTTACTATTTCGAAAACCTCATATGTAAAATTAAGTTAATATTTCTTTTCATTCAAAAATAAACCATTGCTCATTAAGTGCCCAGATTATACAAGAAGTGATGTTTTTTTATTAAAATATTTAAGTGCCCTCGTGGTGGAATGGTAGACACAAAGGACTTAAAACATTTCAAGTAGCCTCTTTTATCTGTCCCCTGAAGTCCCCTGAAGTCCAAAACATAACAACCTACCTAGCTAATTTAAGGATCATCACTATTTTGGTTGTAGGAGATATTAATGCAAAAAAAACCGAAACTCGTACAAAACTCGTACAACATATTTTTTACAGACAAGGCGATCAATAGTTTAAAAAGCAAAGGCAAAGAAAGAATAAGAGTAGGATTTAAAACAGACAATTTATTACCCATACTTAAATCAGTTAAGATTAGATACACCCCAACAACCAACTTAAAAATATTTCAATTAAATTACACTCTTTATGACAAGAACAAAGCATTAGATCTTGGTATATTTAGTGAGGATTTTGGGTGCACAGAAGTTGTCGAAATAGTTTCACGAATTAACAAAAACTGTAAAAAAAAGGGCCAGTGGATAAAAGACCCAAAGTTATTTATAGAGCCTGAAAAAAACGAGGTTACTGTAAATGATGTTATTAAAAAATACGCAGAAGCACATTATCCCAGACAGACAGTAACCGGAACTTTATCACCTGTGACTGCTAGAAGCTTTAGTAGGTTTTTGTTTGGATACAATAAAAGAGTAAAGAACGTAACCTTTGTAGAAAATAATAAAGGTTGGGGTGAAATTTTATTTAAAGAACGATCCTCTGTTAAAACCTGGAGTGAACTCTGGGAAACCTATCCACCTAGAGTTGGCCAAACGACAACCAAAGAGATCTCTGTGTTTGACCATAGAATGGGATCTATGTTTATCTCCGAGGTTGTTCACGGGGATATCCTGAATTATCTTAATGAATACAACAGATCCTATGGACAAAAAAATAATATTAGAGATTCTTTAACTAGTCTTTGGAGTTTCGCTAGATACCATGGTTATCTCGGCGTTAAACCTGGTGTTGATCCTACTAGAGGTATCCAAATAAAAAGAGATGAGAACACAAAAAAATCCAAAGGAAGTATTCATAACCATTTTGTTTTTGATATCGAAGAATTACAATTGCTAGATAAAGCCTTTGTTAAGATAGCTAGAAAAAAACCCTTCCAAAGTGAAGCCCTAATGATGTGTACTGCAACAGGGATGAGACACGAAACTGTGTGTAAATTACAATGGTCACATATAACTAAAGATGAAAAAGCTAATCCTATTATTCTAGTACCTAGAAGTATTCTAAAAGGAAGAGCCAAGGTGGGCCAGGAAGATGAGATATTTGATATTTCAGAACCTGTTAGAAGAGTTTTAGATAGAGTTAAAAGACAGTTAAAAAGAAAAGGTTTCTATAAGTATTCCTATGTTCCTTTTGTCTTTCCTAGCTCTAGAATTAATAAAGAAAAAATAATGGATAAAGTTAATTATCCTGACTATGCAACTACACAGGAAGTTTGGTTGTCTCCACGGACTTTAGATGACGCAATGAAAGAAGCTAAAAAACTGGTAGGCCTAACTCAAGGTGCCGTGAAGTCATTAAGGAAATCGTATATCTCTAATGCCACTAAAATTCTAGGTGGAGAACATATGGCAAAATTTGTAACCCACCACAAAACAGAACAAGTATTAGGCCGTCATTACAATAAAGCCAATAGAAGCAATGTTAAACACATGACAAACCAGGTTGCAGAAGTTTATCAGTTTAAAAAGAAAATAAAATAATATGTCCCTTCAGCCTTTACTGGGTTAACACTAGAAAGATATTTGAAGGGACACCAAAAAAAGATTGTCTTTATCCTTTGAGTAATTATAAAAGGATAGAATGAAAAAGAAAGATATTCAAAATGAAATGGACCCTATTTTTAGGTCTCTCATAGAAGGACCTCCTAAAGCTAGGAAGGTAAATAAGTGGATGCAACTCCGTGATTACATGGAGGAAACGGGAATTACACCAGATGAAGTCTTTAAATTAATCAGAAGCAAAGCCACAACAAATGTAAGGTTTAATTGGAAGATGATTAGGTTCACATTATTTATTTGGGCAAGAATAGATGAAGATAAAGGAAGATATTTAAAACCAAAAATAGACACTGTTAGACATGTGGTCCGTTCAATTAAATTTAGACAATTTTTTGTAGCTTATTTCGGCGACAAACCCTTTGATGAAGAAAAAGAGATTATATTGCTCAATAAGTTAATCGCAGAAAAACCACAGAAGAAATACTTTAAAGAAGGTTATTATTACTACAACCATACCAGTAAATATGTTCCACAGAGCACTTTGGATCGTATTCTTTGGGATAAATAATAAATAATATTCATCCCTTGACATAATCTCAAAGGATAACTATATTAGTCCATAGGAAAATTTATGGACTACAATTTTAATAAACCATTTTATAAGCACGAAGAATTTCTGGAGATATTTTCTTTATCTCATGGAACTTTGGAACGATATAAAAGTGCCTGGTTGTCAGAGGGGAACTCATTATCACAAATGGGACACCTACCGATTTCAGGTTACAAAGGTGCTTGTTGGAACCCACAGATTTTCCTTAATTGGTTACTCGCTAATAAAGTTGAGAAACCAATTCAATACACACATGAAAAAGCTGATTACGAAGAAGCACAATCAGCTATTCACAACTTAAACCTACATAAAAGGAAAAAAATAATATGAGCAATATAAAAACGACTGCGTTTGGAGAGGCAAAATACCCTTACTTAATGGAACCTGATTATATGTACAAAAGTGAAGGGCTATTCCAGGTAAAATTAATAACGTCTAAAGAGGAGGCTCAACCTGATATCGACGCAATCAACAATGTGATCGATAAAGAGATTGAAAAGGAAAACCAGAAGAATCCTGGAAAGGAAATTAAAAGAGCTCCGTTACCATATGAAATTATGGAAGATGGAAACGTAAAATTTAATTTTAAATTAAGAGCCAGTGGAGTTAACAAGACCACAGGAAAAACTTTCACACAAAAACCTAGAGTGGTCGATCATAATCTTGATAATTTACCCGAAGATACCAATGTCTGGTCTGGGTCAATCTTGAGAGTTAATTATGAACCTATTGGTTACAGTGTGGCTTCAACAGGAATAGGAGCAACCTTGAGATTAAAAGGTGTACAGATCAAAAAGTTAGTCCAGGGGTCACTCGGAGGTGCTACTGGTTTTGACAAGGTGGAACCTATTATTTCATCACTACCAGGACCAACCGAAGGAGGATTTTAATTATGAAAAAATTAAAAGTAGACCTAACGAAGAGTTTGTACGAACAGCCTTGGTGGGACCAAATAAAGCCAGATATAAAATTAAAGATGATCAATATTTGGAAGGAGACAGACAGACAGGTCGAAGAGTTAATCTCTTCTGGCAAAATAATTATTAACAACAAAACAACAAAAGGAATGCATTAAAATTATGCCACAAGATAATAAAAAGAAAAAAGAAGAATCGCCAATTAATCCAGAAGACCTTGTTAAACTACTAAAGGATTATCAGGACATGTTAAGATCACAAAGAGATAATTTAAAAAGAAAAGATTTTGCCAAAGGAGGTTCTACAAAAGGTAAAGTCGGTGACTTTGCTAGAACTGTCAACGCAGGAGTTCTAGCAGGATTAAATTACAATCCTACCATGGTAGATAAAATAGATAATTATTCTTATACGACCAAATCTACACCTGACATGAAAAAAATTATTTTTGAAGTCAGACAAAAATTAGGTTCAGGAGGTTCTGTAACGGATGACGATATTGCACAATTAGAGATGCTCATAGGAGCCTTAGAATCTGGCTCGGGTCCTATTAACTGGTTAGAGCATGACACACTACAAGATCTTAAAAAAGATTTAGAGAAGGCTTTAAAATAGGCAATGACTAAAGATATTAAAGATATTCCTGAATATGGAGATCCTGAAACTTGGGGTCTAACTGTGGATGAATATGAAGATAAAGTCAGACTTTCTAGAACAGGCTTAGGGGATGCTTGGCAAGTTATGAGACAGTCAGATGATCCAGAACTTCAAAAAGAGTTAGATGACACCGAACTCTCGGCATTAAAAAATAGATCTGTGAAATTTAATAAAGAGAAAAAAGAATTTAGAGATATGCATGGAAAAAAATATACTTTTATTGAAAAACATAAAACCAATTCCGGAATACGTAAGGAAGCGTCGAAGATCATTAAAGATAAATCCAAATTAGACAGATTCATGAGTGCTCCTGATTTTGAAACTTATCAAACCGGACGCGCACATATAAGAAAACCTATGGAAACAGCCCTTGATAATGTAATCAAAGGGACACCCGAAGTTACACCTATAGTTACTCCTGGGGTTAACCAGGCGACAGCAGAGCCCAAATTTGAGGCACCAAGAGATCCTGATTTGGATAGGGGCGTAGGATCAATCATAGAAAAATATTTAAAATAATATGAGCAAAAAATTACCGAGCATCAGAAAGATAGAAAGCAAAACCAAATGTGCACCAATGGGAGGTACAAATGACTGATCCGTATAAATACAAGAGTATCAGTTTGAAGTATCAAACAATGGCAAAAGTTAAACATCTTTCTGAAACTCTTAAGCCAGGACATATATTATCTAATGCAAAGACAGTAGAAAAACTAATTACCGATAGTTTCGAAAGACAAAATGAAGGAACTATCCATGACACCAAACGACACTGCAAAGCCTGATACTTTAATCATACAAAAATTATTTTCCGGATGTGAGACCCATAGGGGTCGGTACAAAGGATTAAAAGAAGATGGAAAAACCAAAATTGCTTGGGTGGAGCCTCAATCATTAGATTGGGCCCAACATTTAAACGGAGATATGCAAGGCAAGTCTGCTGTCGATTTATCTCTACAAAAGGCAAAATGGTTTGCTGTAGACGTGGACCTTAATCTAGACCCGAAAAAATTCTGTAAAGATGTTTTTTCTAAACTTGGTTTTGAATATTTTGTTTTTAGAACTATCTCTGGAAGATTTAGAGTAGTTAAGTTTTACGATGATTGGCATAACCCAGAGCAATTAAAAAAAGAAGGGGAAGAGTTAGAAAAAGAATTAGATAAAATTGGATACAAATGTGATGAAGGCGCAACTGTTCCAAGTGGTTGGGACTTTAAAGAAGAAAAACCTGGCCGTTGGATTTACCTTCCCTATCACAATAAAGAAACTTACTGTTATACACCTGACGGCCTGCCATTAACTTTAAAACAATTTGAATACAGGGCTAAAAACAAAGAAAATCCTTTAGTAGTTGCTAGTGTAGGACAAGGAGATAAGCCTACAAAACATAAGGCCTTATGGTGCGCTCAACTATATAATAAGATTAATCCAGGAAACAAAATAGACCTAGACGAATTCCATAACCATCTCGGAAAGATTGCCGATTACGACGACGCAATTAAACACCACGATAAATCTTTAGCAGATCCCAAATGGAACCTAGAGAGTTACACAAAAGGTTTAACCACTTGGATAAAGGAAATGGTTGGAACTGCGCCCAATGTAGGAACTCATTTTGTATCCGAAGTGGTCAACGAAATGTCAGACAACTATATTTATGTAAGACATCGTAAAGAGTTTTATGAGCTAAGTAGTAAGACCTGGGTAGACAAAGAAGGGCTCAACGATGACTGGTACCACCAAAACAAAGGGAAACCTATTGTCAAAGACTTATTGTGTAATCCTAATTTAATCAAAGTGGTTCAAACTTTCGTTCACCCTGGATTTGCGCCTAGCGTAATTGAACTTGGACAAGGTGACATACCTGGAATTGCTAAAGGTCGTTATTACAATTTATATAAACCAAGTCATTTTAAATCTATGGAAGGAGATTGTTCCAAAATTTTTGAATATTTTAAATGGG
>Ga0208770_1000266_pt1 | contig 37965 bp, 41 predicted proteins | sample AntAceMetag02UK9_FD_184771 | JGI IMG/M metagenome (GOLD analysis project Ga0208770, IMG submission 184771) | Saline lake microbial communities from Ace Lake, Antarctica - Antarctic Ace Lake Metagenome 02UK9 (SPAdes) (version 2) | ecosystem: Environmental > Aquatic > Non-marine Saline and... | reverse complement strand
GCTTGAAGAAGCAAAAAATAAACTAGAGCACGTACTGCAGAATATATTTAACTCAATCAATACCTAGCTATGAAACCACAAACAGTTATTTTTATAGGACCACAAGGAAGTGGAAAAGGGACACAGGTTGAACGGCTCACTGCATACTTCCATGAAAATTCTCCAGCCCAGGCAGTAGTGCCCATTGAGACCGGAAAAGGATTTAGAGACTTAGCGAAGACCAATACGTTTACCGCCACGCGAGTGCAAGACATTTTGACAGAAGGAGGGTTGGTTCCAAATTTCCTCACCAAAGCCTTTGTAATTAAGTATCTCATTAAGAATCTGGCGGAAGATTCCCATATTACGATGGATGGCTTTCCTCGGAATCTCGCCCAAGTTACTTTTATAGATGACCTGATGAAATTCTACAAGCGTCAAGGACTGTCGATTGTCTTTCTTGATGTGCCAGAAGATGTGGTGCGAAACAGAATGCAGGGACGAGGACGTAGTGACGATACTCCTGAGCTAATTGATGAACGATTACGTCTGTATAAAGAACAGACTGAACCAATTGTTGCGGCGTATGAAGGGCGTGATGATATTACTTTTATTCGTATTGCTGGAGAGTTACCGATTGCAGAGGTGACACAAAAAATTGTTGAAGGACTTGGTATTTAGCGTACACTGACTGGTATGGAAATTACTATAAAGACAGAGGAAGATATTGTGCTGTTGCGTGAAGGGGGGAAGATCCTGGCGACTATTTTAGATGCGCTTGAAGACGAGGTTGTTGTCGGTGCGACGACACTGGATATTGATGACAAAGCTATGGAGCTCATGGAAGAATACGACGTAGAGCCAATGACGCTTGGATACCAAGCAGACTTTGCCCCTCGTCCCTATCCAGCGGCTACCTGTGTATCCATTAATGATGTGGTGGTACACGGCATTCCCAATGAAGAACCAGTCACTATTATGGATGGGGATGTGGTGTCACTTGATGTGGTTATTGCGTACCAAGGCATGGTAGTAGATTCTGCCCGTACCGTCATTGCCGGCGAAGGGAGTGATGAAGCGCGGCAGTTGGTGCACATAACTCAGAAAGCCCTTGATGCCGGTATTAAGGCTGCGCAAGCAGGAAAGTATGTCCGAGATATTGGTGTCGCTATTGTGGGTGTGGTCCCAGAGCAATTTGGTATCATCGAAAGCTTTTGTGGACACGGAGTAGGGTATGACCTCCATGAAGAACCCCAGATACCAAACTTTGTCACAAAAGAAAAAGGGGCACTCTTAGTCCCTGGTATGGTCATTGCAATTGAACCGATGATTACCCTTGGCTCAAAAGAGGTGATGGTGCTTCGTGATGGATACACCGCGGTCACTGAAGACGGTTCGCTTTCCGCACATATGGAACACACAGTACTGATTACCGAGAATGGTCCTGAGAAACTGACGAGGAGTCGGAAGCAGTAGTCGACTCTTAAAAGAGTGTACATGGCAGAAAAAGTGTTGCTTTTTCTGCCTTTTACGCTATACTCTTCGCATAATACTAGACAATACTAGCGCAATTAATATACTTATTATGTCACGACAACCACATCAAGAGCGATCACTTATCATCCTAAAGCCTGACGCTGTACAGCGATCATTGTTGGGGGAAATTATTGGACGTTTTGAACGAAAAGGTCTTAAGTTTGTGGCATTTAAGTTTGTTACTCCTGACGAAAAGCATCTGTTTGCACACTACAACAAAGATGACGCCTGGTTTGAAAAGAAAGGGAAAATTATGATTACGAACCTGACTGAACAAGGAAAGGAGATTGAAAAAAGTGCGCTTGAGTATGGAAAAGATATCATCCGAGCCGTTATCAAGGAAATGCAGTCATCCCCAGTGCTGGCGGTTGTAGTAGAGGGAGGGGATGCTATTGCACAGGTAACAAAACTTGTCGGGACTACCGAGCCAGCTACTGCAGACATCGGTACCATTCGTGGAGACTTCACCATTGACACCTACGCCCACTCAACCTACGAAGACCGGTCAATTCGAAACCTTATTCACTGTTCAGACGTGCCAGAAGAAGCAGAGCGAGAAATTGCACTTTGGTTTGATGAGTCAGAACTGATGACATATACCACTGCCCAGGAGCGGATTATGTACGACGCCCACTTCAACCTAGAAGCATAGAAGAGAACCATCTGCTTTGTTAGACCACAAAAAAGACCCTTACGGTACACCAAGTACCGCTCGGGTCTTTTTCATTATGGATATTCATATCTGGTGCGTTGTAAGCTCCTAGGAGCCTGCGGTGTTATCGCAAGTACATACAGCTGGGTCTTTTGATTATAATACTAATGTCTTACGTACTGAACACCCTACTCTACAAAGAGAAAGACACAAACTATCGTAGTTAACTACGATAGTTTGTGTCTTTGAGTGTTCTCATTGAGTACAGTCTTGGCTAGTAAGATAACACAATCTTGGAGAGAATCGTTGATACTCTAACTAAGTAGGATGAAGTACGTGATATACTAAATCTGGAACCATGGAACGTATGTTCTGATTAACTATATGTATAGGGACACTTGTAGATATGAATGGTGCTGAGAACTCAAGGAAATATCTGCGAGATTTCAAATAATCCGTTCAATAAGAGTACCCACTTGGAACTTTCCAAGAGCATACGGTATATGGTTCCAACGAAACAAATGCACTAGGTGCATTTTTTTCGTTCGGACGGTTATGTGCACACTATGATAAAATAGGGACTATAAAACATGCTGAAATTACCCACCATTTTTCTTCTCATTATCTTTTCGTTTCTTGCGGTGATACATATCATTGCACTAGAATTATTTTTATATTGGCGTTTTTGGTGGTTTGACATTCCGGTTCATTTTATTGGAGGGGTAGTAGTGGCACTAGGAGTGTTTACATTACACGATCTTCGGATTGTCATACCCGCACGACTGCTACAATTGGTTCCAGTACTCCTGCTGGTTATCTTGGCTGCTATGGTGTGGGAAGTATATGAGGTGCTCATTGGTGTCTCGATTGAAGGTGACGCTATCCTTGATACGCTCACAGATGTAGGTATGGGTATCCTTGGAGGTTTGGTAGGATATGCGGTTGGTACTAGTCTAAATAAATTATAGTATGTCAGCAACGTTAGGTTTTTATGGAGGGGTTGGAAGTGTGACGGGAGCAAACTTCATGTTGGATACTGGTGACCTCACAATCTTGGTTGACTGCGGGTTGGTTCAGGGTGATAAATTTGCTCAAGAGGTGAACGCAGAACCGTTTGCCTATAATCCAGCTGACGTTGATGTGCTCTTTGTGACGCATGCTCATGCTGACCACATTGGACGCATTCCAAAGCTAGTGAAAGATGGGTTTGCAGGAGTAATCTACTCAACAGAACCCACTCGTGACTTCGCAAACATTATGCTCCATGATGCCCTGAAGGTCATGCAGTATGAAAAAGAACGCTATGGCAATGAAGTGCTCTACGCAGAAGGGGACATCGCTGCGTCATTAGCTCTGTGGGAAGTAGTCTCATATGACAAAGTGATTAAACTTGAAGGAGGTATTAAAGCTCACTATACTGACGTAGGGCATATCCTTGGCTCAGGAATGGTGCACCTGGTGCGTAACGGAAAGAAGATTGTGTTTACGGGGGATATTGGTAATGACCCCCAACCATTACTAAATCCACCAGTTATCCCGACTGACTACGATTACCTAGTAATGGAGAGTGTCTATGGCGACCGTCTTCATGAGCAAGTGGAAGAGCGAACTGAGCTCCTCAAGCAGGAAATTCTTGAGACACAACACAAGGGTGGTACGTTGATGATTCCGGCATTCTCACTTGAACGAACCCAAGGGATGTTGCTTGAGATTAATAACCTAGTTGAGTCAGGACAGATACAGCCATTACCAGTGTTCCTTGATTCACCGCTGGCAATTAAGGTGACTGAAATGTATCGCAAGTTCCCGCAGTACTTAAAGCAGAGTGTACAAGACCAGATTAAAGCCGGAGATGACATTTTTGATTTTGAAGGACTTTCGTTTACTCGCACTAATAAAGATTCTCATGAGATTAAGAAAGAAAAAGGAGCAAAGATTATCATTGCCGGAAGTGGCATGAGCCATGGTGGACGCATCCGAATGCATGAAAAGAACTACCTCGATGATAAGAACACTACGTTGCTCCTGGTAGGGTACCAATCAGTCGGGAGTCTGGGACGACTGCTACATGACGGTGCAAAGAAAGTTACCATCGATGGTGAGCCGGTCACGGTTAATGCAAAGGTTGCTCGTATCCGTGGGTATTCAGGACATGCTGACCGTGATCAGCTGGTTAATCTGGTTGCAGGTGGGGGAGATAAAGCAAAGCAGGTCTTTGTGACCATGGGTGAAGAGCGGTCGTCACTGTTTTTGGTACAGCGGTTGCGAGATTATTTGGGAATCAACGCGGTGGCTCCTTCGCAGAACGAAAAAGTAGAGATAGACTTCTAAAGCGTTAAAATCACTCAATCTACTTCGTTAGCCTACGCTAAATAATTCTCACCGTACGTGAAGTACGGCTCACATTATGTAACTTGTCTGCCTCGTATCTCAAATCATTTAAACGCTTTCTGATTGAGATTATCTAACCATGATTAATATCATGAAAACCAAAGACCACTTCCTAGAGGGAAGTGGTCTTTGGTTGTAAGTAACGGGGGTTACTTAGCTGTAGTTGCTTCAACGACTTTCTTGAACTGTTCTGGTCGGTCCATCGCTAGCTGTGATAGCATTTTTCGGTTCAGACCGATATTGCTGTCAGATAGTGCCTTGATGAATCGGTTGTACTTCATGTCTAACGGTCGAAGTGCTGCATTGATTCGTACTGTCCAGAGACGTCGGAAGTCACCCTTCTTGTCTTTTCGGTGATCAAACGCGTAGAGCTGTGCGTGGTAGATAGCTTCTCGCGCTGCGGCTAGCTTGGTTGAGCGACCGAATCGGTATCCTTTTGTTTGTGCGAGGATATTCTTACGCCGCTTGTTTGGCGTTGTTCCTCCTTTTACTCGTGCCATAAGTTAGTTTTTAGGTATTAATAATTAGTTTTTAGTATCAGGTTGCTTCCTAACGTGCTCAATTGAATGAAATGCAAGGCGCAAGGAAGTGAACGATGGAGCCGTATGTCGTATACGGTGACTGAGTGCAGTGACGCTGCAACGAGGCAGTTCGTCAATTGTGCTCGTTAGGCTCCTGTTCCGGGTAGGAATCGTCGTGTAACTCGTTTTGAATAATTCAGTAACTGTGTTCGCTTTCGTGCAAGACGTTGTCGTCCAGTCTGCTTCGCATTGAAGTGGTTCTGACCAGGTCGTCGCGCAACAAGTTTTCCATTTTTGGTAACCTTGATTCGCTTGCTGTATGACTTGTTTGTTTTCATAATGATAATTCTTTTAGTAAGGCAATGTGTAAGAAAGTGCCCAAGCACTTTCGCAAAAGGTAGTAACTATCGTATAAATAGCAATAACCTGAACAGCGCCAGTGTGGGGGCAAATATACCCTATTTAGTAGGTAATGTCCAGCCATAATTCGTTACTGTAGGCATGAAACACTATCGTCTACTCAGGGTGCCAGTGCTAGGTGGCTAAAACAGGCCTCCTTCAATATTCAGTAAATCATCAAGTGATTTTTTCTTTGATTGGGCAACCTTTTTTTCTGCCTTTTCTTCTGTCTCCTCTACTTGCTCATCTTCTTCGGTAATAATCTTTGGCCCCTTTACACTTTTACCAACTCGTTCGATGGTGCAGGTAAATCCTTTTGGGCTTTTTCGTAACGTATCCGCAAGCTTGTAGTCTGCAGGGATAATTTTCAGAAATCGTTCAAGGCGCTCCTTAAGGAAGGCAGGCTCCATGTATTTGTAGCGCCCCCATAAAAAGAGGTCTACTTTTACCCGGTGTCCTTCATTGAGCCATTCTGCTGCTCGTTTCGCCTTAAGTGCCTGGTCGTGTTCTCCGGTCCCAATTTTTACCTGAACACTCTTAGTTTCAGTAACGTGGGCCTTTGATTTTACTTCACTAGCTTTTCGTTTTGTTTCGTAGCGGTACAGACCAAAGTCCATAATCTTTGCTACTGGAGGTTTTGCATTTGGTGAGATTTCAATAAGATCAAGTTTTGCATCGTCAGCAGCCTTCAATGCGTCTTCAGTCGATAGTACACCGAGGTTTTCACCCTCCGCACCAACTACACGTAGTTCCTTCGCATAAATAGCGTTGTTAATACGTGTTCGATTTTTTGGATTGTACTGCTTTCGTTGTTTTCTCAAATATATTGATCTTATTGTATAAGCGCGTATGCAGTTCGGGGGAACTGCGAGCCTGTCTATAGAAAGTAACCCTAATTACTTCACCCAAGGCACTAATCTTTGGTAGCGAAAATGTACCATGTAGGGAGTGCTATAGCAAGATATAGTATACCAACATAGACTGTATATCTCTTAGGATACTACTTATAGTTTTAGATACTCACATAAAGATTCCATCTTTGCAGAGAACACAATGTCATCTGAGATAAAAGGAAAAATTTCTCGGACCTGTACATAGTGCTGATGGAGTTGCTTTGGCATCTGATTTTGTATCCCCAGTACCTCAAGAGACTGAGCAATCGTTGCACAAAGAATGCTTTGGATTTGAAATGTATTGGCAATAACAGTGCTAGTCAGGAGTGCACTATTAGTACCCATACTCACGATGTCTTGGTTATCATTATTGGTACTGATGGTGTGTGTAGACATGGGTGTTGCCAGTGTTTGATTTTCAGCAGCCGTAGATGTCGCAACAAATTGGGCGGCTTGTAAGCCAAGATTGAGGCCCACAATGCCGCCATTGCTAAACGGAGGGAGGATACCGTTCTGCTTTGGATTAAGTAAAAAGTTTAGCTGTCGCTCTAGTAGGAGTGAGAGTTTTGTGGTGGCTATTCGGCATTTGTCCATCTCAAGAGATACATAGTCTCCATGAAAGTTTCCATTATGAAATGTTCCATCAGGAGGCTTGATTATTGGGTTATCTGTAACTGAGTTGAGTTCCGTTACAATCACCTGTTCTGCATTGCTGATGGTGTCGTATATCGGACCAAGTATCTGAGGTGCACACCGTAATGAATAAATCTCCTGAGGAGTTCGCTGGAGTTCTGTGGTGGTCTCCACTTTGTCTGGAGCTGTGTAGGTCGTTCTTTTTTGAACTCGGGTAGAAGTAGATACAAGTTCTTGGAGTTTTTGGGTGACATACTTTTGCCCAGGGTGGGGACGGACTTCAAAAATAATGTCGTCAATACACTCGGTATGTGCTCCAATAATTTCGTATAAAAATGCAGTATGCAAAATTGCATTTTCCATAAGTGTGTGTGCCTTCAGGATATTGACTGCTGCAATCCCAGTCATGGCAGCAGTACCATTAATAAGAGCCAGACCATCTCTGCCGGAGAGAGTAGCGGGGGATAGGTCACATGCGGTGAATACGTCAGTTGTTTTTTGACGTGTACCCTCAAAAAACACTTCGCCTTCACCAATTACTACCAGTGCCACATGCGCAAGCTGTACCAGGTCACCGCTGGCTCCTACGGACCCGTGCTCTGGTACTACGGGTGTGATATTTTTTTCCAGTAACGTTGCAAGCAGAGTAAGTACCTCATCGCTTGCACCTGAATATCCTTTAGCTAGAGTATGTAGTCGCACCAGCATGATTGCCCGTACAGTTTCAGCTGGTAACGGGGCACCCATTCCGCAAGCATGGCTACGAATTAGGTTGTACTGTAGCTCAGTTTGTTTTTCAGGACCTATAAACGTGTATGCCATAGGACCAAAACCAGTGTTTACACCATAGACAACAGAGTCTTTAGAGATATCGAACACATGCTTCTTTGATGCCAAAGATCGTTTTTTACCATCAGGGTCAAAAGCAATCTTTGGAGCTGTAGAAATGATTGACGTAATATCTTGAAGAGTCAGTTCTTTTCCTACAGTAATATGTTTAGTATGCATACGCTTTATCATATCTGGTAATTAGCAAAAGACAAAACCTGCAGCATGCTGCAGGTTTTGTCTTACATAAAATAGTTTATAAAATAGAATTGCATCCACTAAAGTGTGGAGTATCTACCGTCTGATCTGCTACGCTACATGTGTTTGTTTCGGTGACACGAATACTCTCTCCTGATACTACACCTTTTTGGAATGCAGCTTGTGCTTGCTGGAAACTAAAGACAATAAGTGAAACAACACCAACTGCTAATAGTGCTACAGAAGCATAAAAATTTAATGTGAACTTTTGCATAGCTACAGTATAATACATATCCTGTGGTGCACAATTACTATATGAGTTAAAACTGTTTACAATTCATTGCAAAACAAAAGACCTGCGGCATACGCAGGTCTTTTGTTTTGCAAGGGTTTCTATGATTCGTATACAGCAGGAAGTATCCGGACATCATTTTCAATAGAAGCTCCTCCACATTCTAATGTGTATCTGTGAGGGCCTGTTACCCGAATTTCCATGACTCCAGTTGAGTCAGCGTAATTACCAGCGCCATCATTACTGTCACTAAATGTAAAGACCGTTCTTGCTGCATTGTAGTTTGCTGGGTCACCAGGGGAAGTGTTGGAAATTACTTTTTCAGCAGACAGAGGTCCTGAAATTGTACAGCTTGGAGGGTAATTTGTTTTCAGGTCCCAGTTGATGGTTACGGTATCATTCTCTCGGACTAGTTCAGGCATAATAATAAGAGAGTCAGGATCATCTAGGGTAATATTGAGACATTGAGAATCAGGTGGTGTGGTCGCTGAACAGGTACCACATGAATTTGTTCCTGTTCCCGTGCTGCCGCAAAGAAGATTAGGGGAGCTGGTACATGAAGTAGGGGGCACTAGTGACGGATTGACTGCACAGGATGATCCGTCGCAGGATATTGTGCCCTCCAGGTCCTCCGAGGGGCATGTAGGGTCAGGTCCAGTGCAGGGGTCACCAGATGTGGCAACACAGGAATTACCATCTCCTCCATCTCCTCCATCATCACCACCACAGCCTAGGCCACCAAGCAGGCAGATCACTACCAGGTCAGCCACAACAGCGGCTACAACAACACCAATTGCTAGCGGTGCAGCTACAGAAGCTGCAACAATGAAAAGAATAACACCTTCGGAAGGTTGTGGAGTAACGGTAAACACCATTGCAAAAATCATTATCGAAATAATTACTGACTTACACCATGGGACCCTTGCTGACTGAGAATACATATTTTAGAAGTTATAATTATAAATGTAAGTATACACGCCTGTACTACTGCTTTAGAGGGACTCTCCAAACATAATGTTGATTACTATCAAAGCTGCAAATGCTATGCAGTACCCAATGACTGGAAAATAGGACACTAATTTACCTGTGCAGTATTTTTTAGAGTATAAAACAAAACCCAAAAAGAAAATAAATGGAATGGTTGAGACTGCTGAACTCGTCATGAGAGACTCAAGATTAAAATAAGGCAGTAATAAAAAAGTATATAAAACTGAATAGCTTACATGAATACCTAGTGTAGCAAGAATCCATCTCCGACAAAAAATTAATCCATATCCTAGAAGAAACTGAATAAAAATGAATATAAAGAGGACGGGAAGCAGTATGCCGGGTAATCCAGTTTGGGTTGCAATTAGTGTGATACTTTTTAACAGTGTGAAAAGACTACTTCCAAGAAAAAATAAGCCTGCTACAAAGTATGTTGCATAGATTAATTTAGATGTGGTGTCCTCAGCTGATTGGAGGTGATGTATTGCTGAGTTTTTAAATAATTGGTTGTTCATAAATAAGGAGATAAAATATTGATGTTAATGATACTATTTTAGCATAATAAAATAGTAAACATTCTATACATATGCCTAAAATAATCATGTACACTGCCATAGGCACTGTTGCTCTCCTTATCGTAGTAGCTTTGACACTGCTTGTGATGGGATCATATTCTTCTGAACCAGAATTAGAGCCAGAAATTTCCGAAAGTGCGGATATAATGACTATTTCATACAAGAGGCCACGTGGCAGTGATGTTGATTATGATGCCTTGCAAGATTCCCTGGAAGGTTTTACATCAACAGAGTTACCAGAAGAAGTTGTGCTTCCTCGAACTAGTGAAGCTGTCAGTCAAGAATATATGACTGCGTATTCATCACTACTGAGTGATGCTAATCAACTGGAAACACAGCTGCGTATAAATTTAGCAGTTGCTATGTTCGAGGTCCAAAAGGAAGCAGAGGCAACAAACTACCTGCGTATGTTTCAAAGGATTTTGGATGCAAAAAAAGTAACCAAGTTTTCATATGAACTTGCTTCCCAACTTTTGGTAAGTAACAGCAACTTTAAAGGTATTATATTGTCCGATGGTGTGTCAGGAGACATTGCGCGTTTATCTACACTCCTTACTCAGGACGCGGATGCGTTTGCTGCATCATCAGTTATGCTACTTGATGCTATAGAAATAACTCTCACTGGAGCCCCTCCAGTTCAGGAGATGATAGACAAGATTGATAGATTATCAGAGGAGCTTCTTGCAGCAGCAGATAATTTCTCTGAGAGTATAGTGCGTGTCAATAGTGCGATACAGTAAATATAATATTTTGTAGCACAACTGCTACATCAATTTTAAAACCTAGTAAAGACCGACTCTGAAGGAGTCGGTCTTTACTAGGTTACTCAAGTTTTGTTTGTTGATGCACGCAATAGCCAATACCAAGTAGGACTATGAATGCTTGAAGACTGGGGTAGATACTAAATGAACCAATAAGAATCATCAGTATGCCAAAATACATAGGGTACGTTATGTGTCTGAAGACGCCATCAGCTTTATGTATTGGGTTGATTGAGAAAAATATTTCTGTAGCAGTAATGTTTTTCATAGCTAAGCGGGTACTGATCACTAGGTATGCACCCGTAACCATAAATACAATACTTATAAGTATCTGTGTACTTGTCGGTGTGAAACCTAAAGAGAAAGTGGGGGTATAGAGTATTGTGTAAAACACAAAAATTAATATAAATGTGAGTGATGAATACCTGAGTAATACAGGGTGTTTTGGAAGGGTGTCTTTTTTGTTCCTCCAAGAAAAAACGTAATCCATATTACTATCCAGAGAGTCATGATAAATAGTACTATGGGCTCTTGTGAGATTTGCATACAAACTAATCTAGTTAGTGGTATTTTGTATATAGTACACTACAGTTCATGTACATGTGGCATGGGTGTTTTACAATACCTTTGTTACAGGCAGTGATGGAGAGAGGGCATATTTTGCAAGATGTAATCAGAATACGTTATACTTCCATTATGATTCTCTGGGAAGATGTAAAAAAATGTAAGGCTCTTATACAGCAAGTGCAATCAAATGCATGTACTTCCTTTTATAAAGATAGGTTTGTAGGTGTCTGTGAGAAAAATATACAAAGTATTGTAGACGTACCATTGTTAGAGAGAAAAGATTTGACAGAAACACACCCTTCTAATCGATGTTTTGTGTCCGATGCAGAAATCGATTTTATTGCATATACTTCAGGCACTACTGGAGGTGAGCCGTTGCTTACCTATGTAGCGGAAGTTGAGAATTATTTTATTGACCCTGCCTGGGGGCTTGAAGTTTCAAAGTTGCTTGTAGTGTATCCTCCACTTAACAAGAATTTTGGTGGCACATTTATCCAGCAGTGTCGCCAGTCACCGAGCCCCGTGGTGCCAATTTTTGGTGATGTAACAAATATGGCTACTAGTGCCTATCTTGCAGATTCTGTTAGCTGCGATGCTGTATATGCAACGCCGTCACTTGCGTTGTCTCTCGCGCCATACCTCAAGAAATATTATTCGATAGAGGCTATTACATTTCTCGCTATCTCTGGAGAAACCATAGGTGAGACAAAGCTTGCAACACTGCAGGCGTTGTACCCAAAAGCGTATATAGCAAATCTCTATGCATCTTCTGAAATTGGTCAGTTTATAATGGGTCCTACAAAACAAATGATGATTGATGGGGTCAAAGGTTTTCGTATTTTGCCTGAAGCAGTAGCAGCAGCAGAGCTTGTCGATGGAGAACTTGTTATTACGTATGCACTAAACAAAGCGTTTCCATTAATACGCTATAAAACAGGTGATCACTTTGAGGTTTCTGAAAGTGCAACTAAGAAGTATGGGGAAGGAATACCAATATTGACGTGGGCTGGGAAAGGAGGAGTGGATGTTGTGCGTGTGCATGGGGTTGAAATTCGTACGGGTACCGTAGATGATTTCTTTGATACTCTTCCACAGAGTATCAATGCGTATCAGCTGCATATCCTTCCAGGAGAGATGCCTGGGACGTTATCTCTTCGTGTTGAATATGTCATGAATAGTCCTTCGGACGTCATTTCCAGCCTCATTCGAGATAGGTTTCTTGCAGATTTTAAACTAAGCCAATCCTCTAGCGTTGCTGATGCTGTTGACCTAGGTCTGGTTGACTCAGTATTCGTGCAGTCAGTTACTGAAGTTTCATTTGTGTCACAGAAGCGAAGAGTGTTAATAACTCATATTGTATGAGTGATGCGATACGAGAATATCTTGAGGCATATAGCTGGGGACTTCCTTTTCTATCAGCTGTCTTGTTGATACTTTCTGTGCCGCCAATTGACCTCTATGGCCTGGTCTTTATTGGTCTGGTGCCAATGCTTCTCTTTACGTATCTGGCCTCTTCAAAGAGACAGATTTGTTTTGGCTGGGGTTTGTTTGCTTTTATTCACGCGGGGTATATGACACACACTACGCTCTCTGGCTTTCACTGGTTGACTGGCGCTGAACTTTTTATATTTTTTATACAGTTTGCTGGATTCGTAGTAGTTGCAGGTGTAGTCCTTGTCTTTATGGTATATGCCTATATGCTGGCTACAGTACAAAAGTATTATAAACAAACGTATAATGTTGCTCCTGTGGCCGTATGCTTTCTTAGTTATATAGTGATTGAATATTTTCTGTACTGGCTCATGTCAGGATTCAATTATGGAGCGCTCTTTTTCTCGGCCCAGAATGTACCCTACCTACTTAACTTAGGAGCTGTTGCTAGTCCGGTAGTTATATCTGCAGCTGTGGTGGTTATAAATATTTTTATCTGGCTTTCGTTTTTGTGTGCCATGCGTGTCATATCCACACGCAGCTACGCGTATGTCGTGCTACTGTTTGTCTCACTTTGCTGCATTCCAATGATACTCTCTGGGGAGCCGTTAATTCCTACTGGTGCGGAGCGTGCGGTTAAGGTTGCAATTATTCAGGAAACAGAACGTAACCCAGACCTGGCTTTTGGTTATATTGCTGACGGTGAGTTTATTTTTCCGTCATTAGAAAAGCATATGCGGGATATCGCAGGTGAAAACCCAGATTTTATAATTTATCCATTTGCACCCTGGAGTGGTGTGCTGGGGAATTCTCTTGATAATAGACATTTTGATAGGGAGGTGATTACCATGGATGACGCCACCTTTTCTAGGTGGTTGCGTATGCACATTCCAGAGGATGTTATTTTTGTTTCCTGGTACACCGCATACCGCAATGGTAATTATTATAATCAGATTGGTTTCTTTAAAAATGGCCTACTCATTTCTGAGTACTCAAAAGAAAAACTCTTTCCTTTTTTCGACTACACCCCAAAGTGGGCACTGGATATTGGCATCGTGAGTTTGCCGTATGATGGTACTCCTGGAGTGGAGAATATTCCGTTTGACTATGATGGTATGAGTATAGGCTCATTAATCTGTTCCGAGATAGGTGATGCAGGAGCTACTGCAAATAGTGTAATTGGCAATGACATAATTTTCTCAATTGGCTCTGAAAGAATGTTTTCCCATGAGATACCAAGCGAGTACAGTGCGCGTCAGGCGCAGCTAAGCGCAGTCAGACACAACGTTCCTGTGGTGCGAGCAAACAAGTTTGGCCCATCTGTTGTGTATGATGCACACGGAAAAAGTCTAGGAAGAATCGGATATGAAGAGACTGGAATTTTGTATGCAACTATACTGGTCCCTCGCTAAAGCCAGTATTGCTAGAGGCAGGTTTGTCAAAGGTCAAGAAATGTTTGCTTTATAGGATACCTCTTAGTTCTTATATTCCGGTCTGCACCTTTGTAAGTTTGTGTACAAGTGCTGGAATGCTGTCATTTTAATGTCTTGTTTGGAAGCGTAGGAATAGTGTTGCTTATAGCACCTGTAGTGCATACCTTGGTCTGAGGAGCCGAGGATATCTCAGTAGGAGATGCATTTGATTTAGAGTGCGACAGAGATTGCAGTATAAATTGGCTCAGTACCAGGTGCTCTAGTGCTAGGTTATGTACTGTATTGCTATTATGATGCTCAGGATGTCTTATTGTTAATTTGGGTCTATTATATTCTTTTGTGTTTACTGTATATAATATGAATGCATTTGATAGGCTGTTATCTACTGCTCCGGTATAAGCAATAAAGTCCAAGCCTCTAATTGTTTAATGTATCTATATTAGCTACTGGGCTTGCACGGTAAATGTCTATGTCACCTTTGATGTACGGTAACCATTTTTTCAGTTAGTAAATTATTTATGTATACATACAACTTGTACCTTGCTGGCTCAATTCGTATATGGAAAGAGCAGTTTGTTCCCAGATATTCTGAAAGCTTTAACAAATCAGTTGGTTTATTTGAACCAGGAACGTTACATATTCCTCCTGATCACACACAAATAGCGCCGTTTGTTACTAAAAAATGTGTGGATGAAATAAGGGCCGCAGATGCCGTACTTTCATATATGAAGGCCTATACTCCTGGAAACAAAGAAGGTGTTCCGGGGGTAGATAGTTCTTGGGAATGTGGGTTTGCACATGGATTGAATAAACCTGTCATTGCTTTAATTGATGATGTTGAACACTTTTTGTATTTTGAAGATCAATGGATGTTGAGTCATAATAAAGCAGCATTTGTAACTCTTGACCCTGAAGTGAAGCGCATTGCACTTGAATCTTCTCATTATGAGAATCCAACTATTATTCTTGTAGAAAATATACAAGGTATTGAGACAGCTGTTATAGACTTTCTTGATCAGGTAAAGGGTGCATGATATATATGGCAGACATCTGTTTAAAAATATTTTTCATATCTAGGCCACGTATATGGCTGTATACACTAGGATCTTTTTTGTTTGGTGTTCATCTTGCAGTACTGCTTGGATATACTGTTGATGGTCTGTCAGTCCTTCTTGTATGTGCCGCATTGACTGTCCCCGTAAACTTGTTCATATATGCTCTGAATGATTATTTTGACGCCGACTCAGATGAGCAAAATCCCAAAAAAGACCACTTCGAACATAGGTCTGATAGTACTGATGGCTACCTTCTGTACCTGGCTGCTACTTCTTTGCTGCTAGTGGGCTGTTTGATGGTTACTCAGGAAGCTATAGTGATACAGCTGTTTCTTTTATGGGTTTTTATTATCCTAACTTACAACATCCCCCCGCTACGTTTTAAGGCTCGACCAGGATTAGATATGTTGTTTGCAGTAAATTTCCCACTATGGGGCTTTATTGGGTATGGTCTGGTAGCGCATGAGTTGCCAGACTTGCTTATTGTTGTACCAATCGCCTTACTCTCTAGTGTGTTTCATTTATACACTGCAGTGCACGATATTCCGTATGATAAAAAATCAGGTGTCATTACTAGTGCTGTATATGTAGGGAGTGTTAAAAATAACATGTATATCTGCGTAATACTAACTATTTTGACAATGGTATCCTTGGTATATCTTGGCTGGTTCTGGGTCGCTGTACCGTTGGTTGTGTACCTTGGTTTTTTTCTGCTGCATCTAACTGATTCTGTCTTCATCGGAGATCTTCTTTGTGCATACAGATATTTTATTTGGATTCACTATATAGTTGGTATACTTGTGTCAGTGTCTCTTTTGGTATATGTATAAAAGTATAAGTAAACACTTTTTTTGGCTCATTAAAATCTCGAGATATCCTTTTTTTGGTGGCCAACAGCTGGGTTCTTCTTAGTGGGTGCTATTTTTGGCGGACTATTTATGGAAGTGGATGTGTTACAGGTAGTGTTATTGATGTTTTGGTTTATGCTCCCTGGGGCATTGTTCTTCAATGCCATTAATGATGTGTATGATTGGGAGACAGATAAACTTAATCCACGGAAGCAGGGTGTCGAGATGGCGTCAGATGAAAGTGATCAAAAAAAATTATTTATCACCGCTGCCATTTCCCTTTTTTCTGCTGTGGTTTTTCTGCCGTTTGTATCTGGGTCGTTCCTGTTTGTGTTTTGCGTATGGTCTGTAATGATCGGAGTGTACAATATTCCACCACTACGTTTTAAGGCTCGACCAATACTAAATGTATTATTTGGAGGTGTTGCGCACTACGTTCCTATTGCAGTAATGGGGTTTGTGTTTACATCAGGAAATTTTCCTTCGGTTGAGTACATAATCCTTGGAATTTTATTTATGGCAGCAGGGCACTTAGCAGCAGGGGATGCTATGGATATTCCATATGACAAGCAAGCGGGAATACAGACACTTGGAGTAGTTATAGGGAGTGGACGTAGTACACTAGCCCTTGCGTGCGTACTTTACCTGCTGATTATTCTTTTGTGTGTCACGCAGTCTTTGGCTATAGCAGGTCTGCTAATTATTCCTTTTCCAGTCTATTTACTGTATGAAATGCATCTAAATAATATTACGCACAGATCCGTGACTATTTATCGAAACTTTAATTACCTCTGTATTTATTTTTGGATCACACTAGTTTCAATATATTTACATCTCAGTTACTCAGTATTGATCTTTTAACCAGTTCCTTAATATTCTATTGACAATATTTTATGGGAATGGTATGAAAGTACTACGTAATAGACAACTATAAAAAGGGTATGTCTTATGAAAGTACGTTCAGTTGTTATTTCAATAGCACTTGTAGCACTTGCAGCCTGTTCTTTGCCACCCATTCCAATGGGTTCAGTGTCAGAGAGCGGGGAAGTTACTCAGGGGGAAATCTACCCTGGTCTTGGCAGTTCAACCTTCACCTTCGAGATTGTTGGCACTGATGTGTTTTGTACTGGCGTTTCAACTCCTCAGGGGGAGAGCGATGCAAGTTGCTCAAACGGCACAAGCATCACATTTGATATTCCTGATGGGGAATATGGAAACATGGATGGCTGGTACTTCAGTCAAGACGGGAACGGCTTCGGCCCAACGGTATCTGGCTGGGGTATGTACGCCAATGAAGACTGGCTTCGTGCCAAGCTGGCTGAATACCTCTGATGCAATCGGGGTACACAAGTAGGGCAGGCACAGGAAATATGTGCCTGCCCTTTACTATTCTCAGCTTAAGAGATTGGTATGTATGATTATTAGTAGGGAGTGGGGTAGAAGTAAAATAATAGAAATATTCCATCGCAACATGATGGAAAAAGAAGTTCGTAAAAAAGTATTTAAGAAACCAGTTTACAAAGCATCTCCAAAGAAAATGGCTTCTAAAAATTTTACTTCAAAATTCATAACACTAAGTGTCAACTTCAGTTGCAATACAGAAGATTGATGAAATGAGGGGTGGGAAAGCAGATAGAAAGGAAGATTCAAATCTTTGCACTGATATCACGAAATACATACCATCTTTAGCTCCTCAGCTGGGTTATACTAAAGTAACGTTTATTGACTAAGTATATTTGTATGGATTTTCTAGCATTGATTGTTGCACTGATAACCGTGTGGTACGTTAGCGGAAAAGTAAGTCGTTTAGAAGATAAAGTGAAGCAGCTTGAGAAAGACAAGCTTGGAGCTTCAGTGTATTCACCGTCTACGCCAGCTGGGAATACAGCAGGTTTCCCTGCACTAGACAGTACGCCTCCACCACCTCCTGCACATACCGGTGCTCTGACGACACCAGAAGGAGTGCAGTACCATCAGTCAATTCCTTCAACGCATAATCCATTTGTACTTTGGATGAAAGAAGATTTGATGGTGAAGCTAGGAGCCTTCTTGCTCTTGCTTGCCATGGGATGGTTTGTAAGTTATGCCTTTGCAAATGACTGGATTGGTCCGGTTGGACGTATTACCTTAGGACTTCTTATGGGTGTTGTATTCCTCTCTGCAGGTGTGTGGCGAATCAAGAAGTATGTCCACCAGGGTGGAATCTTTACGGTGCTTGGCGCAACTACGGTGTTACTTACTATTTTTGCAGCCCGTGAGCTCTATGAATTCTTTACGCCGCTATCAGCACTAGCACTGATGTTTGGCACAGTGGTATTTGTGGCATTTGCAAGTGTTCGATACAACAGTCAAGCACTGGCCCATGGTGGGCTTATTTTAGCGAGTGTTGCGTGGTTATTTACCAACGCACCAGCACCCGATGTCAGCGGGCTGTTCACGTATCTTCTCATTGTGTTAGCCGGTACGTTATGGGTGGTCTGGAGGACAGGGTGGTGCACGCTTACGTTTGTATCCCTGCTTATAGCATTTGCGTATAGTCTCCCATTCCTAAGAGAGGGAGTGGACCCTGCTCTACAAGATGTGGCACTGATGTTTGCCTATATCTTTGTGGGAATATTTTTCATCACAAATATTATCAGTCTTGTCTTTAGAAAAGATGGTTCATATGCACCGGCACATATCATGACCGCCCTAGGTACTGGGGTATATCTTATTACATGGATACATGTGGCTGCAGGTGAGCAGTGGCAGAGTCTACTGTATATTGCTTGGGCGCTGGTGTTTATGGCTGGTTCGTACTTCGTGTATAAGCTGACTGCCAATCGGATTGCTTTCTATATATATGCAAGTACGAGTATTGTATTTATTGGGACTGCAACTGCAGCTGAACTACAAGGAGCAGTCCTGACCATCGCGTATACATTGGACATTGCAGTACTGCTTATTGTTGCGGCATGGCTTCATGGTCGTGCCCATCTGTTATCTCGGCTGAGTCTTCTGTTTGTAATACCGGTAGTACTTTCACTTGAAAGTTTTGTTTCATCACAGTGGAGCGAGGGTGTTATCCATAATGACCTCGGAGTACTTCTTCTTATCGCTGTTTCACTTTTGACTACAGGATTGTTTGTGAATGCAAGACGAAAAAGTGACGATGAATCTTCAGTGCTGAGCGTCGTACAATGGCTTATTGTCATCAGTGCCGTGTACTGGGTATCGCTAGTATGGCTGGTGTCACATGCGGTCTTCATTATTGATGCGTTTGCTACTACCGTAGCGCTGGTTATATACACCATTGCCGGAATCACTATGTTCATCTCAGGAAAGGTGAACGATATGAACGCACTTCGTATTGGTGGAGCTGTTCTGATTGGGCTGGTCATCGCCCGACTACTCCTGATTGAAGTGTGGGATATGAGCGTGGCTGGACGAATTATCGCCTTCTTTATTATTGGTCTACTTCTTGTTTCGACAGCTTTTTTCAAAAAAGTAACTACAGAAAAAGAAGTACCTACAACTACTATTTCCTCATAAGTATGAAACATATATTCCCGCTGTTGCTACTAGCACTGATGGTTGTCGGCACTCAGGCTGGTGCTCAGGAAGGTGACCAACGGGCGTCATTCCAAAGTTATAAAACAGTTGGACCGTTTAACATCGTGGTGCCTACTGTGGTGAGCGTACCCATGGAAGGGAATCTGTACTCCTCAGATGAGTTCCTGGTGCGCGATAGTGGGTCAGCGGCTTTGATTGGTTCTTTATTTCAAAAAGAGTATTCCAAAGAGGAGGTGGTGTATCGTGCAGTGGCTACACCGTCAGTACATACTGTGAGTAACCTAGTAGATAAAAACCTGCGCACATTTGTGCAGTTCGATGTCGCAGAGACTGGTCAAAATCAGGTAAGTATTACGTTGCAAAGTGACACTCCATACCCAGCATCAAAACTCTATACCCAATTATCTGCACACGTGTCACTTCCATTGACAGTTTCCGTTATGGCGGACTCTGGGGGCGCAATGAAGACTGTCGTCGCACAAAAGCGCATGACTAGTTCTGTGGTCACTTTCCCAGAGACAGTGTCCGATACCTGGGTTATAACCTTTACCTACGCCCAACCATTGCGTATCGCAGAGATGACACTACAGTCAGATACTAGCCTGCAGACCATGACACAAGACCTGCGCTTTCTGGCCCATCCTGGTAGTACGTACGATGTATTCTTCAATGCTGATCAGGCAGTATCGGCTGTGACTAGTGAGCCAGGCTACTTAGCGGATGATGCTGGTGTTCTGGTTCTGTCACCAGTCCCAACAGCAGCCAATCCATACTACACACCAGCCGACGTCGATGCTGATGGGGTGCGAGATGTGCTCGACAACTGTGTAAATACGGAAAACACTTCTCAAGAGGATATTGATGCCAACGGCAGAGGGGATGCCTGTGATGATTTTGATAGAGATGGACGACTCAACAGTGTTGATAATTGTCCAGATGAGCCCAATAGAAGTCAGGTAGATGAAGACGGCGACGGTATTGGGGACGTCTGTGATGATGAGGAAAGTCGCTTTACTGAGCAAAATCCCTGGATACCTTGGGTAGGAATGGGAATTGCGGTGGCCGTACTAATTGTCTTGTTTGCACTGGTTGTAATGAATACAAAAAAAGAGGAAGCAGTGCTGGTTGAAGAAGACGAAAATGAGGGTGAGGATACACCACAATAGAAGTAGGTGGGAAATCTACAGTACCTACAATAAAAGCCCCGATGGGGCTTTTATTGTAGGCTGAAATGATGCCTCTTTGGGTTACCAGGTGCACGTACCACTATTGTACCCAAATCCCCAGGCATAGGGTGTGCCGGTGCAAGGAGTGCCGCCTAAGCGGACTGCTCGGTACACTGTCTCGGCCACTACTTCATAGAGAAACATAGCTTCTTCGTCAGTACGAAGGCCAGTTCGTTCTTTTATTTTTTTGGTATTAGCAATTCCGTAGGAAATGATGTCACTTCGTAGTGTGTGGTCGGCGAGTAATCGCCCGGCGTAGCCGCCTTCACCGGTGTGATATGACTTGTCGTGGGTGATGCAGGCATACTCAAAGGGAATAGTTTTTGTGTCTGCGTACAGTCCACCAAACTCAGAAGATATTTTTGATAATTCTTCCACAGCCACACTCCAGCCACGCGATGCACTCCCGGAACAGCCATCAGAAATAAACGCGTCTATGGGGTAATGCTCTTTTGCTTCTGCGAGTTGTTTCATCTGCAGTCCTTCAGTGACGGGATTCACTACCACCGTTCTAAAGAATACAAAGTAGCTACTAATTCCCAGTAGTACGATAGTTAGGATGACAATAGACTTTTTCTGAAGAAACACTTTCTTGAAAGAAATGGTAGGTAGATACATATCTGTAGTATGGCATACCGAACCAATAGAGGCGTATCACTTTTGCTGGTGTTGCACAGTATGTGTCAGGGTAGCGAATTAGGGATGGTGGAGCCTAGGATATAATTGTCACCGGGTTGCTAGTACTTTATACTTAGTGCCAGTAATCGCTGATATGAAAATTTCTAAAAAATATACCCTACTAACCCTGTTTATTCTGGTGATGATAGTACTTATCTTTGCCGCATCAAATGTGCGCCTGATGAAAACTCTGTATCTCATCGCACAAGTCTCACCCTATGAACAAGTAGTTCCTGGAGCACCAAGTATTCTGGTGCTGGGTGATAGTACTGGGTACGGCACTGGAGCAGATACCAAAGAAGATTCTGTAGCTGGTCGGATGGGGGCAGATTTCTCAGGGTACACAATCATAAACGATAGTAAAAATGGCAGAACTATTAATGAGCTGGTGCCGGTGGTAGCAGGTCTGACTGGTCAGTACGCACTTATTTTATTGCAGATCGGGAGTAACGACATTTTGAGTAAACGACCTATTGATACTGTAGAAATGGAGTTACGCACAATTATTCAGCAACTGGCTGGACACACTAATCATGTGGTCATGATGTCATCAGGAAATGTTGGTGGGGCAGTCATGTTTTCTCCAGTAGAAGCCGAAAAGTTTGAGGCATATACCCGTGATTTTAGAGCTATGTTTTTTGCTGTTCAAGCAGACACAATCATGACGTATGTAGATCTCTTCCTAGAGCCAGAAGATGATTTTTTTACCCAAGAACCAAAAGTGTATACCTCTTGGGATGAGCTACATCCAAGTAGCCAAGGGTATGCAGAGTGGTATAAACGCCTTTATCCAGTGCTGATATACCTCCTTCGGTAGGAGAGGGTATGGTATGGCCAATAGAGCCGTATCACTTTTTGCTAATTGATATAAGAAATGTATCAATCCAGCGGATTAAAAATATCGGTCGAGGTGCGGTAAATTCTCGTGGGTCATCAATATACTTGTCGGGGTAGAGGGTTCCTGATCGGATGTATGTGTTAAAAACTAAGTCTGGTATTGGGATACCAAAGAAGCCAGACACTGATTCATTGCACTGTACGTTTGCATGGTGACGAAGATGAAACGTGTACATGGTGTACCAGAGACGACCGAGGTATTTTTGCTTAAACAATCGTTCCCATCTTGAAAGCGGCCAGTGCCATGCAGCATGAAACATTTCGTAGAGCGCCATACTAAAGAACAGGGCAGTGTAGCCAGCTAAGAAAATTGGGATAGATGGAAAGAATATATGCACCAGTATAAAAAATGGTGTGAGCAAAACTGAAAATGCTAACAGAGTCCATCCCGGAAAGAATGAGGCCTCAAACTGAGATTCTTTGACTATAGGAAATACATTTCGTGTGTATAAGCCTTCACGAGTAATAGTTGTATGGTCGTGGTGCACGTTGTGCTGCTGGTGGAAGTGCGCAAAGAAAGGAATGACAGTCATATGTAATACATACCGGTGAAAGAAAAATTCCACAAATGAGGCAGCTAAGTGAATCACGAGGAAGGAAAAAATGAAGAATGATAGGGATGTAGAGAGTTGATTGCTCCATACTAGAGGGAATAGTAATTTTATACTTCCAAAGATAATCAGTAGCGTAAGACTGTTGGTATATATAAAAGGCAGTAGTGAAAATTTCTCGTGATGTTCAGTGGTAGTCATGAGGTGCTTTGTACATTGAGAATAGCACAGATTGTCCCTAGGATTACTACGTACAATACAGTGCTGAGGTGTCCAATTTTACAATTGTCTATCTGTGGTAGCATTTGGTATATGAAAAAAATAATCTGCAGTGACCTCGGAGGTCCTGAGTCATGCGAAGTAGAGCTCAAAGGCAATACGCCAGACGAGGTAGTCAAGAATTGTCGAGAACACGTCATGGATGAAATGGAAAAAGGAGATGGTAATCATCAAGATGCAGTCGAGAACCTGATGGGATTGTCACCCGAAGAACAGCAAGAAAAATACGACGAGTACATCCAGATTTGTACTGATGCCTTTAAGCGAGATTAAGGAGAGAGACTAAGTTTCATACAAACAGCCAACCTAGTGGGGCTGTTTGTATGGAGGGGGAGAGTTCCAAGCAGCACTAGTGAAGTGAGCTACATAGGAGTACTATATATGTATAGCAGGGTAATAACATTTTCTATGAAATTATTTCGTGAGTACACAATGTCGTGGTGGCAAGTTGGCCTACTAAAGGTCTACGTATTTGTAGTCGGATTGATAATCGGGTCCTATTTTGTTGACGTTGTACAGCAGTACATGACGGTACTAGTACTGCTCTTCGTAGCTCTGGCAGCCTACTTTATTTATACACTTTTCACTGACGGTCTGGGTGGGAATTAGTCACGAATCACTAAGTATATTATTCTCTCACAAGAGGCACAACTACAATATTAAATACAGAGAGTAGTTAGAAGCTAGAGACACTTAAGAGAAGAACTCCAATGGTGACAACTAAAAGAGCGATTGTATTTTTGAGAGATATTTTTTCCTTCAAAAACGCAATGCCTAGTATGAATACAAAGATTGGTGAGAGAGCAGTTAGTGGTGAAGCGACTGAAGCAGGCAGTAGTTCAAATGATAGCCAGAAAGTTACAACAGCTAATGTGTTTAGTAAGCCAGCCAGAAAAGCGTACTTGTGGTTAATGAAGTGAGAGAAGAAGGTCTTGAACTGAGACAATTTTTGCTTCTGCATACGTAAAAATACTAGGCTCACAGGCACTTCAGCTATTGCGAGAGCCATAAGAAATGTGCCTGCTGATGTTTGGTCTATAACATTCTTTCCGATCACGTCAGATATAGAGACTGCTATGGCGGCAACTAACGGCCAAGCAATCAAATGAAATTTCCAATGCTGTAGATTGTCGTCTAGCCACTCTCTTCGAGAAGGGGAGCTTACAATAAGTGTTCCAATCACTACTAAACCAAGCGCTATCCAGGCTAAGAATAGAAGTCGTTCTTGCAGAAAGATATACGCCAGGAAAATGGTAAAAATTGGATACGTTGAAAATAGAACTCCTGTGATAATTGTGTCTCCACGTGCTGTAGCAAAGAATACAAATGCTTCTGAGAGAACCGCACTTACTAGGGCCAACGGTAGTACGTATAGAACATCACTCCATACGCCGTTAGTGAACATAGCAAATGGTATCCATATAAGAACTCCAGTTATAGCGTTCATCATAAAAGCCATGCTCTCTGGGAAGTCAGAGAGGCTCCTTCTCATAAAGACGTAGGAAAGACCTTGGAAGAAAGCGGTAGCAAGTCCGAATGTAATACCCAGTGCCATAACTATTGAATAGTATATTCCCAGCCTGGTTGCCAAGACTTAGTTTTGCGCCAGTCAGCCGCAAACGCTTCCGCCCACGTCATTTCCTGAAGCAGGACGTCTAGAGCTAGCTGGGGAGCCTTATGTCCTACAATAGCGATATGTGTATCGTCATAGTCACGTTTAATATCTGCTAGAAAACTAGCAATACGGTCTTTGACCATTTCATAGCTTTCACCATTAGGCATTGGAGTAGTAATTGATTGTTCCTGAAGCGGCTCTACTTCGTCTGAAGACTTGGCGTTAAAGTCCCCATAGTTACATTCTCGTAAACGTTTATCTTGAATGATTGTGTATTTGTCTCCCCAGGTTAAATTAGCTGAGTCTACAGCTCGCTTTAGGTCTGAGCAGAAAACAACATCAAACTGATTGTTTTCAGTTAGTTTGGTAAGTTCTTTTGATTGTTGGATACCCAATTCTGAAAGCTCAACGTCATACCAGCCGGATGAGATGTGAGCTTCGTTGTCTGTGGTCGTTCCGTGAACAAAGTACGTTATTTTTACTGACATAATGGGGCCAGTATACCAAAATAAAATAAGCCTACTAGCTTATATATGCTAGTTGGCAAAGAATCACTACTCCCCAGATGTATAGTACGTAAACACTAATCTATTGCTTTTGGTATACTGGAGTTATATGAACACAAAAATACTTCATGACAGCGAGGTTCCCGCAGATGGACAGCAAGTGATTACAGCGTGTGCTCTTATTCATAAAGACTTTGATGGCACAGAGAAGATTTTTCTACCTAAACGAGCAAACACAAAGAAGTTCCTTCCAGGAGTATACGAACTACCAGGAGGGCATATAGATTTTGGAGAAGATATTGTGACTGGACTGACAAGAGAAATCAAAGAAGAGTTTGAAGCAGACATTGCTATTGGTGACCCCTTTGCCTCGTTTACGTACAGTAACGACGTCAAAGGTTCACATTCTGTCGAGGTGATATATTTTGCTACCTTTACTTCTCCAGTAGAAGATATTGTGTTGCATCCTGAAGATCATTCTGAATATGGCTGGTTTGCAGAAAATGAGCTTGAAAAAATAATGACGGAAAACAAGCGAGGTGACGACCCGGAAATACAAGCACTACGAAAAGCATTCGACTTATTAAGCGGTAAAAATCTTAACTTTGCCTAAGTATATGACTGAAAAAGATATTTTTGAACATCTATTTAAGATTGCACCCCAATCACATGACACAGACGGAGTCGTTACTTCTTGCTTGGTACGCAACCAAGAGATTGTTGCTGATGCAGTCAGTGGGGGAGTTGAACATGCTGAGTATGTGCTCATTAAGAAGCTTGGAGATGAGAATATTGAGGTGCTCCCTGAAGATGTACTGTATGTAACTCTCCAGCCGTGTGACCACCGTTCACCTGGGCCAGAAGAGGCGCTTGGGGACTGCACAACCAATGTTACTAACGCGGGGATTAAGCATGTTGTATATGCTGCCGCATATCCTAAGTCAATTAACTCACTCACCCGATTTATAGATGAGGGAATTACCGCTCGTCAGTGTGAAGATGTAGAAATAGTTATACAAGCTTGTAAACTATTTAATGACACTAATGAGAATACAGCAAAACATATCCCAGTACCTAGTGTGGAGTAAGTGTGTGGGGCTGGTGGAGATAACAGGTGAAACATTAAACCAAGTAAAACACTATCTCTCACGGTTTTGGTAACACTATAATTAATCTGTACAGATTCAAAATATACTTACCGTTTCCTAATTTATTTTAAATTAAAGGTTATAAGTAGGAATATTAAAAATTAAGTAAAAATGTAAAAACCATAAACATCAGAATATGAGCTGATATTGAAAGATCAGCTCACCTGTGAGCTGATGAGCTTGTAATCAGCTCAATATATGCTAAAATTGAGCCGATGAAAAAACAACTACTAGCTCATAAATTTCCTCCAGATTTGTCAGAGATTTATGATGAAAAACTAGCGAATCAGCTGGCACAGACTCAAGGTGCTGTTGGCAGCTTACTTCAAACGTCAAGATTACTTCAGAATCCGAATCTCTTAATGAGCCCAATTTTAGCAAAAGAAGCTGAGTCGAGTTCTCAGCTCGAAGGAACTCAAGCTTCTATTTCTGATGCTTATCAGATTGATTTAATTGAGCAATCTGAAGAAAAAAGAAACGATGCACAAGAGATTAGAAACTATGAAAGTTCAATGAGAAAGGGGGTAGCTGCACTTGAAACCTATGGTCTTAATGAGTTAGCAATTCGTGAGATGCACAAAACTCTTCTTACTGGTGTCAGAGGGGAGGATAACAATCCAGGCGAGTATAGAAAAGAGGAAGTATGGATCGGAAAGTTGGGTGCGAGTAAAATAAAAGCGCGATACGTCCCTCCTGAACCCCTGCACGTTAAAAAGCTTATGGAAGACCTGTCTGCATTTATGCAAGATAGTGGCAAAGTTAATCCTCTTATTGCCTGTGGGGTCATACACCATAGGTTTGAGGCGATTCACCCTTTTAAGGATGGTAATGGTCGGGTTGGTCGCCTACTGATTACGCTTTACCTTATGAAAGAGGGTTTACTTGAGATTCCAGTCTTATATCCTAGTGGTTACTTTGAAGAACACAAGCCAGAATATATGGTAGCTCTTTCGAAGGTCGATAAAAATGAAGATTGGTATACTTGGTTACATTTCTTTTTGGTTGGAATACAGGCACAAGCAGAGCTTTCTTTGAAACTTGTGCTTCAAATCGACGCTTTATATAAAGAAGCTTTACTAAAGGTTTCCAAACAAAAAGCAAATATTAATTTAATTAGAGTTCTAGACGATACTTTTTGTAATCCGTATCTCACAGCTCCTTTAGTGCACAGAGCCACTGGTATACCTCTGGCTACGACTAAAAGATATATTAATTTATTAGAGAAAGCTGGTGTTATTGAAGGGTTGGGTACGTATAAAAAGCAGAAGGTTTATATTAACCGAAAACTAATTAATATTCTTCAGGCAATATAAAAATAGTATGTCATCAAATTTAGTGAAAAATGGGGTTAGGTACCTTTTTTACAAAAGTTGCTTAGTACTAGACAGGGGAGATGGTGAGAATCGGCCACGAATCACTAAGTATATTATTTCGCCACGGCTCATAATCTACTAAGTGTTCTCGACCCGAGAAATAGTGTTTGCACACTATTTCTCCACTTGTCTAACGACATCACTCCGACTTTCAATTCTCACCGAACGAGACGCAGGTCTCGTTCTCCATCTCCACTAGGTAAACAAAAAACGCCCCAAAGGGCGTTATTGTTTATCAGTGGAGATGGTGGAAGTTGAATCCACGTCCGAATTGGTGTGTGAAGGTGTTCTACAGTGTATAGTCGTTCCTTGTTAGAACTTCTGCACTCAGCGAATTTCTTTGTCGCTACAGTTTTTTATTCAGTCATCGTAGTATCAAACTACGATTCTTTCATAAAAAACTTAAGCTCCTCGAACTTCATCTGAGGGCAGAAGTTCTATTTAAAATATGTATCTTAAGGAAAGACAAAACAATACATGTTCGAGTTGATACAAATCTCGTTTCCTGACTACAACGGCGTCAGGTCACAAAGTCTCGTGTTTATTTTACAAGAAGTACCGTATGAGACGTTTGGTACTCTCGCATCGAACCGGCTTGGTAGTAAACTACGCAATAGCGGGTGCGAATCCGAACGCGTTAGCGTAAGGACTTGGTATTGCTTTGTTTGCAAATACAGATGGAACCTTTTAACGAATTGATTCCAATTTCGACACTGCACACGTTTCAGCACGACCAACCGTCGATGCCTGGCATCCCCCGTCGCGCATCCGCTATGTAGATGGCGGATAATCGGCGGGGAAGTATGTACGTTGCGTTTAGATGCAGAAAGATGGGGGCGACACGCTGCTCGAGTCGCCCTTGCGGTTTGTTATGACCGCGGTGTGTTTTTCATTTGAACGAAATCATATAGTTCAACAGGAGCCTGTTCGGCTGCTGCCATGAAATCTTCAAGTGTCAGTCCTTGTTGACGAAGGATGTTAGCTAGCCCTTCACAGGAGCAGTCAACATCCATTCCGTTTGACGACACACCGTTGGTTATTGTGTCGATTTCCTCTGCCGATAAAGCGCTGCCTTGTCCCATTGTCTTTTCCTATTTTCACTGAACACCTTCAAAAAAGGTGTGATGGTTATTGTTGTACCATCTTTCTACGTCTAAACTATGCAGAACGTTATTCTTAACGTTCGGTTTTCAAAATACGATCGATTGCTCTTTTTGAGTCGCGGTTCTTTAAGGTTTCTCGTTTGTCCGCCTTCTTTTTACCACGAACCAAGGCAATCTCCAACTTAATTTTGGAGTCTTTACTATACCATGAAATAGGCACTACTGTCAAGCCTGCGGTATTAAGCTGCTTTTCTATCTCCAAAAGCTCTTTTTTGTTTAGCAGAAGCTTTCGTTCACGTTCAGGGTTGTAGCTATCGGGGGTATTGGCTTCTTGGTAGTAGGTGACACTAGCACCCTTTAGGTACGCCTGGCCTTCGCGTAGTACTACGTAGGCAGCAACCAGGGATGCTTTACCATTACGGATAGCTTTTACCTCGTACCCACGCAGAACAACACCCGCTTCGAATCGCTCGAGTATTTCGTAGTTAAACGTGGCTTTTTTGTTTCGCGCGTAGGTAGTCATCGTATGAGTACTATAAGCTTAATACTACTATAGAGCAACATATGTACACGGGTGCTCATGGTGGTAGAGAGGTTCGCATTTATGGCTATTTTCTGTATACTATTCGAACTATGTCAGATACTGAAAAAAAAGAAAAAAATGTTGAAACAAGTCCTGAGGTGGATGTAGAAGTGTCTGAAAATGACTCGTCTTCTACTGATACAAAGGATACAAAAAATAAGAAGAAGGAAGGATTAAAAATGCCGAATTTTAAAGGTGGTAAAAATAAAATGCCTGTCGGTCCTGGTAATTTCTGGAATAATATACTGTCTACAGTATTACTACTTATCTTTATTACCGCAGCCTACTCATACGTAGCTGATACTACCGTTGAACCAGAACAGCTTTCTCTTTCTGAGGTGGTGACACAGGTACAAAATGGAGAAGTAGATAAGATTATTGTACGTGGTTCGCAACTGGAGGTGAGTTACTTAGAAGAAGGTCGTAACAATGGTGAAGCCAAGAAAGAAACAGGTACCGCTGCATCAGAGACACTGGCGAACTTTGGGGTGACGCCAGAACAGCTTCTGCAGGTGAAGATTGACGTACAGAATGAAACTGGCTTTGCATACTGGTTACGAAACTTTGCACCATTCTTATTCCCATTAGTGTTCTTAGGAATCATTATTTGGTTCTTTAGCCGATCAGTGAAAGGGGCTGGGATGCAAGCAATGAACTTTGGTGCGAGCAAAGCAAAAATGATTGACCCGAATGACACGAATCAAAAGGTTACCTTTAAAGATGTTGCTGGTGCAAAAGAAGCCAAGCAAGAACTTGAGGAGATTGTTGATTTCTTAAAGAATCCAAAGAAGTTTCTCGATATTGGGGCTGAGATTCCTAAGGGAGTAATGATGATGGGGGCTCCCGGTACTGGAAAGACACTGCTTGCTCGAGCAGTAGCCGGGGAAGCAGGAGTACCATTCTTCTCTATCTCAGGAAGTGAGTTTGTGGAGATGTTTGTAGGAGTTGGTGCTTCACGTGTACGTGACTTGTTCCAAAATGCCAAGAAGAATGCACCGGCAATTATTTTCGTCGATGAGATTGATGCAGTAGGACGAGTGCGTGGAAGTGGTGTTGGTGGAGGAAACGACGAACGAGAGCAAACGCTCAACCAGATTCTAGTAGAGATGGACGGGTTTGAGCCAAACGCAAAAGTAATTGTGATTGCTGCAACCAACCGACCAGACGTGCTTGACCCAGCCCTACTACGACCCGGTCGGTTTGACCGACGAGTAACCATTGACCTGCCTGACCGAGATGACCGAAAGGCAATTCTTGATGTACATTCCCGAAAGAAGCCGTTACAGGACGATGTGAACCTACAAATCATCGCCCAGCGAACCCCAGGGTTCTCTGGAGCTGACCTGGCGTCACTTATGAATGAAGGGGCCATCTTAGCAGCGCGAGAGACACGAAAGAAAGTAGGGCAGTTTGACCTCATTCGTTCTATTGAGAAAGTGATGCTTGGGCCGGAACGAAAGAGCCATGTGCTTTCTAAGCAAGAACGACGAGTAACCGCATACCACGAGGTGGGGCACGCACTAGTTGCATCGGTACTTCCGTACGCTGACCCTGTGCAGAAGATTTCTATCATCTCACGAGGGCGAGCTGCTGGGTACACGCTTAAGCTTCCTGATCAAGACCGAAAGATGCATACGAAGAAAGAATTCCTTGATGATATTGCAATGACCCTTGGTGGGTACGTGGTAGAGAAGCTGGTGTTTGACGACCTCTCTACTGGTCCAAGTAACGACCTCCAAGTAGTAGCTAACATGGCACGCGACATGGTGACTAAGTACGGCATGAGTGATATTGGTCCGATTGCGCTGGAAGGTACTGGTGGACGCATGATAGGTGGCGGTATGAGTGAGGACAGAGGATACTCACCACAAGTTGCAAAAGCGATTGATGATGAGATAGCTAAGATTATTGAAGAAGGGAAGACTCGGGCTACTGACATTGTCACTAAGTACCGAGAGGCACTGAACGTCATCTCAGAACGACTGTGTGAGGTGGAGACGCTCGAACGAGAAGAGTATGAAGCACTGCTTAAAGAGCAGGGAGTAGAGATAAAGGATACATTTAAAGATGCACGCATCGCTGAAGAGAAGATGGGTGATCCAACAAAAGCCTAGGGTATACAAAGAGGTGTGTACACAATATAAAACAGCCAGTATAACTGGCTGTTTTATATTACTTCAGACGTATCAAAATAAGAGTGTATCAAGGTATCATTTACTTCAGTTGCTCAATACTCGTGACCAGTCCATCTTCCATATTAATGATGCGATCACAGCCGAGCGCATACTCACGTTCGTGCGTTACCATGACCACAGTTTGGCCGACGGTTTTATTGAGGTCTGCAATCAGGTCTACCACTTGGGTTCCGGAAACAGTATCGAGGTTAGCCGTGGGTTCATCAGCAAACAGAATTTTTGGTTTTCCCGCTACTGCTCGTGCGACAGAGACACGCTGTTGCTCACCTCCAGAAAGTTCAGCTGGTAAGTTGGTATATTTTCCTTCTAGACCCACACCGTCAATGGCTTCTCGAGCCATTGTCTTGGCTGTTTTCCAGTCATGGTTACGCATCAGAAGCGGAAGCATCACGTTCTCTTCTGCAGATAGGTCTGGAACCAGGGCATAGTTCTGGAATACATAGCCCAGGGTATTCAAACGAAACAGAGTTGATTCTCGTTCATTAAGAGCAACTACGTCTACACCATCAATGAAAACCGATCCCTCAGTGGGGTCGTCAAGCACTGAGAGTTGGTACATCAGAGTAGACTTACCAGCCCCTGATTTGCCCATGATGGCGACAAACTCACCTTTTTCAATGGTGATGTCGATACCTTTAAGAATGTGTGCAGTCAGGGCACCTTCGCCAAACTCTCGGTGTATATTTTTTGCTTCAATGATTGCCATATTATTTTCTACCTAAGATTGAATTAAGGGTATTTTGACGCACGATTATCCAAGCTGGAATAAATCCTGCAAAGAGTGTAATGATAAACAGGATGACAAAACGGTAGAAGGTACCTAGAGGTTCAGCCACCAGGATGCCGTCACTAAAGGGGAAGTCAATTGGGTTTGCATCAAAGTACCCAACTAGGAATCCATAGGTGACTAGTATGCCAAGTAGGGAACCAACCAGTGCGTAAAATGCTGACTGTAGTACGTAGGCAACTTCAATGGCTTTTCGGTCAATGCCAATGCCTTTAAGGATACCAATCTGTTGTCTTCTGGATATCGCGTTAATAAAGATGATTATAAAAATAGTAATAGAAGCAACGATGATGCCAACTGCACCAATAAATGTACCAAGGATATTGAAGGTTTGTTTGATGTCAGTAATAAACTTTGGGAGCGCTTCTTGGAAGGTACGAATCTCAGCGAGGGAATCAATGTTCTGTTGTACTAATATCGACTTCATGACTGCTCCAGTTTCTGGAGTTTTGTCTGCCAGTCTCACGATTATTCCATCAGCATCTCGACTGGCAGTGTTACTTAAGCGTCGTAATTCTTTTTCTGATATGTAGACAAAGCTCGCCACGTCGCCAGCTTTTGAATTAATGATTCCTTTAACCGTAAATTCACGACTCATGCCATTGACCGTGACTCGAACTGAGTCACCCGGGTATACATCTTCAAGTGCTCCTGTGATGTCGGCGAAGCCAGCTGTGTAGCGATCGATATTAAGGGCGCCAATAAGAATGTACCCTGACTCGTCTGGATTGAGATATTCCCCTTCAATCACGTTTTCTGCCAGTGCTGTCACTGCATTTTCAGCTACGGGGTCAATACCAAGGGCTCGAGCTCCAATTGTGTTTGGTTCAATACCAAAATCTCGCCGAGTTTTATAATTGGCAGTCACTTGGACACTTTCTGTATAACGAATACTGTACGATGAAACCTCAGGGGTAGTATCAAGCACCCGACGGATAGTTTCTGTCTGTAGAATTTTCTCCTCATCATCCAGTGGCGTGATAATCAAGTCACCGATTGATTTATCTTGCACTGCTCGTTCTGAACCAGCAATCAGTCCAACGAGAATACCCGATACTGCTATTAGATTGAGAAAAGTAAGCATCATCACAAAGATGATGAGAATTGTGGTCCAGGTATTGGCACGTTGTATCTGACGAAATCCAAGTAGCAGTCCTATTCGAAATGTCTGCATACTTATTCAGGGGCAATTACTATGTCTCCAACAGTTAGACCAGTAATGGCAAAGAATCCATCGTTTCCTTCCAGTAGTATTTCTACAGTAGTGGTTGCAAGGTCCTCGTCATCTTTCTTTTGTACGGAGTACACTCCATCGATATTGGTAACAAATCGCTTAGACACCTTCAACGCATCACTGGCTTCTTTGGTGATGATATCAATATCAGCATTAAAGCCTGATCGAACCCACTCTGGTGTCTCATCTAAGGTAATAGTGGTGTTGAAGTAGGCTACTCCATCAATCTCTGTAGCAAGAGGGGATATAAAAGTGAGCGTTCCAGTGAGCGTCTGGTTGCTTTGGGCGTCAAATACAACTGATGCTTTTTGCCCGGCAGCGATTTTTAAAATATCTATTTCAGGAATACGCGCCTTGAGTTCAAAAGCATCTTGGGCTAGGAGTGTGATAACTGGTGTGACATCAGCTGTTTCCCCAGGGAGTACATCTACATCAGTAATAATACCTCCAAACGGAGCAATGATAGAAAATTCTCGTATCTGAGCATCAATTTGGGCAATGCGTGCTTGGGCACTATCTACAGAAGCATTTGCCTGCCGTAGTGCTGCGCTACTTGGTGATGCATTTGCTAGTGTTTCATTGTCAGTTGCTAAAGTAAGTGTATCCCGTGCCGCTTGTACATTTTGTTCTTGCTGTTGTACTGCCAGATCATAAGCATTCTTCTGGGTCACGTAGGTAGTACTTTTAGTATTTGGTACTTCGATAGTCCATTCGGTATTAGTATACGAGTCGCCAGAGGTGAACTGTATGGCTAGTCCACAATTGCCAAAGCTCGCAGGTTGGTCTGTAAATGCCGTCTCCAGACTAGACTCAAGTCCAGTGATGGTGTATGAATACCCTGATTTAGCTCCAGAGCTATAGATGGAAATTTCGTATATTCCTGCAGCCATACAATTGTATGAGCCTGAAATTACTGGTTCTGTTGCGCTGTTGGAGCTATCTACTGCCCGAGCTCTTAGATTGTTTGAAAGTAATACTGCCCAGGCATTGGCTACTTTTTCGGCTTCTACGGCCACTATGTTTGCAAGACTTGTTGCGGCTGATGTGACAGTTGTGTCGGTGACTACACGAGCTTCATCAGTTGGGCCAGTAAGAAGCTCATCTCGGGCCGCTTCATCCTTCTGTAGTGACGCTACTGCCTCAGCTCGTTGGGCCACTAACTTACTCGAGCCCAGGGTTGCTAATAGTGCTCCTTTTTCCACTACCGCCCCTTCTACAGTAAACACATCAGTCACGATTCCAGTAACAGGGAAGGAGAGACGGGCGGTATTTTTAGCTTCAACAAAACCAGATACAGACACAATATCTTGTACGGTACCTCGTTCAACAGTAGCGGTAACCCAATCTTTGTTTGGAGTACCTGCGGTAAAAGAATAGACTATGACTACACAAGCAGTACATAGTGCAACAGCCAGCAAGATGGTCTTTTTGCTAAAGAAAATGGGTTTCATTATGTCTAGTATATCAAGGTTTGTTTTGAAAAATGGCGGTTTACCTACAGGTTTGTGGAGGAGGTTTGGTTGTTGCTGACTCAATGGTTGCTGGCGTAACATCATTAAGTCGCGGACAAATGCCTGACACGACGGTTCGTAAACTCACAACGTCAGGTCGCGGACAAACGCGCATTCGTCCCTGACTCAATGGTTGCTAACGCAACATCATTAAGTCGCGGACAAATGCCGTGCTTGCCCCTGAAAAGATGGTTACTAGCGTAACATCATCTTCTCGCGGACAAACGCCATGCTTGTCCCTGACTTGCTCGTAAACATCGCTACGTCGCGGACAAACGCCGTACCTGCCGTAAGGCAGGTACTAAAACTAAACCCCTTCAAACTTTTGTTTGAAGGGGTTTAGTTTTGCGTTTGTCCGCCCGCTTGGACTTGAACCAAGAACCACGAAGGTATAAGCTTCGCGCTCTACCGATTGAGCTACAGGCGGATGTAAGAAACAAAGCGCAAACATTTATTTTTGCATTTTGTCCAAATATCCAGTGTACAAGATTTCTCTTACAGCCGGATAGAAGATTTTCTACAACGCCACTACTATACCGTGAATTTCTTGTAACCTCAATTGCATCCAGTGCTGTATTGTTGTGCTCTTCATCTTTACAGTGTATCTTCAATAAAGAAGGAGGTGTCTATGGAAAAGTTGCTTTCTACAGTTTCGCACAAAGCCTTATTTTTTTACTGGCACCGTACGGAGCAGAAAAAATGTTATTTAATGCAGGAGGAGGAAATGTTTACATTTGCCACTCTGTATCCAAAAGATACACTCTTTGTTTGCCTTTTGGATATTGCACTCATACCCAAAAATGATCGACCTCAAAATGCTGGGCCGTATCTGTATTGTTTGATTGATGTAGATGGCCAGGCAATGGGCAAATATTCTGATGCCACACTAGCTTTTGAAGAGGCTAGGGAGAACGGATATACGCCACAATGGTCTCATTGATGTATAGGTAGTGTTGAAAAAGGCGGCTCGACGAGCCGCCTTTTTAGTTGTAATACACAAAAATTCATGGACATACTCTGTGCAGAGAGGTATATTCTGATTAGGTACAGTCACGTGCCTTCTAATAGAGAGGACAATCAAGATGAAACACATCAATTCCCGAAAGAGACCAATCCCCGTGTTCGATGTCCTGACTTGAAAGGAGGTGTCCTCCATGTTGTAACGGGACTCTAGATCCTGAATGGAGGAAAACAAATAATTTTTTAAGGTTGCCACCCTGGCGGCCTTTTTTTATGGGAGGTGAGATGTATAGGGGAGATGTGTGTGGATGTGTTTACTCCATATGTAGCGCTTCACCAGTGTGGGCGACCTTGTGGGCAATCAGTGGGAAGTCTTTGAGCAGGTTTGGATGGTTTGCTACGAGCATCTGCGCTTCTTTTCGGGCCGCTTCTACCAACTTAAGGTTTTTGATGGCTTCCATACCTAGGTCAGTTAGGCCTGATTGTTTCGCTCCATAGAGTTCACCTGAGCCACGGAAGTTTAAATCGTGTTCGGCCAGCTCAAAACCATTCTTGGCAGTCTTCAGTGCTTTGAGTCGGTCGCGCGTTTTTTCTGACTTACTGTCAGTGACCGCAAAGCAGTATGCCTGGTGGTTACTTCGAATGACGCGACCTCGTAGCTGGTGCAGTTGCGAAAGGCCAAAACGTTCTGCTCCTTCTATGATGATGTTGGTTGCATTGGGTACATTTACTCCAACTTCCACAACCGAAGTAGCCACCAAGACGTCTATCTCGTGATTTTCAAACTTCATCATCATGGCGTCTTTCTCTGCCGGTTTCATTTTTCCATGCAAAATACCAATTGAAAATTCCTGGAAGACATCTTTCTTAAGTCGCTCAGCTTCAGCAGTTACTGACTTGAGGCGAAGCGCTGTTGCTTTGTCAGGGTCAGGCTCGTCGATGCGAGGGCAGATGACATACGCTTGTCGTCCTGAGGTCAGCTCACTTCGTACGTGGTCGTACATTTTTTGTGACTGGCCGGGCCCAACGAGTTCTGTGATGATTGGTTTTCGTCCTGTCGGCATTTCATCGAGCAAGGTAATGTCGAGATCACCATAAATAGTCAGTGCAAGTGTACGGGGAATCGGGGTAGCGGTCATGGACAGTAGGTGTGGCATTCGCTCATCTTTTTTTGCTAGGGCCGCTCGCTGACGAGTACCAAAGCGGTGTTGCTCGTCGATGATGACGTACGCCAGGTGCTTAAACTCGACACTTTTATATATAAGTGAGTGCGTTCCAATGACGATAGGTATCTCACCATTTTTCACCCACTTTAGCAGCTGAGCTTTACTTATTTTGGTTGGCTTTGTGGGGTCAGTCTTACTGGGGTACTTCATACAGCCAGAGCCAGTAATGAGACCGATTTGAATCGGGAGGTGGTGGAAGTATTCGATGAAGCTTTCAAAGTGTTGTTTAGCGAGAATCTCAGTTGGAGCCATGTAGGCAACCTGCAAATTCCCGAAGTCTAATTCCGACACTTTTGGAACATTTCTGCGTTGTGGAGCCTCTGCGTCTCTGTCATCGTGGTGACCCACGTCTCCTTCGTCACTTTCTCCACGCCTTGAACTGTCCCCAAAATTGTCAGAATTAGAGTAAGAACTTTTGAGGCCTTCGGGCGGGCGGGAGGTGGCTACTGCATAGGCGGTAGTGGCTGCTACAGCAGTTTTGCCCGAACCCACGTCACCCTCAAGCAGGCGGGACATCGCGTGGTTACCGTTAAAGCTGTCGACGATTTCATTGATGGATTTA
>Ga0208770_1000265_pt1 | contig 38282 bp, 34 predicted proteins | sample AntAceMetag02UK9_FD_184771 | JGI IMG/M metagenome (GOLD analysis project Ga0208770, IMG submission 184771) | Saline lake microbial communities from Ace Lake, Antarctica - Antarctic Ace Lake Metagenome 02UK9 (SPAdes) (version 2) | ecosystem: Environmental > Aquatic > Non-marine Saline and... | reverse complement strand
TCCAAAAATGTAATCGAAGCTTTAGAAGAGAGAGGTTTTATTTAAAATGTGACCTCTAAAGATTTAAAGTCTCATGTAAACAAACCTCTTAACCTCTACATCGGATTTGATCCTACGGCTGATAGTTTGCATGTCGGGAATTTAGTTGGGATTATGGCTTTGGGCTGGTTTCAGAAATATGGACATAAAGTCATTGACCTTGTAGGGGGCGCTACAGGGTTAATAGGAGATCCAACGGGAAAAAGCATAGAGAGACCTTTGAAGGCTCCATTAGTTATTTTTTGAGGCTGTATAGCAGAGCAGAGTTTTTTTTTAAACGCCAATTATAAAAATGTAGAAGCAAAGTAAAATGTCTAACTAATAAGAGGCTGTTTTGATCAAAATTCAGAATTTGCATGTTCAAGCTTGGAGTTCTGATTTAGCTGTTTCTTTGAGAGTAAATGTTATTGCTAAGGCAAATAATGCGGTAATCGTTACGTACGCAGCAGGTCCTATCAGAGAATTGTTTTTTTTGAGCAACCAAAGACAAACAATGGGAGCTGTCCCTCCAAAAATACCGAGGGCTAAGTTATAACTGAAAGCGAGTGCTGAGCCTCTGATTCGGGCAGGAAGTATTTCACATAGAGTTGCGGGTAAAACTCCTGATATCATGCCATTAATAAGCAATAACAGAGACTCTACAACAATAATCCAAAAGAGATAGCCTTGAGGGATCAGAAGTTTTTCTATAAGTAAAAAGATAGGGATAGTAAGGATTATTATTGAAATACTTGTGAAAAATAAGATTTTTTTTCGCCCAAAGTAGTCACTTGAAATACCCCCAATATAGGTGCCAAATAGATTGAAAACAAGAGTCACAATACTAATTAATAAAGCGGTCTTTAAAGGCATATGCTTAAAATGGGTATACCAAGTATTTAAAAAAATTAGAATTACATAAAAGCTAACTCCTACATAAGTTGACAAAACAAAGCATTTCAGGAGAAGAACTTTTGCATTAGAAAAAAGTTCTTTAAGGGGGTTTTGAGATAGTTTATTCTCTTTTAAAAGTTTAGCAAATTGTGGGGATTCTCCGAGTTTCAAGCGTATATAGATTCCAGCAATTGCAGCTAAAAATCCAAAGTAAAAAGGAGTTCTCCATCCTATAGTCCACCATAGATTTCCAGGAAAAATGGCTTTTGATAGATAGACGATTAAGGGAGCTATTAAGGTACCAAGTGAAGCCGCTATATTCATATAACATCCCAGCCTACCGCGCCCCCCCTTCTCACCATGTTCAATTAAATAAACAAGTGACTCTGTATAATCTCCGCCTATTGAAAATCCCTGGATAAATCGAAGAATTAATAAAAAGGCGGGAGCCCACCATCCAATATGATTGAATGTCGGGATAAGGCCAATCAAAGTAGTCGATGTCCCCATAATGCCTATTGCAATGACTAAGACTTTTTTTCGGCTAAATTTATCTACAAAATATCCAAAAAACAGCCCCCCTAACGGTCTTGCTAAATAGGTAATAGCAAAAATGAAATAAGTATAGATAAGTGCTGAGGGGTCATTTAATGGGAAAAATATCTTTGATAACGAGGGGGCTAAAAAAGCGTACAGAAAAAAGTCATACCATTCTAAAAAACTACCTATTGAGGAAGCGAAAATTTTTTTGAAACCAACTTTCATTAAGTTATACCATGATTAAATCCTAACTTTGAGGCTATAGTGTTTTTTCTTTTTTTTCAAGAAGTTCTTCGTCGCTTAATTGACTTTTTTAGTCAGACCATGTACCTTTTTTGCTTCTATTCTCAAGGAGACCTTATGTCCAAAAATGTAATCGAAGCTTTAGAAGAGAGAGGTTTTATTGAAAATGTGACCTCTAAAGATTTAAAGTCTCATGTAAACAAACCTCTTAACCTCTACATCGGATTTGATCCTACGGCTGATAGTTTGCATGTCGGGAATTTAGTTGGGATTATGGCTCTGGGCTGGTTTCAGAAATATGGACATAAAGTCATTGCTCTTGTAGGGGGCGCTACAGGGTTAATAGGAGATCCAACGGGGAAAAGCATAGAGAGACCTTATCTTGACCAAGAGGGTCTCAATCATAACCTTAAAGGGATCCAAAAAGATTTAGAACGTATTTTGATTTTTAACAAAGCAAATCCAGTTTGCATTCTCAATAATGCTAAATGGTTTAATCAAATGGGCGCGTTAGATTTTTTAAGAGAGATTGCAGGTTCTTTTAGAATGGGTCCACTGCTTTCACGAGAGACCGTTAAGGAACGGCTAAAGACACAAGAGGGGATGAGTGTTAAAGAATTCTGCTACCCACTTATACAAGGTTATGACTTTTTACGATTATTTCAAGAAGAACTGGTTACTCTTCAGCTAGGAGGAAGTGATCAATGGACCAATATTACTTCTGGTATCGAACTTGTACGTAAAAAAGAGCAAAAAGAAGTTTATGGGTTGACCTTTCCTCTCCTTGTCAAGAGTGATGGAAAGAAGTTTGGAAAAAGTGAACAAGGAGCCGTTTGGCTTTCCAAAGAAAAACTCTCTCCTTATGAGTTTTATCAGTTTCTTATTCGAACTGCAGATGACGATGTGATTACCTTATTGAAAAGACTTACGTTTATGGAAATGTCTGAAATAAATCAACTTGAACAGTCGATGAAGAAAACAGATTATATACCTAATACGGTGCAAAAAATTTTGGCAAAACAAGTTACTGAAATTGTGCATGGAAAAGATGAGCTGCAAATTGCTTTAAAGGTTACAGAAGGGATGAAGCCGGGAGCTGAAACTGATTTGAATCTCTCTCTCTTAAAAAAAATGGCTAAAGACATCCCTTCTGTTACTTGTAAGGAAAGTGAACTCATTGATCAAAAAATAATAGACCTCTTGGCTGCATCAAAAATACTTCCCAGTAAAGGTGAAGTTAGGCGGATGATTCAAAATGGGGGCGTTTATCTTAATAATTTACGGGTTGAAGATGAAAAAAAAATCATTTCTTATGCAGATTTAATCGATGGAGAGTGTCTTCTTTTCTCCATTGGGAAAAAAAAGAAAATCCTTTTCTTCCTCGTAAAATAAGAAAATAAACCCCTTTCTTAAAAAAAAATCTTGAATCCAAACAAAATATCTTTATTATGGGCCTTTCTCTCTTTAAATGAGTTAAAGAGTGAATAGGTCCCAACAAAAGAGCTTGATTGAAATGAGCATTGGGAACAGAATAAAAAATTATAATTATCAAGTTGAGATAAGACGAATTTACTAAATTTATTTATTTTTAAATTAAGGAGTCTCGAGGGTATGACCACGATGGCTAAGAAAGATACAAGCAAGACAATAACAAAAAAGAATCTAATTAACGGGATCTCGCAGGAAAAGGGAATACACCCTAATGATGTGAGAAGCGTAATTCAGGCTTTTTTAGATAAGATGACAAATTGCCTCTCTGAAGGAGATCGGTTGGAGTTTAGAGATTTTGGAGTTTTCGAAGTTGTACAACGAAAACAAAAAATTGGCCGAAATCCAAAAAACGCTTCCGTTCCTATTGTAATTCCAGCTAGGAAAGCTGTGAAGTTTACACCAGGGAAGAAAATGAAGAAGCAAATTGAAGAAACTTAAAAAAAGTAACTTGTTTTAAGTTATCCTAATTTGGGAAGTTGAGAGTGTATTTTTACACAGATCTTTTTCTAGGTTCTTCATTTTTATGTTGATATAATTTGGATATCTATTTAAACAAGTTGTTTTAGATTAAACCTGTTGATCATTCATTATGCAGCACCAGCTTGTTAAATATTTGTGCGATTGTTTTTGTAAAGATCAGCATCTTTATTCCAATATCGACCAAAAGGTATTTCGTTATTTAATTGATAAAAGAGTCTCTTCATTCAAAGAGTATTTTAATGCAGATTTTAAAGAAAAAAATCCCGTCAAAAGACTCTCCTTTTGGAGGGATCTCCTTAAAACAACTCTTTTATCTTCTCTAAAAGAATCTCTTGGAGAGGGTAAAGAAGCCTTGAAAGAGGCTTGGTATGCTCTTTCAGCTCATAATAGCCTGAAAGAGTTTCAGCTTGAGCAAGCATACACGTTACTTATCGCTCACTTGCTTCATATTCCCTATTCATCAAAATGTGAGCCTGTCCAATTCGAAAACGGCTTTACACCTATAGAAACAGGTTCTCACTGGCCTTTCATGAACACCCCCTTACTCGAATGGCACGCAGAGCTAGGAACTCTATGGGTCTTATTGGGTAAACTTCTCAATAAACCAAGCTATACTCTTGCGGCTCAAAAACTAGCTAATTGGCAGACTAAAGGTCTAGACAGCCATTTTAAACCCCATAAAGGCTTTCTCTCCTCTCACCATTTAAGCCACTTTACAAATGCTCTACTAAGAGAGGGAGTGTTGTTTCATGCTATAGCTTTGTCAAGCTCTGATGCTCAAATGGCCTATCTCGCTAAACAACACTTTTGCACTTTACTTGAAACTAAGAAAGCTGATTTTGAAGACTTCTCTTTAGACGCCCTACTTATTCTTAATTGGGTAGATAGGCTTTTTAAGGAGGAACTAACTCCTATGGAACCAGAGCTCGAAAGTATCGTTCAAGACCCGAATCTAGCACTTGTTGGCTATAGATCTTCTGCTTTAAATATTTTGCTTTCTTTTTTAGGCGTTAATATGGGTTTTGGCTCTCTTAAAAATCATGACCTTGAGATCCCTGCATTTGGACCTCAACTCGAACTTTTAGGGGAAAGTAAATTGTTTGGATTGATTGGGCAAAATCCTCTTAATAGCTCTCATAAAGAACACTTTCAAGTGGATACTGATCAAAATGAATTTAACGTCAAAGGAGTCGTAGGGCTTCCCAAAGTTGAAGAGACTCAAGACTATTGGAAAACTTGGCAGACACCTTCAGACTGGATGGAGTTCAATTTCTTTTTCGAAGAAAATGCTCTCAATATTCACTTGACCCCTTACAGAGTTAAATCTAAACTTTTTTTTGTTTTTTATGCGATAGCCGATAAGTGTTTGGTCGGAGGAGAAGAGAAAATTCTTCCTCACTCTCTCAATCAATACCAAGGAGAAACAGCTCCTATCACACTTATTGGAAAACAGAGCACTTTAACTATAGATTCTCTTGATCAAAAAAATCAGTTGAAAATTATTCCCCTCGAAGGACATAGAAGCTTTTGGGGAGCTAATTACTTAATTGCCTACCATTTAAATAATAAATATAGTACTTTCAAATGGAAAATAAGTACAAGCTGATTGCAACATCCTTATAGTAAAGATCTTGTGAAATGTCTCCGTACTTGAATTAAAGGACCATTTCGGCGATAATTAGAGATCATTTCTAAGAGGGATTTATGTCAGTTCAAAGGATTTTTTTAACTACAACTATTGGTTTATTTGCTTTTATTGCTATTTTAGGCTGGGCTAAAAAAGGAAAAGATAAAACTAAACTTCCTGTGAACCAAAGCGCAGTACAAGAAATTGTATTTAATGAAAAAAATGACCCCATTGCAGTCAATTCTGAAATACTCCACTCTCCCATAGTTGCCAAAGGTGAAGACCTTCGAAAAAATGATTTATCTGATGCCGACCTTCCTACTGCCAATTATATCGAAAGCTTCTTTGATCCAGCAGCATTAAAATTGCCTATTGTAGAAACAGTCTTATATTCAAGTCGTGTTTCTTGGCTTAAAGGGAAATCTGCTTGGGTTTCTGACTATGCTTCTTTTTATAAAACATCCAAACACTTCATTGCGAGAAGCCTCAATAATAAACCAGACTACTTTTCTCAAAGTGTAAAACATGGGGATCGTTTCAACGTCTTAAGAACGGATAAGGACTTCTATTTCTATTTGCTCGTTGATCTCTCACGTTGTAAACTCTGGTTCTATTACATTGACAATGAAACTCAGGATCGAGTGCTCGTAAAAACATATGATCTTGGACTTGGCCGCTTAGATGAAATGAAAGGCTCTGGATCTTTAACTCCAGTAGGGAAATATACCCTAGGTGATCGAATTGCAGTCTATCGTCCAGGAGTCATGGGATTTCATAATAATCAATCAGTTGAAATGGTAAAAGTCTTCGGAACTCGTTGGATTCCTTTCGAGAAGGAAGTTGAAAACTGTTCGGCTCCTGCCAAAGGCCTTGGCTTGCATGGAAACCCCTTGCAATATGAAGCTCAGTCAGCCAAGTGGAAAGAGGATGTCTCTGGAATAGGGCACTATACAAGTGATGGATGTATAAGAATGCCAAAGTCTGCAATGGAAGAACTTTTTTCTATTGTTGTATCAAGGCCGACAGTCGTTGAGATTGTGCAGGACTTTTATGATGCAAAGCTTCCTGGAAAAGAAAAAAATTTAAATTAAGTGAGGACGAGTCGAATGGACACACTACCGCATGAAAGGCAAATTAAAGATTATGAGAAAATGATTTCTCAACTCAAAAAACAAAGCTCTGCAAAGCATACGCTTTGGTCTGAAAGTGAGTTGCATAGACTTGAAAAAAAATTACAAGTTTTGAAGAAGAAAGTGTACTCAGAACTCTCTCCATGGGAACGTGTGACCATCTCAAGGCATCCTCAAAGACCCCACTCTAGTGACTATATTAAAAACATGTGTGAGGATTTTCACGAATTATTTGGTGATCGTGCTTTTGGTGATGACCATGCAGTAATTGGAGGCCTTGCTACGATACAGGGAGAAAAAGTTGTTATTATTGGTCAGGAAAAAGGGAATGATACTGAAAGCCGCCTCTATCGCAATTTTGGAATGGTCCATCCTGAAGGATTTAGAAAAGCACTTAGGCTTATGAAACTTGCTGAAAAATTCAAACTGCCTGTCGTCTCTTTAATCGATACCCCAGGTGCTTACCCAGGGCTATCTGCAGAAGAAAGAGGACAGGGCCTTGTCATTGCACAAAACTTGTATGAAATGTATCAAATAGAAACGCCTATTATTGTTGTAGTGATTGGAGAAGGTTGTTCGGGTGGTGCTCTTGCTATGGCTATAGGTGACGTCGTAGGTATGCTTGAACATGCTTACTATTCTGTGATTTCTCCTGAAGGATGTGCTTCTATTCTTTGGAAAGATGCACAAAAAAATGCTGAAGCTGCTACCACTCTAAAACTGAACTCTGAAAACCTCATAGATTTGAACATTGTTGACACAATTATTAAAGAACCTTTAGGTGGGGCTCATCACGATCCTCAGTTTACCTATAGTGAAGTGCAAAAGTTTATATTTGAAGAATTAAAAAGACTTAAAACTTTATCTTCTGATATGCTCCCCGAGTTACGTTATTGCAAGTTTAGAAAAATTGGTAAAGTTGCACCAAAACACGGGGATAAAATAGACAATGCTAGGACTTATAAGAATAGCTCTTCAAAATAGACGATATCTAATTCTGCTCATCTTCACAGTTATCCTCTCACTTTTCATGACTTTGGCTTCCCAGATGGAAGCATTCGCAATGGGTCTTTTAACAAATCAAGGTCCCGATGTCTTCGCTCTTTTTGCTAATGATAAAAGAGTTGAACAAGAACAAATTCAACTTCAAAAAGAAAAAGGAGCAGACCCTAAAGTTAGCAAATACATGGCTAAAAAAAGTCGAGGCCCCAAAAACGATAAAATTTATATTGAAGATGTTCATGAAAGATGGCCTGATCTTGATTTAGATAACAAAGGTTACATTACTAAAACGGACGCATCTGATTACATGAGTCGAGGTAAAGGCTTTAACGTCCTCACCTCTATTATGCACAAGACGAAACAAAGGTATAAAATTGCAAACAATATTGCACTTCTTATGCTCATGCTTAGTATGGTAGCACTTTTTAAAGTGGTGTGTGCCTTTTTCAACAGATATACCACCACTTTAGTGGGTATTCGTGTAGGAAAAAACTTAAGAGAAAAATATTTTGAGCACTTACAAACTCTCCCTATGAGCTTTTTCCAAAAGCAGAATATTGGGGGACTCTCTGCTCGAGTAAGTGGTGATGCAGGAGCTGTTTCAGGAGCCATTATTTCTTTTATAATGAACTACTGTCAGATGCCTTTTACGATCATTACAAGTCTTTATATTTTGTTTAAGCTTTCTTTTGAGCTGACCCTTATTATATTTCTAGGGCTTCCTCTCATAGGCATACCCATTTTCTATTTATCTAGAAAAGCGCGTAAATCTCAAAAAGAAATGCAAATCTATGGGGAACAATTTGCACACATCTTAATCGACTATTTAGCAGGAATACAAACGGTCAAACTCTTCAATATGGAGAAGTTCTCGTCCAAAAAGTATTGTGATATGAATAATCTTTCTGCAAAAATTGAAGAGAAAATTTCACTTTATGGCTACATAGCAAGGCCAATTTTGCATATGATTGGAACTTTTTTCTTAGGGGTGATTATTGTTTACGGACTCTATTTTGCTAAAATGAATGTTTCTGATTTAGTTGTTTATACGGCCATCATGCACCTCTTTTATGAGCCGATCAAAAAATTTGGTGAGCAGAATATTAGTATCCAAAGAGGACTTGCTGCAGCAGACAGAATGTTCATGGTTCTTAATGAAAAATCTGACCTGCAAGATAAAGAAGATGCTGTCGATTTCACTGAATTTAAAGATCAAATCGAATTTAAAGATGTTTGGTTCAAATATGAAGATACTTGGGTTTTAAAGGACTTGAATTTTACTGTTGGAAAAGGCCAAACCGTTGCCTTAGTCGGTCCTACTGGGGCTGGGAAGTCGACAATAGCACAACTTCTCCCTAGGTTATATGATGTCAATAAAGGTTCTATTACAGTAGATGGGGTTCCTGTTACGGATTATAAGCAGAGAAGTTTAAGAGATGGAATTTCTTTTGTAGCTCAAAAGCCTTTTCTCTTTTTTGATACTGTCGCAAATAATATTTGTTACGGAAAAGATTACACAAGAGAAGAAATTGAACTTGCTGCACGACGTGCACATGCAGATGAATTCATCCAGTGCCTTCCTCAAAAGTATGACACCCCTTTAGCTGAAATGGGTAAAAGTCTATCAGGTGGGCAACAACAAAGACTTGCGATTTCTAGAGCTCTTGTTAAAAAAGCTCCTATCCTTGTCATGGATGAGGCCACATCTTCTCTAGATTCTATTAGCGAAAATAGAATAAGGCTTGCCATCGAAGAACTTAGAGGTTCTATGACTCAGATTATCATAGCTCATAGACTCTCAACTATTGAGTATGCCGATAAAATCATATACCTGGAATTTGGTACCAAAGTTGCTGAAGGCACTAAAGATGAGCTGTATGAGAAGTGTCAGGGATTTAAAGCGATGTGGGATATGATGTTCAAAAGAGAGAGAGAAGAGAAGAAAGAGGAAAAAGAGGCCCTTGCAACAACCGAGTAAGATTAGCTTGCCGTTAAAAGACCTAATTTCTCAAAGCTATTTTTCAAATCTTTGTTGTCTTTTTTATCTAAAGCCCCATTACTTGTTAACCATTCAATATAGCTAGAAGGGACTACTTGCAAAGGTTTACCTTTGTATTTTCCAAAGGGCATTATTTGAATAAATTGCCCAACTTCTAAAAGTTGATAAATAGTATCCATAGAAAGATCACCTACCATAGCTTCGAAAACTCTTTGAAGAGTGACGACGTCATCTAAGGCTCTGTGAGCGTTGTTTTCAGGGAAGCCATAGGTTTCTCTCAGCACTTGTAGAGAATGCCTTGGAAGGTCTGGTCTGTAGCGCCTGGCCCACTTTAAACTATCTAAGAACTTCCAATCCGGAAATTCTAAATCGTGTCTAGCAAATTCGCTTTGCATCATGGGTTCATCAAATTGATTGTTGTTGTGTGCAATCAATACAACTTCACCTTCACAAAATTGAATAAAATCTTCAGCTACCTTCTTAAAAGAGGGCTTATTTGCTACCATTTCATCTGTAATATGATGGATAGCCGTTGCTGAGGGCGGTATTGAAATACTGGGTTTGATAAGCGCTTCAAAAGTCCTATCTTGCTCTGGATCATAAGCTGCAAGTTCTATGATGAAATCATTTCGAGTGCTAATACCTGTTGTTTCTGTATCATAGAAGATAGGTCGAAGGGCCATTAAAACCCTCCCTGATTAGGAATGGAAGACTGAGTGTTATCCTGAAATACTTTAGGGTTGTTCGTAATTGGAATTAAACTTGCTGTGTCTTCGGTAGGCATTTTATAAATGCAGGAAGTGAATAGAACAAAAAGTGTAGCAAAAAAAAAGTATTTAATTTTCCTCATGAATTTCGTAGTCCGTTTTTATGTTTTTTGAATTAAAAAAAGGTTTTAAGGCCTTATCTGAAAGCTTGCGTTGTAAAATTTGGGTAAAAGAAAATCTAGAGGCCAAGCCTTTAGTTTTCTCAACCTCCTCAGGAGTGAAGTTCTCATCTTGATCTGGGCATTTCATCAAAAATTGAACGCCGCCTGATTGAGAATCTGAAATGACCAGCTGCTTCCCTCCAACTTCTATTAAATAAAGCATCGATTTTTGAGATAAGTTGCGTCTTTCTAAAACTTTAATTCTATTTTGCTGGTTGACGTGTTTAACGCGCTTGTTCAAATATCCTTTTAAAAACCAAGCGATAATGAGTACTCCACCTAAGATAAGGCCTAAAATGAGCATCATTTTAAAAAATTGATGCCAATAGTTATATTCACCAGGATCTACAGACTCATCCATAAAAAGAGGAGGGATTTCTTCTAATTCAACGACTTCCTTAGTTACGGTGGGTTCGGATGATAATTGATTCACATCACTCAATGAAAAACTTGAGAGAATAACAAAATTTAAAATTAAAAATAAAAGGGTAGATATTTTTTTATAGGCACGCATAATGAACTCTTTGAGGAAAATAATTCCGAAAAGATGTATCATAGTCTAGATTTTATTTTTTATATATTTTTTTCTAGTTAAAATGATTGATTCTTCTAAAAATACTCCCTCAAAGGGATGGATCTGCTTAGATATAGATGGAACCCTCACTGATGAAATACTCTCCATCCCTAATGCAGTCCTAAATACACTAAAAGAACTTCACCATAATCATTGGAAAATAGTCTTCGTAACAGGAAGACTTTTTACTCTCGGTTATAAAGTTTTAGAAACATTAGATTTCCCTTACTACTTTGTTCCTCAAAATGGTGCTTCCTGGTATAAGATGCCCTCCAAAAAAATGGGAGGGAAACGATATCTTTCCCTAGAAACTTTCTTTGAACTCGAACCTTTACTTCAGAATACCTCACTAGACTTTTTACTTGTAAGTGGAATAGAAAATGGAGACCAATGTTTTTATAGGCCTGATCACCTTGCTATTGAAACTCATGAATATTTTAGAGATCATCTTTCTAAATATGCAGGAAACTGGAAAGCAGTTTCTTCTTTTAATCAGATCGAAGTTAAAGAGTTTCCTTATGGTAAAATTTATGGATTTAAAGAAGAATTGGAAATACTCCTCCCTAAACTTCAACAACACTCTTCTATTCAAACACATTTGGTTGAAGATAGTGCAAGAAAGAACTTCTTCATTATTCAAATAATGAGACCTGATGTTAATAAAGGAAGTGCTGTACTTGAAATTCTAAAAAATGACACTTTATCCAATCCTATTATTTCTGCAGGTAATGATCTGAATGATGAGACTTTGCTCGAGATAGCAGACATTAAAATAGTGATGTCAGGTTCACCAAAGCTCCTCTTGGATATGGCTGATATTATAGCTCCTCCAGTAGAGAAATATGGGATTATTAAAGCACTTAAAATTGCTGTTAAACAAGCAGAGGACCAATGAAGATGCAATTAAAAGTAGATCGTAAAAAGATATTGGACTTGCTCGAACCATTTTTAAGCGTTGATACAGGCTTCTTGCACTTAAACCCTTCTCTTCGACCTTACAAAAGAGCCGATACTATCCCTTTGTCTACTAACTTTATCTATCTCTTACTTTTATTTAGAACAAAAGACCGTGCGTACATAGAAAAAGCCCTAAAAGCACTTGATCACCTTTTGCATTTTCAAGGACAAGAAGGGGCCTCCAAAGGGAACTTTCCTGTATTTTTACACCAGTATCCCTTTTGTGAACGTTATTTTGAAGTGATTGATTCTCTGTTTCCACTCTATTGGATAACCAAGGAATTTTCACATATTTTGAACCCTGATCTTAGAAAAAGATTACATAGCGCTTTAGAATTAGGAATTGGCTGCATAGGTTCATTAGATCAAGGAAGAGACTATTCCTACCTCCTCACTTTACAAAGAGCCACCCTAACTCTTGCCATAGGGGACCTCTTAAATAGATCTGATTGGAAAGAAAAGGGGAGTTCTGATCTTTTAAAGCTTGCAAATAGGCTGCCTCAAGAATGTTGGGGTTCTCCTAGAGCTCTTTCAAAAATGTTAATTGCTTTAGAATTGATTACGACACTTCCTGAAGAGCAAAGTTGGACTCCTTTTTGGTGTTATGTAAAAAAATCATGGCATAATGAGATGAACACTTACTTAGGTCCTGCTCTTTCTGAGCATTTTGAAAAAGATCACAATGAAGGAACCCTTTATCATCTTTATATGACAAGAAATTTAGGGACTAAATTTCACCAGAATTTTTCACCTATCACTCTTTTGGAAGGGGAGTTGGTTGCCTGTGATCACGATTTTGATTCAGAAACAATAGATGACTCTTTCACCTCTTTAGAAAACTACTCTTGGCAGACTTTTCAAAGTATTCACATGGCTTACTCTTACTTTAATCTAAATACTGAATTCTGGGTTAAAACTGGAGGCTATTATCCTCTCAAAATTGCATTTAAAAATGAAAAGCAAATAGATTCTTTTGTTCTTCAAATGGGAACTCATGTTTCCATTGAAACCCCTTCTTTAAATAAGCTCCTTTTGACCTTTGATTTACAAGAAGGTGAAGAACTAGAATCCTACTTTTTCTGGAACCTGTCTTCTAAAATGGAAGCTACAATCGATGGGAAAAAAGCATCCGCTTTTACGCTTGATCAACCTCTTGAGCTTCGCTTCAAAAATAATTTAATTCGTATCTCTTTTCCCGATTGTCCTAAAGATATTTGGGGCCAATTTATGCAACGAAATAGACGTACCCAACTTATCTCCGAAAACTATCAAAACTTTGATGGACATCTCTACTTTAGAGAGATAAAGGCACTTGAAAAGCCTTTCCAGTTACTATTAGAAATCCTGTGAAAACTCGATCTTAAGACCATTCCAATATAATTCTCGAAAGAAAATATAGAAGTTGTATAATTATTTTTTTTCGGAGAAAGTCATGCGTATTTTTATTCTACAAATCACGTTTACTCTTTTTCTCTCTTTCCCCCTTTTTTCCTCAGATTTTCCAAACCTTCCTTCCAGACAAGATCAACTTGAGCAATTAGAAGAAAGAGTCTTTGATGTTCTAGTCATTGGAGGTGGAGCTACAGGTGTTGGAGTCGCTTTGGAAGCCGCAACAAGAGGGCTTTCTGTCCTTTTAGTTGAAAGGCTTGACTTTTCATCTCAAACTTCTAGTAAAAGCACAAAGCTTGCTCATGGGGGAGTTAGGTACTTAGAAAAAGCAGTTTTGAATTTAGATCGCAAGCAATACAAACTTGTCAAAGATGCCTTAAAAGAGAGAGGAACCCTTTTTAAAATGGCACCTTTTACAGTCAAACCTCTTCAAATAGTGACTCCGATTTATAAAATTTTTCAACTTCCCTACATGTGGATTGGATTAAAAATTTATGATTTTATCTCCTCCAGTTCAAAAATAGCTCCAAGTAGCTATGTCTCTTCAAAAAAAATTAGAGAAATTTTTCCATCTATCAAAACAAAGGGGCTTGTAGGCGGTGTCACTTACTATGATGGGCAGTTCAATGACACACGTTTAAATATGATGGCGCTTTTAACTGCAATGAAAGAAGGTGCGTATGCTTTAAACTATATGGCCTTGACTTCCTTTCAAAAAAAAGAGGGGAAAATCATAGGTGCTATCATTCAAGATCAACTTAAAGACAAAAAATATTCAATTCAATGCAAAGCTGTTATAAATGCAACAGGCCCTTTTTCAGACCTCATTAGGCAAATGGATGATTCCAGCATAGATTCGCTGATTAGTCACTCTTCTGGGACTCATATTCTATTAGATAAAAAACTAACTTCAAAAGGTTTGGGGATATTGATTCCTAAAACACGTGATGGGCGAGTTCTTTTTATGTTGCCTTGGGAAGGTTATACACTCGTAGGAACTACAGATACCCATACTACTTTAACTGATGACCCAAAACCTACTCAAAATGAACTAGATTATCTACTGAGTTATTGTGAAGAGTACTTTGAAACTTCACTTTCCCAAAAGGATATTAAGGCTAGCTGGACTGGACTTAGAGCACTTGTTCGAGACCCTAATGTTGAAAATACCTCAAAACTTTGTAGAGATCACCTTATTGAAGTCTCTGAATCTGGACTTGTTTCTATTATGGGAGGTAAGTGGACCACTTTTCGTAAAATGGCTGAGGATACAGTAGATAGAGCCGCTTTAGAAGGCCTTGTAAAAGCTGAAAAGTCTCGTACTGAAAATATTGTTTTATTAGGTGGAGAGGGCTACACTGATAATACTTGTTTTGAACTGCAACAACAAACAGGGCTAGATTTAGAAATCTGCAGACATTTGGTAGGCTCTTACGGTACTCTAGCATTTGAAGTTGCAGCGGCAGGCTCGACAGCTCGTATACAAGAAGAGTATCCTTATATCCAAGCTGAAGTTATTTGGGCCATTGAAAAAGAGTATGCTCAAAATTTAAGTGATATTTTAAATAGAAGAATACGCCTTGCTTTCTTAGACACTCAAAAAACAATAGATTCAGTTGCTCAAGTTGAACAACTCATGCAAATCCCTATTGAGGAAGTAGGTGGGTTTTGAAACGTATTTATAACCTACTTTTATTTGGTAAAAGTTGAAAATTAGTTAGAAAATCTCTATCTTACATGAATTATAAAACAGGAACTTAATTTTTACGCTAATGAATATCCTCGATCGCTTCCAAGAAGCCTTTAAAACTCCGTTAGGAGATCTTCTTATTTTCCTAGTTGTAGCTGCCTTGACACTCTCCTTTTTTTACCTTTATTTTTGGGCAAAATTTAAAAAAAGTAGACTCCTTCTTTTAAAATACCATTTGGAGTTCAAAAGAGTTGAAAAACAGCTTAAGGAAATTACTTTCCTTGAAATGGGACAAGCCGATTTTTGGGGCAAAAGCCAAATAGTTACTTTTGCTGATGGAAAATTTGGAAAAAGTTTAATTTTTTATCCAGAGCTTTCTACAGAAGATACGATTCATCGCTTTAGAAACTATCACTTAGCCTTGCAACAAGCAGATACTGAATATTTTCCTAAAAACAAGTTCTTCGTTCAAAATAATTTACTTGTAGATGTTGAAACTCAATACATCAAGCGCGATGGAAAAAGCTTAATTAATTTGGCTTACCTATGCTCAGAGCCCACCTTTACGACTTCTGAAAAAGAGCTTTTTTTAATCGATCTAGCCCATACATTAGAAGCCCTTCATCAAATACAAACAGAAGAAGGAAAGGCCCTCTATCATGGATTCCTTTTGCCTCAATCCTTTTATTTAACACTCGATTTAGTTAAAAAGATTACACATACTTATCTTGCATATCACGGATGTTCTTTTGCTCTTGGACCAGAGCTCTTTACTCAATGGCTTCAAAATGTACTAAAGGGTCATCTGGCGATTGATTCTCAAGTAAAAAAAGAACTCGAACGTTTTCTCTTTATTTTAGCACCTGAACAAAAGATTTTAAGCTCAACTAGAGAAGTCTCCTTTCAAACAGATTTCTATTCCTTTGGGGCTCTGGCAGCATATTTCTTTACAAATAAAAGCTTTCAGGAAGTGAAGAATGTAAACTTTGATCAGATCCCTTCTGAATGGAGAGTCTTTGTTCGCGAGTGCTTAAATGAAAATCCACTTGATCGTCCTCAAAATTTCTTAGAACTTAAAGAGTATTTTGCTCAACCTGAAATTGAGCTTGGACAAAGCTATTCGTATTCAGAGGCTCTTGTAGGAAATTCTAAAACTCCAGAAGAATCGGGCTCACTTAAACCTTTCTTTGATCAAGTTCATAAAACTAGAGGTGAAGAAGCCTACTTCAATGAAACTTGGCATAAAGGTTATCAAGCTATTCACTCTGAGTCTTGGGACATTGCGTTTAATATCTTTCAGGAAATGATGAAGGAAGATCCACAGGCTTTTAATGCACACTTAGGGCTTGCTTTGACTTACTTCAAAAAAGGGGACCAAGACAAAGCTAAATACCACTATCTTCAGGCTAAAAAAATTGACGGTAAAAAGATAAGTTCTTTTCACCGCCTTATTGCATTTGACATCTAAGACAAATTACTTAGTTTCGCAGGCTTGAGCAGGAGCTACTTGATCTTGCATCGATGCACTGTCTATAGCAACACCCATAATATGAAGGCCATTATCTACATAAAGAGTGGCCCCTGTGATTGCAGAAGCTAGGGAAGAGAGAAGGAAGCTGGCTGCTTGACCCACTTCTTTTGCTTCTAACTCTTTAGTTAACGGAGCATTGGCTTTAGAGTATTCAATCATTTTATCAATAAATCCAATCGCTCGAGCTGCTCGACTTCTCAAAGGACCTGCTGAAATAGTATTGACCCGTATATTCCACTCTCTTCCTGCTTCAAAAGCTAGATTCTTAGTATCACTCTCTAAAGCTGCCTTAGCAGAGCTCATTCCTCCTCCGTAGCCAGGAACGGCTTTTTGAGAGGCTAAGTAAGTCATAGATAGAACAGAGCCGCCTGCGTTCATAATAGGTCCAAAATTACGTACCATACTTACAAGTGAATAAGAGGATGCTGAAAGTGCCGCTAAGTAGCCAGCACGTGAAGTGTTCATTAGTGTATTCTTGATCTCTGGGCTATTAGCTAAAGAATGCACAAAAATGTCAATTTTTCCAAAGTCTTGCTCAACTTGTTTAGCAATTTCTGAAATTGTATAAGGACCTAAATCTTTGTATCTTTTGTTTTCTTTGATCTCTTCAGGGACTTCCTCAGGAGTATCAAATGCTGCATCCAAAGGATAAACTTTTGAAAACTGCATCATTTCACCTGATGAAAGCTTAGAAGATTCATTAAATTTTCCATTCTTAAGACTCATTTGGAAGATCTTATAGATAGGTGGCCAGGTGCCTAAAATAAGCTCACAGCCAGCTTCAGCTAGTTCTTTTGCTATCGCCCAACCATATCCTTGATCGTCTCCGATACCTGCTATAAATGCTCGTTTACCTTTTAAATTTGACATCGTTCTCCATGATTTATAAATAAAAATTCATGTTTATAGAGTAACAGGAAATGATAAAAAAATCAATGGGCTAAAAAGCTTAGCTTTTAGTGCTAAAGATTTTTTTAAAAAAAGATTTTGAACGAAGGAAACCGAGAGGGGAAGGGTAGCTTTCTACCTGTTGAAGCTTTTCTTCAATTTTTTTAATTTTTGAAACATAGTTAGGGAGTTTTCTAAAGGAAGAGACTTGTTTGTAATAATTCTGTTGAGAAACAGCAGGAACTCCAGCATAGGTGCCAGGTTTAAGAATATTTTTTGTAACACCTGATTTGGCAGCAAGGGTCACATGATCTGCTATGCTAATATGGCCTACAATACCTACTTGGCCTGCAACGACATTGTATTTTCCAAGTTTAGTTGACCCTGCAATTCCAACTTGAGCGACGATAATACTATTTTGCCCAATATGGACGCCATGCCCTATCTGAACTAAGTTGTCTATCTTAACTCCAGAGTGAATATGAGTTTCTTTGAAGCGAGCTCGGTCTATTGTAGTATTTGCCCCAATCTCTACACGGTCTTCTAGTATTACACGACCTACGTGCTTCAACTTTTTATGCTCTCCTTTTTCACTGGTAGAGTAGCCAAATCCACAGGAACCAATAACAGCTCCAGGTTGTAGGATCACAGCATTTTTTAATTCACAGTTCGCTCCAACGGAAGTTTGTGGATACAAAATACAATGAGATCCAATTTGAACATATGGAGCAATATGAACGTGCCCTAGTATTTGAGTATAGGGCCCAATTTTGACGTTTTTATCGATGACTGTATAAGGGCCAATAGTGACATGGTCTGCAATTTCAGCTGTAGGATGAATAATTGCTGAGGGATGAATCCCTGTAAATCCAGATTCAAAAAGAGAAGGGTCGTTGAAAAGTTCGATGAGGACTTGAAAAGCTTTAGAAGGATCTGGAGAAATTAAATAGTTTTGTGAGGTTTCAAAATCGGGGAGTTCTTTTATAAAAACAACTCCCGCGTTTGACTGCTTTAGTTGCTTCAGATAGAGAGGGTTTGCTAAAAAACTAGCCTCTTTTTCTGAAGCAGACTCTAAATTTTCAACTCCTTGGATCCTGTAATCAGGATCGCCTACAAGTTTGGAAGAAGTAAGATTGCTAAGTTCTTCTAACGAGTAAGAAGTTGAATGGGGCATTATTCAATAGCTCCCATTGATTGATCACCATCTACTGCTGCAATTTCAGGTTGAAAATGACGATTTAATTCTTGAACAACAAGCTGAGTCATTTCAAGAGGTCTCTTGAAGTAGAAGCAACTTTCTTGATTCATTATAAGATCTAAATCGTTTTCTCTAGCAAGATATTCTGCAGATTTTGAAATTTGCTCTGAAACAGTTTGAAACATTTTCATTTGAGCTTGGTTTAAAGCTTGATATGCTTGGTTTTGTAACCCTTGAATTTCTTCAGAAAGCTGAGCATATTGTGTTTGTAGCTCTTGTTCTGCCTGTGGTGAAATGGTATCTAAGTACTCAGGTTTCTTAAGTTTTTCCATCACTTCAGTTAGCATACGTTCCTTGCCTTCCAATGAAGCAAGCATTTCATTACGCATAGCTTCGAGCTTTAATTGCTCTCCTTGTCCAAGGTAGGATTTTTCAAGGCAAGTTCTGAAGTCTACAACTCCAACTTTAATCCCTTCTTCCTTAGTGTCTGCAAATGCTAATGTAGATGCACCAACAAATGTTAGTAATAAACCAACTTTAATGATTTTTTTAAAATTCATGTGTTCTCCTTATAATCTTTCTTGTTTACAGTTTTAAATTAGTTAAAAATTTCCATTCATAGAAATGAAGAATGCTTGTCTATCATTTTCACTTTCAGGGTTTATTGCATAACCCCAACCTAACATCAAGGGAAGAGTTGAAAGAGCAGTAATTCTAGCTCCAACTCCTGTTGAAGCTCGGAGTGTATCCACTTCAAAACGCCCGATACTCAAAGACCCTGCATCGACAAATGTAAAGAGGTCAACTCCTGGTATTACGCTTAATGAGAGCTCCTGTGATAATACAACTGAGGAAATTCCCCCTTTAGGTTCTGAAAAGGCAAATTGAGGCCCTACAGAAAAAGGTCTATAACCTCTCATGACAGTTGTATCAGCACCTAAGAATAAGCGTTCCCCTAAAGGAATAGTCTCGGGTGATGTTGGTGAGATAGGTAAAATGAAGTTGAAATCAGCTCTTGTTTTAGCAACTAAGCGCTTAGCTAATGGAATGTAGTAAGCGTTGTTGTAGGCAAAAGTTCCAAAGAAAAACTTTCCTCCAACACCTGCGTACTCTAACTTCACATCAGACTCAAAACCTCGAGTGGCACGGAATGGGTTGTCTTTTGAGTTGTACAAGAAAGAAAAGCCTACAGCAGAGACAACACCATTATTATTAGCTTGGTCATAGAGACCTTCAGGAACACCACCGTTAACTTTTAGTTTTAAATTTCTAAAGCGGTAGTATGCATTGAAGCTTAAGTATCCATTAATGTGGTAAAAGGAGTGAACGTTTGTTGTAAAAGAGTTAATGGTATAGTTACTAGATTGTATGCGGCTAAGGTTCTTGTTAATATTGACGCCAAGGGCCCAATTGGAATCAAAAAAGTAAGGCTTTGTCCAGGCTACAGAATAATCGTCTAACTTAGCTCCAAGACCCGTTTTAATTTTAAAATATTCCCCAGCTCCACGAAGAGCACCAATGCCTTTGAGAGGCATCTCAGCTATACCTGCTAAATTGAAATTTCTTTCTGTGACTTCCAAACCACCAAACACATTGTCAACAGTACTAAATCCAAAAAATAGACCCATATTACCTGTTGAAGCTTCCTGAACTTCAATATTTACATCTCTAATTGGAGCTAGAATACCTTCTGTTGAAGAAGAGGGAGAGGCGTAAACATTGACGTGCTTGTAGTACTGAACATTTTGCAAACGCTTTTGAGTAAACTCAAGTTTATTTGTATTAAAAGTGTTACCAGGCTCTAGCAAAGTTTCACGTAAGATAACTTTAGACTGTGTTCTATTATTCCCTAAAACTTTTATTAGACCTACTCGGTAAGGGGCTCCCTCATCAATTTTGAAGGCTACAGAGTACATTTCATCGTTTTCTATAAGGTGTGGTTCATAGGCAACAGTTGCATCTATGTAACCTTTACGGCCATAAAATGAATTGATTTGTTCGACTGTGTCTTGAACTTTTTGAGGTGAGTAGGGCTCGCCTTTATTGACTTGTACAAGTTTTTGAATATCTTCGTTTTCAAAATCTTTGTTTCCTGCAAAAGTAACATCCCCAAAAACATACTCTTGACCTCTATCAGCTTCTATAGCAATACGAATTCTATTTTTCTTCTGAGATTCTAAGACTTTGATTTCTACTTTTGCATTAGCATATCCCTGATTTCTCAAAAATTGAAGAACTGTCATTTTATCGTAATCCATGATTTCTTCATGGTAAATTCCGGCCTTTGAATACCAACTTATAAGAGGGGAGTATTTTTTTATGTTGATCTTTTCTTTGAGTTTTTTAATCTCGTCATTTGAGAAGCCTTTAAAGCTAATAGATTGTATGAGACCTGACATGCCCTCTTTAATTGAAATTTCAATGGCCACTTCGTTCTTAGAAGAATCTCTAATAAGATCGTAATCGAGCTGTGCTTCAAAATACCCTTTTTTAATATAGAATTCTCTTAGCTTATGAAAGCCTTTGTTGAAGCTTTGTCGGTTAAAAAGAGTAAAAGCGTGGGCGCTTAATTCTTTTTCTAAACGATTTTTGTTAAAGTGAAAATCGCCTTTCCAAATAATTTGGCTGATTAAAGGACGGAGCCAAACCTTAAGATTAATGTGGACTTCATCATTATCTATAGTAATTGAAGGGTCAATTTGGTCGTAGTCTTTTGAAAGAGTCTTGAGGTCTTGATCAAACATGGTTTGTGAAAAAGGTTCACCAATTTTAGTTTTCAGTTTACTCTCAACCATCTTTGTCTGAAATTCAGAACTTTTTGGAAGGTCTTTCGCTTCTATTGTAATATTGACAATCCGTTTGTTCTCATATTGCATGTCTTCAGCTTTCAAAGCGATTGGGAAGAAGAGGCTGAGTACTAGGAAGTAGAAAATATATTTTTTCATAAGAGTAAAATGAGGGTAATATTAATAGGAAGACAATGCTAAAAAAAAAAGGTTATTATTACAAGTTAAAAGCCTCGCCTTCCAGAAAGAGCGCGAGAAAGTGTGCTTCCATCAATATATTCAAGCGAACTTCCTACGGGGATTCCAAAGGCAAGCCTTGAAATTTTAACTTTTTTAAAATCGAGTTCTTTTTTTAGAAACAAAGTGGTGGCGTCTCCCTCAATTGTTGAATCCAAAGCAATGATGATCTCTTCAAGGGGTAGTTCTTCAATCTTATGCTTAAGGGGGGCAATGTTAAGTGTGTTTTCATCTCGATGGTGCATGGGGGATAGTAGTCCTCCTAGCACATGATAGACTCCCTTATAAGAATGAGTCTCTTCTAAAGCAAAGATATCCTTTGGATTAGCGACAACACAGAGCAGTGATTTGGATCGATTCGGGTTATTGCAATAAAAGCAGTGCTCCTTTTCAGCCAGAGCTCCACAGATTTTGCAGTAGTGAATGTGAGTTTTAATTTTAAAGAGTGATTGGCTAAAGGCTTCGATCTGGGTAGGTGGCCACTCAATGACTTTAAAAGCAAAACGTTCGGCACTTCTTTGGCCTACTCCTGGGAGCTTTTTAAAATTCTCGATAAGACAAGATAAATGTGGCGGATACTGCATGAGTCTCTCTGTCAATTTTTAATTATAAAACTAGCTCTAATTTATAAAAAATACTATTCAAATAATTCATTTTTGTATAGAATGTTTTATTGTTTTATCAGTAAATAAGGGTTAGATGCCAAGTCTTATTGTCGTAGGTGCCCAATGGGGTGATGAAGGAAAAGGAAAAGTTGTTGATGTGCTTGCTACTCAAGCTGACCTTGTAGTTAGAGCTCAAGGTGGGCATAATGCAGGACATACAGTCATTATTGAGGATGTCGAGTATAAGTTACACCTCGTTCCCTCTGGGATTCTATCTCCTCAAACTCAATGCTTTATTAGTTCAGGTGTCGTTTTAGATCTTAACATGCTTTGTCAAGAAATTAAGATGCTTGAAGAAAAAGGTATTCAAGTCTCAAAACGACTTCATTTATCTGAAGGAACTCACCTTATTTTACCTTATCATCAATTAATTGATCGACTAGCTGAAGAAAAAAAGAAAAAAGGTGCAATAGGCACAACTCTTTCAGGTATTGGACCTTGTTATGCTGACAAAATCAATAGAATAGGGATACGCCTCGGAGATCTCCGTAATCCTCAGACTTTTTCTGATAAGCTTAAAAATAATTTGGACGATTATAACACTCTATTTAAAAAAATTTATGATCAAGAGCCTTTAGATTTTGACGTAATTTATACCTCTTATTTGAAGTTTTTTCAAAAACTAAAATCTTATTTATGCCCTTGGGAAAACTGGCCGCTTCACCAAGAATTAAAAGAGGGTAAAAGAATCCTGCTGGAGGGTGCTCAAGGCTCATTTCTAGATATTGATTGGGGAACTTATCCTTTTGTCACTTCATCGAACACGGTGGCTTCAGGAATCTGTACAGGCTCAGGCATTGGCCCTAGAGCAATTGATCATGTTTTAGGAGTGGTTAAAGCCTATACTACTCGAGTCGGATCTGGGCCATTGCCTACAGCTTTTGAAAGCGTCGAAGGCTTTCCTTTTCAAACTGAGGCGCGCGAACTTGGAACAACAACAGGGCGAGTTAGAAGGATGGGGTGGTTAGATCTACCTCTAGTTAAACAAGCTGTTGAGCTCAATAGCATGGATCAGCTTGTGCTCACGAAGCTAGATATTTTAGACCAGGTTAAAACTTTGAAGTATGCAGTAGCCTATCGCTTTCAGGGCAAAGTATTTCATAAACTTCCACAAGACTCATCTCTCATGCACCAGGTAGAACCTATTTATGAAGAAATGCCAGGATGGCTTTGCTCTACTTCGGAAATTCGATCTTTTGAACAACTTCCAAAAGAGGCAAAGGCTTATATTCAAAAAATTGAATCCTTCTGTGAATGTCCAATTACTTTAATTTCAGTAGGACCTAAGCGATCTCAGATCCTGGAACGAGGATTTAAGTTTTGACTTCAACTATAGCCGAAAAGCAAAAAGAAGTTAGAAAGGGACTCTTTTTTTCTGAAGAGGAGTTGTCCGCGCTCAAATTAAATGCAATTCCTAAACATGTAGCTATTATAATGGATGGGAATAGGAGATGGGCAGAGAAGAGGCATCTTCCAATTCAAGTGGGGCATGCTAGGGGAGCTGATCAACTTAAAACAATCGTAGAAGCTGCTATGGAGCTAGGACTTAAAACCTTGACAGTTTATTCGTTTTCGACAGAAAATCGAAAACGTTCTCCAAGAGAAGTACAACTTCTTTTTACTTTATTTAAAAAGTATTTGATCAAAGAGCGAGATGAAATGAAAAGTAATGGTATTCGTCTAGATACAATCGGAGACCTGTCCTTGTTCCCAAAAGATCTTCAGGAAACTTTAGAGCTTTCTAAAAAAATGACAAAAAAGGAAACTCGATTTAACCTAGTCCTTGCTGTTAATTATGGAGCAAGAGATGAGATTAAGAGAGCTGTTCAAAAAATGCTTCGAAATCAAAAGTCCATTCAGGATCATGATGTTACAGAAGAACTTATTGAAAGTTATCTCGATACAGCAAAATGGTCTGATCCCGAACTTTTAATTCGCACTTCAGGAGAATTTAGATTAAGTAATTTTTTGCTCTGGCAAATTTCTTATACAGAGATTTACTTCACAGATGTTTTCTGGCCTGATTTTACACCAAAACATTTACATAAAGCGATTCAGAATTATCAACATAGAGAAATCCGGAGAGGTTTATAAATGCATGACTTGAAAAGTCGATCTATTAGTTTTATCATCAGTATTGCTCTGATAACAGTACTGCTCCTGTTTTCCAAAACGATTCTCTTTGCCATTATTTTTCTTGTAGTGCTAGCTCTGGTTATTTCTATTGCGTTATGGGAATTCTACAAAATGGCTGAAAAAAAAGGAGCTAAACCTCTTTATACTTTAGGTATTATAGGTACCATTTGCTATCTCGTTGCGGTTTTCTTTTCTATTTTCTTTGTAGGTTGGACTCTTGTGCCACAACTGATTTTGGGAGCGCTTTTCTTCCTTTTATTCTTTCAAAATTTAATACGTATAAGAGCCCCTCTGACAAGTATTGCAGTCTCTTATTTTGGGATTTTCTATGTAGTCGTATCTCTCGCTTTCATTATGAAAATTAATTTCTTTTATCCCGTAGGGGCCCCTATTTCAGGACAGTGGTGGCTTTTGTATCTACTTGTTGTGACTAAATCAACTGATTTTGCTGCCTACTTCTGTGGTAAATTCTTAGGAAGAAATGCACTGGCACCACTTATAAGCCCCAAAAAGACAATAGAAGGTCTCATAGGGGGGATAGCATGCTCTATTCTAGCTAGTTTTCTACTCGTTTTTCTAACACCACATGTTTACCAAGAACTCAGAACTCCTTGGGCTTTTGCTCTTATTATGGCTTTGATACTCTCTATCTTCGGGCAGTTTGGTGATTTAACAGAATCTCTTATTAAAAGAGATGCCGGTGTGAAAGATAGTAACAGAATAAAGGGCTCTGGAGGAATCTTGGATATGGTAGATTCAATGATTTTCACAAGCCCCATCTTTTATTTGTTTTTAAAATATGGAACTGCCTTATGATTATTGTAATTGATGGCCCCTCAGGAGCAGGAAAAAGCACCCTTGCTAAACGATTGGCGGGTGAGCTTGGCTTCTCTTTTTTTGACACAGGTGCCATGTATCGTTCCGTATGTTGGTATCTTCTTGATAAAAACATTCCTCTTGAAGATCAAGAGCAAATAGAGGAGGTCCTGAAAGATTTTCACTTTCAGCTACGAAGGCAAGGAGACATAACTCAATTTTTAGTTAATGATCAAGACGTCTCACAAAAAATACGTACGACTGAAATAGATAAAAAAGTTTCTATAATTTCCGCCTACCCTTTTGTGAGGAAGGCCCTGGTTCACTTGCAGGAAGAGTTTAGTCAGAGTGTAAGTGCTGTTTTTGAAGGTAGGGATATGGGGACTGTTGTTTTCCCTAAAGCTGAGGTGAAATTTTTTCTCGTAGCTGATTCTAAAGTAAGAGCAGAAAGACGTTATATGCAGCTTAAAGAACTTTATCCTAATACAGCCATAAATTTAGATGAGATCCAATCAGATATACTTAAAAGAGATGAGTATGACTCTAACCGTGAATGTTCACCTTTGAAAAGAGCAGAAGATGCTCATTTAATTGATGCATCTCATCTACCTATTGAAGCTATTCTAAAAGTTATGAAAGGTTATGTCGCGGAGCAAAAAGCATGAAGACTAAAAAATCTTTTTGGTTCTATAGATTCTCAAGGAAACTTGTAGAGTATTTTTTCAGGCTTTTTTATAGGGCACGAATTTATGGTGAAAAAGCTCACTTTATAGAAGGAAGAGCGGTTATTGCAGGGAATCATGTCTCTTTTTATGATCCCCCCTTTGTAGGAGTCGGTTGGCAGGAAGTTATTCATTATTTTGCAAGGCCTTCTCTATTTGAAAATCCAATTTTAGGATTTTTACTTCGTTCATATAACGTACACCCTCTCCCTTCTGACACGCCAACTAGCGCTATTAAATATATCTCTGAGCTTTTAAACAAAAATATGAAAGTCGTTATTTTTCCAGAAGGCACGCGCTCACCTGAGGATTGCATTACAGATCCTAAACAGGGGTTTGCTATGATTGCTCAACGGACAAATAGTCCCATTATTCCAGTCTATGTGGGGGGCGCTTACGAGATTTGGAATCGAAAGCTTAAACGACCTAAATTAAAAGGTCGATTGGTTTGCGTTTTTGGATCACCTCTTAAATGGGAGACTTTCAGCCATCTAAAGAAAAAAGAAGCACAAGATGTTATGGTTACTGAATGGAAAAAAGCAGTGGAGGGTTTAAAGAGCTGGGTGGAAAAAGGGGCTCATGGGACACCTCCTTAAAAGAGGTGATAAAAAAGAATTAAATGACATACAATGGGCCCGTTTCAAAAAATTAGGAGATAATGAATGACAAGTGACTTAATCAAAAAGCTGTCCAGCTCAGACTTTAAAGAAACCATTCAATCAGGGTTGACTTTGGTCGATTTTTTTGCAGAGTGGTGTGCACCATGCCGCATGCTAGTCCCTGTTTTAGAAGAGCTAGCTGAAGAAAAAAAAGATCAAATGAAATTCTGTAAAGTGGATATTGATCAAGCCCAAGACATTACAGCCGAATTTCAGGTGACCTCTGTCCCAACTTTAATTCTCTTCAAAGAGGGGAAGGAAGTTAACCGGACAATTGGACTTAAAGATGGAGACGCTCTAAGAGCATTAATCTCTGAAAGCGCGTAAGGCTTTTTAAATGACCTATGTTGCCTTGATAGCTGGCTCAGGAAATATGCCTTTTAGGCTCATTGATGAGATTCATGCCTCTGGAAAGAAGGTCCTTTTACTTGGAATAAAAGGGGTGACTCCAGAACTTTTGGCCCAAAAGGCTGACCTCTCTTATTGGGCTCATCTATCTCAACTAGGAAAAGCTAGAAGCCTTTGTAAAAAATACCAAGTGAAAGAAGCTGTTATGGCAGGCCTTATTCGGCATGAAAAAGTTTTTGGACTTTCTCTTTTTTCGATGGACTGGTTGACTTTGAAAGTGCTTTTTACTGCCCAAGATTTTAGAGCAGATAGCATTTGTAAGAAGATAGTTGAAGTTTTTCAAGAAAAAGGAATCGCTTTTATGAGTACAAGTAAACTATTAAGTCGGTTCCTAGCTCCTAAAGGACTTTTAACACGAAAAAAACCATCGAAAAAGAATTTAGATGACATCGAATTTGGGGTTAAACTTGCAAGAGAACTCGGACGCTTAGATATTGGGCAAACGGTCGTAGTAAAAAATAAATCGGTAGTTGCTCTAGAAGCTATGGAAGGTACAGATCAATGTTTGCAAAGAGCTGGCGATATAGCAGGACCTGGTTGTGTGGTTGTTAAATTACCTAAGCCTGAGCAAGATGATCGCTTTGATGTACCTGTTATTGGGAGAAATACCATTGAAAAGCTTGCTAAAATAAAAGCATCAGCTTTAGCCATTGGTGCTCGAAAAACTTTAATCATTGATCCTGAAGTTATTGCACTAGCAGACAAATTCAATTTGGTTCTTCTATCTATTGATGTTTAATCATTTGTTTTATAAAATAATTACAAGAACTTGGCTACTTATGTGGGTACAATGAATAAATTGACTAATCGATTTAAACTCTTAAGCCTTCTATTTTTTGTTTTAATCGCTCCTATTTCAAAATCTTTTTCAGAAATTACGTGCTTTGAGGAAATTCCTGAAAGTGAACGGATCAAGACCTACCTTCATTTCCTCAAGACTTTTAATGAAAATCTAGGACCTTCTGGAGATTTTTCTAAAGGTGAAATTCAAATCGTACTAGATCCTACAAAGATTTCTGAAATTGAAGCTCTTCAAAAGAAACGTCTGATGAAAAGGGGACTCGGTTCAAGCGATGCTACTAAAATGAGCCAATGTGGAATTGTACAAACCGATCCATACTGGATTTGGATGAGAGATGCTGTTATTTTTCCCTCTGGCTATGAAGGAACTTATAATCGGGTGGTCTGGAGATCAGCTGTCGATGGACCTGGAGGTGTTGCCATACTCCCTCTTTTAAAAGATGGTCGCATTGTTCTAAACCTGAATTACCGTCATTCTACTCGCTCTTGGGAGATTGAATTACCAAGAGGGGGACGCTTATATGGAGAAACAGCAGAAAAAGCATCTCGTAGACAACTCCGCTGTGAAACAGGATGCCTAACAGATAGCCAAGTCTTTTTAGGCTCAATTACACCTGATACAAGTACCTTGAATACAGTGACTCCCGTCTTTTTAGGCTATGTGTCAGACCAGATAGAATCTAACCAAGCATCTTCAGAAGCCATTCTGGGTCTAATCTCTCTCTCCAAACAAGAAATAAAAGAAGCTTTTGTTAGAGGCTTTATTGAGATAAAAATGAATGGTGAAATTAAAAGAGTTCCTTTTAGAGACTCTTTTTTAGCATTTGCCCTCTTGCAAGCCGAAGCTAGAGGCCTTCTCTAATATATTCTTTTTTTGAGAATAAACGCGTTTAGTAACTTGAAATCAATACAATCTTAATTAAATCTTAACATTAATATATTAATCTATATTAGATTTTAAATAACTAAATTAGAGTGTTTCTATGACTATACAGCGAGAATCAAGTACCTCAAATCTATCTACCTATCAGGATGGGGCTAAAAATAAAGAGCAAAGCTCTTCATGGACACAACGAACCTTTAAAATAGTGACTGAAAATCCTGGGTATGCGCTTTGGGGACTCTCTCTTGCACTTGATCCTATAAAATACCTCTTTACTCAACTAGGAATTAAAACTCCTTTTAGTGACGTTTCACATAGAGTTTTTTCCACTGAAACAGCTTCAGATTTATGGATGGGCGCTATGTCAGCTATTCTTTTGTCAGGATTTATTACTGGCACAGAAACTTCAGACCAATCAGAAAATGATAGCAGCAAAGCTAGACATGGACTCTCGGCTCTTTTCAATTTAATTTCTTTTCTAAGTCCAAATAATGCAGGAATTAAGTCGCTTGCAAGTACATTTAACGGATTAAATCTAGCGATGGATTTCATAGTTCCTCCAAGACCTTTACCTTCTTCTAAGCAACGCTCCACCTCACCTAGTAGGCCTGATCTTAATAAGCCTGAGATAGATGAGACAAAACCTCTGAGCTCTGCTGAATTAGTCAAAAAGTGGAAGCAATTAATGAGTGAATATGAAGATTTAGGAACTCAAATTGACAGATTGGACGGTGAATTGAACAAGATGGGAATCAACAGTGAGGAAGATTTGGAAAAGGCGCTGCTGACTATACCAGGATTTTCACGTAGATACAGGGATTGCAAAGAAAAAGGATATATGCTTCAAGATCAAATTGATCAAATTGAAGATATAAAAAAGAATTCTACTAGTAGTAACACTAAAAAAAAATTAGAAAACATAATTGTCATACTTAAAGAATTAAATCCTAATGTGAGAAAAATTCTAAAGGAGTTTAGTGAAATAATACAGGGATTAAAAGATGCAGGCTACTCAGTTAATAGAGCAACGACTAATCCTAGAGCTAGTCAGAATAATTTTGAAAATCCACCTTCCATTGACGATGTGGATCAAAATGAAGAGCCTGATCTAAGAACTAATTTACAAAATATTAGAGAAATTACTAGAAAATTTAGAGATGCGCTTGATGCTAAGTTAATTGGTCAAACAGAAGCTAAAGATACTGTAGTACGTGCTGTTATCAGACATTTAATGACTGCTGACTTAGAAGATCCTAAACGAGCGACTGTTCTCCTTCTTGGACCGACAGGAACTGGAAAAACAACTCTTGTAAAAGCTTTGTCTGAAGTGACAGATCGTCCGTTTGTTGTAGTAGATGGATCTAGTCTTACTCCAGAAGGATATGTGGGGAACTCATTTTCTGATACCTGGGAGAGATTATTGGAAGCTGCCGGTGGAGATCAGGAAAAAGCAGAACAGGGTATTGTCTTCATTGATGAAGTTGATAAGATTTTTAAAAGTACAGAAGGCCGCAGTAATGCTAATCAGGTCATACAAAACCAACTCTTAAAAGCTCTTGAAGGCAGTGATGTTCAAATTCCTAATGCTTCAAAAACGATGAATACTAAAAAAATGGTGTTCTTTTTGGGGGGAGCTTTTGAAGGGCTAGCTAGAGATAAGGAAGCTAATGGAGTGACCTTAGATCAACTTGAAGAATATGGGCTCTCTAGAGAATTTACGGGGAGAATTTCAAATATTGCTCAATTGAACTCTTTAGATGCAAAGCAGCTAAAGGAGGTTCTAAAGCAGGAAAAAGGGGTCGCTTCTATTCCTAACTGGCAAAAAGAATTCTTAGGTATTGGAGCTGAGCTTCTAATAGACGAGGATGTCCTTGATCGAATTGTTTCTTATGCGGTTCAAAGAAAAACAGGAGTTAGGGGAGTCGATTTTGTTTTAAGACAACTACTAACACCTCTTCTTTACAAAACCATTGAAGATGTTTTCGAAAAATTAGATGAAGCAGAATCAGATGATTCACCTCTTAAAGTCCAGGTAACTCTAGCAGACTGGAGCAGTTCTGAATTGGTAAAAGCTGAGAACTCTCGAAATACCTTTCCATCCCTTGATGAAATTCAAGGTGGTCTTAAGAAGAAGGTTGTTGGACAAGACAAAGCTAAAGCCGTTATTGCTGAAGCTGTCTATAACCATCACCTTAACGTAAAGCTCGGACTAAACTTACCTAAAGGGAATGTTCTGATGATCGGACCTTCTGGATGCGGTAAAACTTATATGATGGAAGTCTTAAGTGAAGAAACAGGCCTTCCTTTAGCAAATATAGATGCCTCAAAGTTAACTCGAGCAGGGTATGTAGGAGGCTCTCCAGAAGACGCGATTGTTAGACTTTTAGAGCAAACAGGTGGAGATGTTTCTGCTGCTGAAAAAGGGATCATTTTCTTAGATGAAATGGATAAGCAGTTTGAAGATGTTGCAAACCCATTTGGGGGAGGCTTAACTGGGAGACCGATTCTAAATCAACTCTTGAAGATGATGCAGGGAGATAAAGTCACAGTTCAATACAAGGGAAAGAGCAAAACAGTTGATACAACGAACGTCTTATTTGTAATGGCAGGAGCTTTTTCAAAATTCCCAGAACTCTACGAAAAGGAAAAGCTAGAAGATAATGACCTATTAAGTTGTGGGATCACCCCTGAATTTTTAGGGCGTACAGGGTATGTTACCCAGCTAGAGCAGTTAAATGCTATCCACTATAGAGAATACCTCGTGGGTATGGGAGAAAACTCTCTTATTACAAATTGGATCAATGCTTTCGAAAAAATGGGAGCAGAACTTCTAGTTGAAGATGAAGTGATTGATGAGATTATTGAAAAGGCCCTTAAAACTAAAACAGGACTTAGAGGACTTCAAAATATCCTCCGCCAATTACTCAGTCCTAAAGTACTAGAAACTCAAAAAAGAATTACAGCTGGAGAAAGTAACCTGCTCGTTCATATTGTTAAAGAGAATGAGGCTGTTCACCCCAGCATTCCTGAAGTGAATGTAGACGAAATAGAAGAGGTCGATTAAGTTAGCGGTAATTCAGCATAACTAATTAGCTGAGTAAGGCAAACTCTTGTTGTCTGAGCGCTTCATAAAGCACAATAGAGGCACTATTCGCTAAATTTAAAGAACGCTTATTTGCTTTCATTGGAATGGTGTAAAATTGGCTCGCCCATTTCGTGTGATATTCATCGGGCAAACCTGATGTTTCTGATCCGAAAATTAAAATCGAATCTTCTGAATATTGAATATCTGAATAAGGGGCATTTGACTTTGAAGAAAAAAAATAGAAAGGTGCTTCTTGCTTTTCTAAATAAGACTTTAGATCTGAAACAAATTCAATTTTAACCTCATCCCAGTAGTCTAGGCCCGCTCTTTTTAAGTAGCGGTCGCTTGTCTTAAAGCCTAGAGGCGTTACTAAAACTAAGTCAGTCCCTGTAACTGAACAGGTCCTGACTATGTTTCCTGCATTTTGAGGAATCTGAGGTTCAAACAGAACGATTTTCATCAGTTTAGACCGAATCGTCTACTTGAGGTTGATCAGCATGACTCTCAAGTATTTCAATGTCAAAAATCATTAAAGCATTAGGAAGCAGAAACCCTGTTGTACCATAACCTAATTCAGGATGGATAAAAAGACGGCGAGATTCACCTTTTTTAGCTCCAATCAAACCCTGCTTAAATCCTGGAATAGCATCATTGAGTTCTAAAGCAATAGGCTCCATTTGATCTGAAGTTCCAAAAACAGTTTCGTCTAAATATCTTCCTGTATAATGAACAAGGGGTGTGCTTTCTTCAGAAATACTAGGACCAGTGCCTTCTTTGATGATAGAGACCTGTAGCTTACCAGGAACAATTTCTTCAACATCTTGGTTTTGAGCATTTTGCTTTAAAAATTCATTAGCTTGAGATAGGTTTTGATTAGACATCTCATCAAAATATTTTTTTTGAATTTGAGAAGCTGCCTGCTCATATTGCTCTTCACTCAAAGGTGAAGGCTCTCCCTTTAGCTCTTCTTTAATCCCAACAATTACATTTTCTAAATCAAATTGATAGCCTGGATTTTCAATAAGTCCCTTAGCTATGATGTGGCCAAAAGCTCTTGAAACTACAGAGATTTCAGGAAGGGTGATTTCTTCATTTTGGACAGCAGGTGGAAGTGCCTCTTTTGAATGAAGAGAGAGTGCTGGAAGTAATGTGCAAACAAGTAGCAACATGAAAGATCGTTTTTTCATAATAGAATCCTTAATTTTTTATTTCTATTTGTAATTCATTTAACTGGATGTGGTCGACATCAGACGGAGAATCCAACATCAAATCACTAGCTTTTTGGGTTTTTGGAAAAGCTATCACATCTTTAATATTTTCTGTACCTAGAAGAACCATCAATATCCTATCAAGACCTAGAGCTATTCCTAAGTGAGGGGGAGTCCCAAAAGAGAGTGCCTCGATAAATGATCCAAATTTTAATTTAATTTCATCTTTAGAAAGTTTCAAAAGAGAAAAAATCTTTCTTTGGACTTTAGAATCATGAATTCTTTGTGAACCTGAAGCTAGCTCGTAGCCATTTAAAACAAGATCATAACTCATCGATCTTGCTTTTAGAGGGTCTTCATCTAGAAGAGAGTGATCTTCTGGGTGAGGGGATGTAAAAGGGTGGTGGCACGCTTCTAACTTTCCTTGATCACCTTTTGTGAAAAGAGGGAAGTCAGTTACCCATAAAAAAGCAGGCTTCTTGGTGTCGATGAGGTTTCTATCCTTTGCAAGGAGCCTTCTTAATTGATCTAGGGATTGATTAACTTGAGCTTCTTGATCGGCCACAAAAAAGAGAAGATCACCTTCTTCAAGTTCAAATTGTTCAATAATCTCTTTTTGCAAAGCGTCATCAAAAAATTTAACGATACTTGAGTTTAGACTTCCATTTTGAAACTTCATCCAAGCTAAGCCCCTGACTCCAAATTGGGAGACGAAAGTTGTATAGTCATCAATTTTTTTCCTGGAAATGCTTGCCCCTTCAGGAACTCTCATCCCTTTAATAGCTCCCCCTTGCTTCAATTGATCTAAGAAGACTGAAAAAGTAGATCGCTTAGCTAAGTCATCAAATCTTTTTAGAACGATAGGGATCCGGAGGTCAGGCTTATCTGTTCCGTAAGACTCCATACAGGTGGCATAGGTCATACGCTTAAAAGGAGCGCCTAGACTTTGATTTAAACAAGAGGAGTAGATGGATTTGAATAGAGACTCAATAATCGGGAAAAGTGTTTCAGGAGTATCAAAACTCATTTCTATGTCTATCTGTGTGAACTCAGGTTGGCGATCAGCCCTGAGATCTTCATCTCTGAAACAACTACAGATCTGAAAATATCGGTCTAAACCCCCAATCATCAAAATCTGCTTAAACATCTGGGGAGATTGAGGTAAAGCATAAAAAGTTCCTGGATGGACTCTAGAGGGGACTAAATAGTCGCGAGCTCCTTCAGGAGTCGATTTACATAAAATAGGTGTTGAAACTTCGCAGAAGTCCTCTGAACTTAAAAAAGTTCGAATAGCAAGCATCGCTTTATGTCTCATACGTAAATTGTCTAAAAGAGGACCTCTACGCATATCGAGATAACGGTACTTAAGTCTTAGCTCTTCGCGGACCTCTTCTTCCTCGCAAATAGAAAACGGTGGAGTCTTTGCTTGAGAAAAAATCTTCAAATGCTGAATTTTAATTTCAATGTCTCCGGTCGCCATCTTGTGATTAGCCATTCCATCTGCTCTAGGAATAACGGTACCTTCAATTTGAAGCACCCATTCCGAGCGTAATTGGTGCGCTTCTTTATGGCTCTTAGCATCTACATTTGGATCAAAGACCAATTGAGTGATTCCAGCAAAATCTCTTAAATCTATAAAAATAAGTCCGCCATGGTCGCGTCTTCTATGTACCCATCCACATAAGGTAACTTTTTGACCCACATCCGTTTTCTTTAATGCCCCACAATTATGGGTTCTCATTTTATGTGCCATGTTGAACTTTGTTTACCAAGGTTAAGATCAGTTGGTCTAAAGGTATCGTCTCTTCTTTTCCAGTGATCATGTGTTTTAATTTGATTTCTTCATTTAGCAATTCATCTTCTCCGATAACAGAGACATAGGTGACTTTCTTTTTATCCGCATACTTCATAATGTGCTTCAGCTTTTTTAAGCTAAAGTCCATTTCTGAGGGGATATTATGCAGCCTGAGCTGTTTTAAAAGCTCAAAGCAGACTTCTTTGGAAGGCTCTCCTAAAGGGATCAGTAAAATTTGAGGTACAGGCCTTGGTTTAAAAGAGCACTTTTGAGCGTGCATGACCTGCAAGACGCGTTCTATACCCATAGCGAAACCAATCGCTGGGAGCTCAGGTCCACCTAAATCTTGAGTGAGAGAATCATAACGTCCCCCTGCAGCTAAAGTATCTTGGGCCCCTAAGTCTCCACAAACCACTTCAAAAACCGTTTTATTATAATAGTCTAACCCTCGGACTAGTCTCGGATTAACCTTAAATGGGATTTTGAAAATACGTAGCCACTTTTGAACTTCTTCAAAATGTTCTTTTGAATCCTCTTCTAAATAATCTAAAATAGAGGGGGAGCCATCTAAAATCTTTTGATCATCCTTATTTTTAGAATCTAAAATGCGAAGAGGGTTCACCTCTAAGCGGTTTTGACTCTCAGGAGATAACTTCTCTTTATGGGGAGTGAGATAGGCCACTAGGGCTTCTCTATAACTCTTACGGCACTCTTTGTTTCCAATCGAGTTCAAATGAATGGTGAGGTTTTGTATTCCTAAATTTTGAAAGAGTGTACAGAGTAAGTCGATAATCTCTACATCTTGCTCAGGAGAAGAAACTCCCAAAACTTCTGCACCATATTGGTGAAATTGGCGATAACGACCCGCTTGTTGACGCTCATATCGAAACATGGGTCCTAGATAAAAAAGCTTGTTGCAGTAAGATTCATTATAGAGCTTACGATCTAGGAAAGCTCTGACTACTGGAGCCGTCCCTTCGGGCCTTAAAGTTAAAGAGCGCTTCCCCTTATCCAAAAAAGTGTACATCTCTTTAGAAACAATATCAGTTCCCTCCCCTATACTCCTTGTGAAAAGCTCTGTCTTTTCAAAAATAGGGGTTACGATCTCTTCAAAGCCATATTCTGAAGACAAGCGGCGCATAACTTCAAGAACATGTTGCCAGTGATGAGCCTCTTTCCACTGATCTTCCGGTTTGTTCTCCGTTGGAAAAATATCAAATACACCTTTAGGAATTGAATAGGACATAGTTTAAAACTTAAATGATAAAAGAGAGCATTCTAAACAATTTCGCTATTAAAAATAAATAAAAGGTCGAATATTTTCCATATAGAGAACCTGTCATTAAAATATTTTATTGATATTTTTTACTCAAACTCCCTAAAAAGGGGGGATGAAGACAACAATCAAAGAAGTTTCTAATACTCAATATCTGTTTTTCTTGTTATTAATTTTTTATGCGCTTGGAGTTGGAGCTCTTCCAGCAGCTTCCTCTTTCTATATTTTGGGCGACTTAGGAGGTGGTATTGAAACAGCATCCTTCGCAGTCTCTTTATTTATTTTAGGTGCAATCACAACAAAACCTCTAGCGTTGATTCTTGGAAATAATATTGGTAAAATCAAGCTCTTGAGAATGTGTTTGTGGGCTATGTTAGTCTTGACTGTCATCTCATTCTTAGTGAATGGATATTATAGTTTTTTAGTTCTTAGGTTGTTGATAGGAGTTTCTTCAGGTCCTATTTTTTTAATAGCAACTTCTATGGGAGGGGGATTAAGGGCCAAAGAAAAGCTGAGTGGTTTTATTTTTACACTTATCTTATTGATGCTTGTGGTGCCTATTTTTAGTGCAGCCTTTGGCGCCTTCATCTCTTACCAATATACCTGGCAACTTTCCTTTTTTTTATTTAATTTTCTTCTTATCCCCCTCGTCTTTTTTTCATACACTTTGTTTGCTAATTTAGAAGCTCCAATTGTTAAAGAACCGATAGACTTGATAGGCTTTTTTGTCTTCATGATTACCTTAATGAGTCTAGGGTTCTGTTTAGTTGCTGGGCAGGTTATAGATGGTTTTAGATCCACGGCTTTTAACTTGATATTTACTCTAGGATCTATTTGTCTTATATTTTTAATTTTTTGGAATATTTGGCAGCCCCACCCTATTTTAAGATTTAAAATATTGAAAGATAAAAGGTTATTGCTCAATCTTTTCAATACTCTCGCGCTCTTTCTATTTTTTTATGCTATTGTTGTTCTTTTGTCCCTCTGGCTCCATCTCTATGTGAACTATTCCTTAAATTGGGTGGCATTGAGCCTACTTGGAACTTTAATAGGTCCTCTGTTTCTTTTCATAGCTTTCAAAGAGCGCTCCACAGCAAAGGCTATGGGGATGCTTACTTTGGCTCTTATACTTCTTTCTGCTCTAGCTTTCTATATCTCTACATTTAATTCGGAAGTCAATTTTGGAAGAATTTTATGTACGAAGCTCATAGCAGGAGTAGCTCTTGCTATCTCTTTGCCTCCCATTATTACAAATATACAAAATTCTGTTGCAGAGGAAGATTTCTCTTATGCTTTTTGTCTCTTTGCGATGTTTCGCATGTTAGGGAGCTTTATTGGAGTTGCCTACTTTGTGACCCTTTGGCAAAGACGAGCTGTTTTTTTCTATGAACGTTTGGGAGGGGAGTTAACTCTTTTCTCTGAACAGACAAAGCTTGTCCTTATGCAACTGAGTCGTTTTGGGTTGACTCCCGCTATGAAAGAGGCAGGCCTCAGTGAAGCTCTCATTCGACAAAGTCAGTCTTTAGCGCTAGATGATTGCTACTACTTAATGGGATGGATTATGCTAGTCCTTGTGATCCTCTCACTATTTGGTTTACGGAAGCCTAAAGAAGAAGAAACAAAAGAACTCGTTCCTAAAACAGCTAAAAATTAATAAGCTTCGGTCGTTTTTGGAGAGGCATTCAAATTAAATCGAGGTTCAGGTGAGCTCTGAGACTTAAAGAAGAAAAATAAGGAGTTAGCCTGAGAGGGGCTAAATTGAAAACGATCTCTTAAAATCCGAGAGAATGCAACTTGTTTGCGGTAGCTTTTAGATGAGAGATTAGAGGGAGTAGGGGTTTTTTGGAGCTTAGAAAGAAAAAAGGTAATGCTTACTAGCAGCATGAACAAAATTACTAAAATACCAAAGTAAATGCTCCCTCTATCCGAAAAAATAACCTTTGCTGAAGACAAATATTCAGTCTGATTCATAATTTAATGTCCCCTAATGTTTAGTTTAAATATTAAAGAGGATACTTTTTTCTTGCAACTCTAAAGAAATAATAGGTACGAGATAAAAATTTCATATAGTCGATCTGATTTACATTGATAAAATAGCGCTGTAAAAAGCTTGGTTAAATTCTTTTGTTTTTCTCAGCAACTCTTTAACTTTATTTTTGAGATTTGCCCAACATTTTTCTATTGGATTTAAATCAGGAGAATAGGGAGGCAAAAACAGCAGATGAC
>Ga0208770_1000264_pt1 | contig 38313 bp, 45 predicted proteins | sample AntAceMetag02UK9_FD_184771 | JGI IMG/M metagenome (GOLD analysis project Ga0208770, IMG submission 184771) | Saline lake microbial communities from Ace Lake, Antarctica - Antarctic Ace Lake Metagenome 02UK9 (SPAdes) (version 2) | ecosystem: Environmental > Aquatic > Non-marine Saline and... | reverse complement strand
CGCAGGTTTTCCGCACGGTGAGTCCCTCAATGGTGACCTATGGAATTGGGTTGATGAAAGACTCGGCATTAGCGTCCACTATCGGTGTGGTCGAAATGACCTTCCGGGCGAATCAGGTCGCTCAAAATACCGGTGAAGGACTTTCGGCATTCCTCACCGTTGGTGTTATTTATCTTGCTTTCAGCATCCCGCTGGGAGTGTGGGCTAGGCATTCAGATGCCCGCGCTAGCGAGAAATACCAGGTCGGCTAATGGATCTTGGCACCTGGTTTGGCTACGTTGGAGAGTTGATCCCCGGATTAGGCAATGCCCTAAAACTTACTGGCATTTCACTGGGTTTGGGTTTGCCGCTCGCACTTGTGCTTGCGCTTCTTGTTGATAGCCGCCTGCGTGCAGTGCGTTGGATCACGATTGGTTTTGTCGAAATCGGTCGTGGATTACCGCTGTTGGTATTACTCTACATTTTCTATCAGGGGTTACCACAAATCAATATTGTTCCGTCGGCATTGGCTTCAGCAACGTGGGCATTTACTTGGTCGGCTGCCGCTTATGCAACTGAAATCATCCGGTCAAGTCTTCGTAGCGTGCCAACCGGCCAGACAGAGGCTGGTAATTCACTGGGTCTCAATGAATTGGATCGTTTTCGTTACATTGTTTTGCCTCAGGCGTCTCGAATTGCCATCCCACCACTCATGGGGCTTTCCATCATTATGTTCCAACTGACTTCTCTCGCCTACGTAATCACTTACAGCGAAGTGATGCAGGCCGCCTACTTCTTGGGCACCACGACATTCAACTACTTGCCTGTATTCCTAGCGGCGGCATTCGTGTACGCCAGCATCACTATCCCAGCTTCGGCTTTGGTCACGACCATCGAGAAACGTCTCAGCAAACACTTGTGAAATTAAGAGCCGATGTCACTCCGAAATCCCGTAGTGACAAACCCAGTTAGGAAAGGAAAAAAAATGCACAAGAAAGTAATGAAGTTGGCCATAGCGGTTGCCTTCGGTAGTTTGGCACTTGCAGGTTGTTCAAGCGATGATTCCGCGACAGATGCGGTAGCAGAGACTGCTGCTGCAGAAGAAACCACGGCCGCAGAAGAAACCATGACGGAGGAAGCCGCAGATTGTGTTCCCGCACACGCCGGCCTTGTCACGGTTGATGCAGGTTTTCTTACGGTTGCTGCCTACGAGTACCCACCCTTTGCTTCAATCGACGGTGAAATGATCACCGGCGCCGAAGGTGAGATCCTCAACGCAATAGCCGCTTTGGAGTGCCTTGACGTCAAGGTGCAACCTGGCTCAGGTGCCGCCATGATTCCGGCAATTGAGTCCGGCCGCGCTGACACCACCATGGGTAGTTGGTACCGGACCGCTGAGCGTGAAAAAATTGTGTTGCTCAGCGATCCTGTCATAATTGATCAATTGACCTTAATTTCCGTAGACGGTGTTGACACCATTGAAGGTCTTGTGGGCAAGAAGGTCGGCTCAACCCTAGGCTTCCTGTGGAATGAAGACTTGGAAAAAGTCGTCGGTGGAGACTTGAGTCTCTATGAAACCACACAGTCCATGTATGCCGATCTTGCAAGTGGCCGCATCGACGTAATCGTTGATACCTTCCCCTCGGCCCAAGCAGCCCTGGCACTCACTCCGGTTGAAGGCGCGGCATCTGTAGTGCCAGCTCCTGACGAGCGGGTGCTGTCCACAACCAAGCCAGGTCAAACCAACTTCCCCGTGAACTTGGACAATCCTGACTTGGTCGCAGCGATCAACGACAACCTCAACACCTTGCGTGCTGACGGAACGTTGGAATCTATTGCAGTTGAGTGGGGCTTCTCACCAACGGCTGTTGCAGTGACAGAGCCCAATCTGCTCTAAAGGTCACGCACAAAGGAAAGACCCGCCCCTTGAAAAAACAGGGCGGGTCTTTCTTTTACGCGAGTGGTTGAACAAGGAACTCAAACGCCGCACCTACGTCGTGGGAATCTTCCCCAACAACACAAAGTCACACGCGATTAAGGCCCTAGAAAACTTTGGGACCGGGATCGCTCGATAGTCACAGCAAACAAGATTGTCAGTAAGGGTGCCCAGCCAAAAGGTTAGGCACCCGCACTTTGCCGTGCTTCCACGGTTCACAGGACTTTGATGATTCAGTAACGTTTCGTCAACCTTCTTCCAATCCGGGCAGTAGTGGCCACGTGCGTGGGCGAGACGAGTAGGAATCACAATGGTTGAAAATCGAAAGTCACTATGGATCTCAGTTGCTGCGAGTGCGGCAGCCGGGTTGTTGTTGTTAAGCGGTTGCAGCAGTGACTCGACGGCCTCGAGCTCGAATGCGAAGGATTTGGTCCCTGCTCAGTATTCCCAAACAGGTGTGTTGCCCGTGGTCATGGACATTGCATACGCGCCATTTGGGTTTTTCCAGGGAGATGACACAACTCCAGCTGGGTTTGACGTGGATCTGATCACGGGAGTCGCTGAAGTACTTGGACTGCAGGTGGAGATTCAAGACATGGATCATGAACTGATTCTTCCTCTGATAGCCAAAAGTACAAATGAAATTGGAGTGTCAGCCGTTACCGCTACGGACGAGCGTTTACGTGATGTTGACTTCATTACCTATTTAGGCACGTCAGACTTAGGAATCACTCTGGCAAGTGATCCGGGTGGTTTGGGACTGGATACATCTCTTTGCGGGAAGAAAGCTGGCGCATTTAGCGGGAGTGTGCAGGAGACGAAAACTATTCCAGAACTCAATGAAGATTGCGTGAAGGCTAACCTCCCAGAAATTGTGGTTTCCCCAAAGCCTGGTTCCGACTTTCAGAACTCACTGCGCAACGGTGATATTGATATTTTCATCTCTGACAGCGCCTACTTGGTGTACACCGAATCACAATCTGAGGGTGAATTTCAAGTGACCAGCGGATCGACTGTTAATCCGGCAATTCTTGGTATCGCTGTCGCGAAAGACAACGATATTTCGCCTGCAATCGCCTTGGCAATCGATCAAATGATTGCAGACGGTTCATATGGTGACATTGTTGCCAAATGGAATTTGGAATCAGACGCTTTGGGTTCAGCAGAAGTCCTCCGCTAACTGTTCGTGGGGGACCGAATTCACATACCGCATTCGCATCGTGCTGGCGCAGGGCCGAGGTGGGTTGTTTCGCGCTTGTCCGCAGCTATCGATTCAAATCCGTTAGCGGCTTGAACAACCGCATAGGGTCGGTTACGAATCATGCTTTGGGCCACGAACATTGCCGTTAGTCCATTGACATCTATTACCGAACCGATCTGGAAAAGTGACGTAGTCTCGTTGATCGCATCATCAGAGCCAGCGCGCAAGACAACTCGGGCTCCGGGTCGTCCCGATAAAGCGGTCACTGCAACAGCAATATTTTCCCGTTCCTCACTACCAGCAGCGATAATGGCAATGGAGCGAGATGCACACGCTCTTTTTAGGGCCGACCGCGATGAAGCATTCGCGATAATCACTGGGATTCCACTGGCTCTAGCAATACCAAGTCCGGGTGCCTTCGGATCACGCTCAATTCCCACCACGGCAATCCCGAGGCTGCGGAACTCCTGGGCTAGGCGCAAACCCACTTGGCCCATTCCCGCCACAACGACGTGCCCACTGCGGGGGACAACTCGGCGTCCAATCAGGGTGACATGTCTGCCAGATAACAGGTGGTTGACTATCCCAGCCGCGAACATTGCGGTAAAGCCCATTACGACGATTGCAGCAAACGTTGCCCAGATCAGTACCGCTGGAGAATCGGGTAGAGCGGGAGACGAAATTGTTGCCACAGTTCGTGTTGCGTCATACAGGGCGCGCAGCGCACTTGCGTGGGAAAGTCCGACGATCGTGTCTATGGCAATGATGAGCACGATGCCAAAGGCGCCGGCGAGAAGCGTGGTGGAGCCCGCATCGTAAGGGCGGAACTGACCTCGGGCAACGCCAAGGAGCCCCCGCAGACGCAGTCGCTTGGGAGTTTTCCACGGTTGAATGTCTGGTGATTTACCAGGGGATTCATTGTCAATGTCACTGTCAGTGTCAGGGGTGGAAATTGACACCCAGAAGCGATCGCTGGCTCGATCTAAGCGCCGGACCGAAGCCACGTGGGGCAGGATCGCTGAAGCCACCATGGCTGGCACGCTGATAGCGGCGGGAGACAAAACAACGCAGTTGGGAACCGCGGCCTCAAGTTGCTTGCGAACAGTTCGATCAAACATACCCACAAAGAGCCGAATTCCCGGGCGGAGGTGCTCGACGATTAATCCGTATCGCAATGCCCAGATATCGTCGTGCAACATGATGGCCACACCGGTGACATCGGGGGTGAGTGCCAATGCGATTTCATGGTCATTGGGCGCCCCCAAATGCAGAGTTCGGACCCCTCGCTGGCTCAGGGCTGAACAGACGCGTCGACCCACATCGGTGTCTCCGATCACAAGAATGCAAGGCTCGCTCACGCCCTCAGGGTAGGAGGTATTACATATTCCGCAAGATTTGACCCTAGATTAAGCAGCGTGATTTCACTGACTTAGCCCTGCGCCCAGCCGGCAGATCCTTGTCCCCCCAAGTTTGAGGGAATTTTGTGCGAGACTGGTAATATGAAATTTCGGAATATTGCAGTTATGTTCGCCACGGTCGCAGTGATGACCGGAGGCGTTGTTGCACCCGCGGCTTTCGCCCAAGATCCGTACTCCATGAAACCGCAGGAACTGGAGCAAGCTGTCTTGCGTGCTCAAATGCCCACCACATTGGGGGCTTGGACGCAGAATTACTACTTTGATGAAACTGATATTCGATTCACGAAAGCAACCATTTGCTGGGGGAGCAAAGGGGCTGTGACACTTCCCGGATCCAAGATCGTTGGCTCAGTTGGCTATGCCATCAACCAAAACACCATGGGATCGGTATCTATATTCCAATTCAAGGACCAGTCCGCAGCTGACCGGGCACTGAAAAGTCTGCGCAATGGTGACTGCGCGGATACCCCGCGTGTTCCCACGGAGGACGGCACGCTGGTCAAAGGTTCCTCAGGTTCTGATTTAACAGATTCTTCTCGAACGGGTCTTGAAGCCGGTCAAACCCACATCGAAGACGGCATGCGGGCATATCAAGATGTGATCACGACATTTCGTGGTCTCTCGGCCGTACAAACCCAGGTGTCACGTTATGTGAAATTGCCTCAGACCATGAAGCAGCAGCAGACTGCTGTGAACAAGCTTTCACGGACGAACAAGCAGTGGCATAAAAAGGCGCTCAATGCTCTTGAGGCGTTTGGCTCCGGAAACGCTAGATAAAGAAGTTTTTTTCATGGACTCCGGGAATCGTGACCAAGCCGACGTAATTGCTTGTCAACAAGGCGGGTGGCTCAGCAATTCATCAAGGGAATTGGACACTCGCCGTTGCGCTGAACGTGTATATCGGGCTAGTGCCGCTGCCCTGCGTGTCAGGGTGAGTTGAGACCAAAGGTTCTTAGCAAGTCTTCCGCCGTTTGCAGGGCGAGATTCGGATTGTTTAGTGATGTCAAGTTCATTTGTTTTGCCGGTAAGCCACGATGGTGGCATGGATTCCTCCCGGCCACGTAGTGGTGGCCCAAAACCGCGGCGTTCGTTTACGCCGAGCCAAAAACTGGAGCACGTCAATGCTTATGAGGCCGCATGCACTCATGGGGGTGGTGGCGCGTATTTACGGGAGAACGGTTTGTATTCCTCGCAAGTTTATGAGTGGCGTCGCGCTCGTGATGCTGGGGTTCTCACGGGGTTGAAACCGGGCGCTCGGATAGGCAAACTCACTCCCGAGCAGAGCGAGATCGCCCGGTTACGTCGGGAGCTGGATATCGCTACGACGCGGCTCGCGCGGACGGAGGTGGCGTTAGAGATTATGGGAAAAGCGCACGTGCTCTTGGAGAGTCTTTCCAAGAGCACGCAGGAGCAGCCGCCGCAAGAGGGGCGTTGATGAGTGTGTATCGAGAACTTGTGGCGGTGAGCGTGCCGGTGCGTCGTGCTGCAGCCTTGACGGGTGTCTCGCGCGCAAGCGCGTCTTACCGTCCCCGCTCTGCCACGGGAGCGGCTGGGGAAAGTGTGCGGCCGGTGCCGGTGAATAAGTTGACTGCAGATGAACGCCAGCAGGTATTAGGGGTGTTAGACAGTGATCGCTTCATTGATCTCGCACCATTGCAAATCTATGGGCGTTTACTCGATACGGGTGTGTATATGTGTTCAGTATCAACGTTTTACCGGGTGTTGAAAGAGAACCGGCAAGTCAAAGAACGACGGCGTTTAGCCACTCACCCGCCGCGGGTACGCCCCGAGCTTGTCGCAACAGGACCCGGTCAGGTGTATTCATGGGACATCACCAAACTCGCCGGGCCGGTGAAAGGCCGCTACTACGACACGTACGTGATGATCGATATTTATTCCCGCTACATCGTTGGCGTCAGTGTCCAAGCCCACGAATCGGGCCTACTCGCGCAAGAGATGATGGAGCAAGCATTCGGTATTCACGGCATACCTCACGTCGTGCACGCCGATCGGGGCACGTCGATGACATCGAAAACCGTTGCCACGTTGCTCGCTGATCTCCACGTCACTCGTTCGCATTCCAGGCCGAAAGTATCCAATGACAATCCGTATTCTGAGGCGTGGTTTAAGACATTGAAATACGCTCCCGTTTTTCCCGAACGGTTCGGATCACTTTATGACGCTCGGGCATTTATCAACGAGTTCGTCGAGTATTACAACCATGAACACCTTCATACCGGGATCGGTTTGAACACGCCCGCGAACGTGCACTTCGGGATCGCTGAAAATACGTCCACGCAACGATCCGAAATTCTGGCAGCAGCACGAGCGGCCAACCCCGAACGATTCACAACCCAAGAAATCATGCCCAAAATCCTCAACCTGCCCCAGCACGCCTGGATCAACAAACCAAACGACGAAATAGAAAAGGAGAACGCCGCCTAACTAACTCCCAATGGTCTCAAACACCTTGACAAATTCCGATCTGCTCCACAGAACTCCGGGACTCAAAGAGTAACTGCATTCCCATAACACTCTGACGTAACAACACCAGCGATGCCCCTCAAGCAGCACGAACAGAATCGCGAGGGCGGGAGCATTTCCATAAATCGACATGGAAGCGCGTCGGGTCGGAATTTTCTAGGTTTTACTCTAACGATCATGATTCATGGGTGATTTCGAGAGATCCATGTCAAAAATGGCAGTGCTCACAGCATCCCAATACGAAACAATATAAACCGCCTAGCTTTAACTATTGTGAGCCCAGTCCATCAACAGGGGTCACTTCATCTAGCCCACTAACCGGGTGCAGGCAATTGGAACTATTCGGCAACGACCGTGACGGTTTTGAGGGTTGGGTCACTGCTATACGCAACTCGAGTGCTTCCGGCGGCAATGCGAACCGCATCAATCAGCTCTTCGGTGATTCGTTCACCTGGAGCAATAAGCGGAACTCCAGGTGGGTAGGGGCAGAACTGTTCCGTGCTGACCAAACCAACCGATTCGTGCAGATGCACCCTGCGGCTGGGCGCATAGAAGGCTTCTCGGGGCGTCAAGTCAACGATCGGTTGAACTCTCCAGACGCCAGTAGGAACAGGCGCTCGCGGTTCTTTGCGGTTCCCTTCGATTAGTTGGCCAACGAAAGCAGCGGAATCTCTAATGAACTCAGGACTGTCAACAAGTGAATATGTCATAACCAGAGTGTCAGCATCGGCCGACTCCACTCCTAAGTCCCTCTCCCACAAATAGTTGGCTAACTCAGTTCCAGTCACGCCAGTTCTCGGTAACCACAATGTGAGCTTCAACGGGTCAACTGCGCAACCGGCTGTAGATTGATCTATCACAACGACCCCAGAAATTTTCTTGATTGATGCCCGAGCGATCTCGACTGCCGCAATCGCACGATCGAGATACTCTTCACCAACTTCAAGTAAAACGGCCCGTGTCACGTCAATCGAAGCCATCAACGTTCCTGAAGGTGATGTTGTAGTCAATAAATCAATTGCACGGTTGAGGGCTTCGTCGGAAACTAAATCACCACCAACGGTGGTAACGGCGGTTTGTGAATAACCCATGATTGCCTTGTGAACGCTGGTTGTCACCAAATCAGCGCCCGCGCTCATGGCTCCCTGATTGGGTGAGAGGAAATCAAGATGCGCTCCCCAAGCCTGATCAACGACCAGTGGAATCCCAGAGTCATGAGCAAGCCGTGCCACCGGCGCGATATCACTGATCGTTCCTACGTATGAAGGTGATGTGACAAACAGAGCGGTAGCTCGCCGAGTGGGCAAGTCTTTAAGAACCATTCCCACTGGAATACCAAACTCGGGGTGAATCTGTGGTAGGACCCAAATCGGTCTAGCGCCACTGATCACTAATCCCGAGTGCACACTTCGGTGCGACGTCCTATCCAAGATCAGCGGCAGACCTGGTTGTGAGATCGCTGCGATCGCTGCCATATTCCCTTGGGAGGATCCACCTACACCGAATCTGGCGTGACGAGCACCCACTGCATCTGCCCATAGTTGCTCTGCTCGCGCCAGAAACTGATGCGAATACGCATTGTCATCTACCCCACCTTGAAGCGGAAGGTCGTCTCGAATGAGTGGAGCCAACAGGTCGTAGCCAGGAAGCCCAGTGTCTTGCAGTGAATACCGGTTCTTGTGACCAGGTATTTGCAGGGACTGCCTGTTCTTGGCCCGTGCCGCAAGCCAAGCTTGGGCAAGTGGTGCCTCATTCTGAAACATCTGATTCCCCTGACGATTTGACACTGAAACGAATTACCAGCCAGCAAATTCCATAACTTTTTCGGGACTCACTTCTCCCGCCCGAGCTTGCGCGATTGCGCGCGCGAGCACTTGCGCGCCCATGGCCAACTCTGATTCTCCAATCGTGAGAGCAGGAGTAATTTCGAGGACATGACCGGCTACGTAGTAACAGACCACTCCGAGTTCATAGGCCCGGTAAACAGCTAAGCGTGCCAATTCGTGATCACCGGTTCGTGAATCGAGATCGGTTACGAGATCAATTCCAATACTTAATCCCCGACCACGAACTTCGCCGATACAGTTCGATATGCCTTCCGCTTCCACAGCATTTGCGAAGGCACTCTGGAACAATTTGCCGAGTTCGCGTGACCGCGATGCGAGATCTTTCTCTTTAATAACGCGGAGAACAGCACGGCCGGCGGCAGCACAGACCGGGTTTCCGGCCGTTGTAAGGAGAGCGCTCCCTGGGTTGGCGCTGAGTAAGTGATCTGGACCGATGGCAGCAGACAATGGAAGCCCACCTCCTAATGCCTTTCCGAGGGTGACGATGTCCGGGCACACGCCATCGTGCCGGAAATCGAACAACTCCCCCGTACGACCAAGACCGACTTTGACTTCATCGCAGATCACTGGCACGCGATGAAAACGACAAGTGTTAATAAGGTCGGCTAAAAAACCAGTAGGCGGAACGATAACGCCACCGTCCGACTGGATTGGCTCGATGATCACTGCAGCGATTTCGTCACCGACGAGAAGGGCTTCCAGCCTAGTGAGAACATCTTGCGCAACTGTGGTGGAGTCACCAGTGTGCGGGCGCAAAAGATTCGGGAAAGGGAGAAAAAGAACGTCTGGATCCGCCATGACTCCTGCCTCAACATGCACACCGGAAACACCCATGGCGATTCCCATACCACCGTGGTAGCCGCCTTTAAATGCAATAATTTTCTTTTTCTTGGACCATGCTCGACAAGCTCGAAGTGCAACGTCGTTGGCATCGGTTCCACTATTGCCAAGATAAACGCGCGCCTGTGGAATCTCAGGAAGCAAATCGATCAACTCCTGAGCGAGTAACACGCTACTTTCACACACAGCAGAGATTCCGCCAGAATGTCCTTGGGTAGCGATGGCAACTGATACGGCGTCGACCACAACCGGATGGCCGTAGCCAAGTCCCACTGCAGTCCATCCGGAACTGAGATCGAGGATTTCTCGTCCATCCATTTCAACAATAAATGAACCATGACCGGAGGCGACTGTCAGCGGAAAAAAACGCAACTTTTCCACGCCTGCCGTCGTTAGATTATCTACTGTTAATAGTTCGGCCGCGGTCAGTGATTTTGTCATTCTTTGTCCTCTAAACCGCTTGGAGCGAGAGAAGCAAGCGTTTTGTGCAGCCACAACGGTTCGCGCCCCTGAGATTCTCTACGCTCTTTTCGCACTATTGCCTCGCGAACCGCGTGTGCGCCCACATACCGAAATGGTTCAGGAGGGAATTTGCGATGTTGTGCGTGGACCAATCCGTTGTTACTCCACTGGTCATGGGTTTCCAGCGCAAGTGAAGCAAGAATTCGTCCGCCGACAACACTTGGGCCTACCCCATTTCCTGACCAACCAACTCCATAGATGATGTTGTTGTGACGACCAAGGTGACCGAAAATTGGGAGACTGTTGTACGTGCGATCAATCGGGCCAGCCCAATCATCCGTCACCCGAGTGTTTTCTAAGCCTGGGTAGTAACGACGAAAGTCTTCCGTGACCATGCGAGCTCTACCTGCATGACGCTCCATCGAGGGTGGCATCCAAGACCCCATACCTATAGACCAACCACCTTTGCCGAAAAGCACTCGGCCATCGTCATCGGTGCGGTAATAACAGACAAGAGTCTGAGAGTCAGCGATTCCTTCATGACCAACCCAACCAATTTTTTTGAGTTCTTCTGCAGCAGGTTCCGTTGCAATCATGTCGCTTGAAATTACGAATATATAAGGTCTAAGCTCTTTCATAGCTGCAGACCATGCATTGGTGGCGAGCACAACTTTTTTCGAAGTGACATTTCCCTGCCGAGTATTCACTCGGACGATTGGACCTTCTGTAATACTTGAAACTGGTGAGCTTTCAAAAATTTCTATTCCACGTTCAAGTGCGACGCGACGTAACGCACGGACCAGATACCCAGGATGAACGGTAGCTGCATGCGATTCGAATACGCCGGCTAGATGCGCCGAACTTCCCGAGCGAACGGCGACCTGCTCTGGCGTGAGATCCTGAAAAATACCAGGTTGACCTAGTTTCGCACTCGTTTCTTGAACTGCTTTCCATGACCCGGTATGCGCCGGGGCGGTTGAGGCCCCGGCATCTCCACAAAGGGTTGCTAACAATTGCTTCCCAATAGTGCTGACATTTGCCCGCCGAAGGTTTTCCTTTGGCGGGTTTTGTTCTTTGCTAAGCGTTGGTGACTACCCGTAAGCACGATGTTGGCGCCCGAAACCTGCTGGTGTCGCTTCCTTGGGTGCGCTTTTACACGCGAAAACCCTGTGACAAAGTTAGAAAGAAACGTAATTTGTGGTTAGAGCGCGCATGAAACGACGGGTATTTCCCTCAACGAAAACCAATTGTTAGCAGCCCACAAACTAGGCGTTTCCCTCACAATACACGAGGGAAACGCCTTCCTTTTGCTCTCATGCAGTGGTAACGCTTAGTGGTGACGTAAGTCGGAAATGGTTTGATACAGCCGCCACAAGGCAGTTGGAGGCGCGAAAAAGTGGGTGACCTTTGTGTTTCGCGCCACCCACTTTTGTATTGAATTGGTTAGATATTTTCTAAGTCCAGTTAGCTATTGACTCAACGTACGGAAAAACGTACGGTAGGGTCATGGGAAATGTCATTACGGCGACACAAGCTAGGGCGACGTTGTACGCCCTCCTCGCGGACGTCAACGAACACCATAACCCCGTCACCATCACGGGGAAAAGCGGCAATGCGGTCCTGATTTCTGAACAGGACTGGAACGCTATAACGGCAACCCTAGAACTTTATGCCGTCCCAGGCCTCGTAGAAGACATTCAGACCGGACGGAAAGAACCCATCGACACCGCACCTATCGACTGGTGAACTACACCCTGTCTTTCACAACGCGCGCTCGGAAAGATGCCAAAAAAATAGCGAATACTGAACTACAAAGAAAAGCCCAGCAACTCCTTGAAGTCCTCGCTATCAACCCGTATCAAAACCCACCACCGTATGAGAAGCTCGTGGGGGATCTGCGAGGCTGCTACTCCCGGCGCATCAACATTCACAACCGACTTGTCTATGAAGTCTTAGAACCCGAAAAAACAGTTCGCATTCTTGCCATGTGGACCCACTACGAATGACTCGGGACTGCCATTCCCCTCATCTGTTACCGCAAGGCCGTTTAATACCAAAATGTTCACTCCTCTAACGGCGCCAATCCATCATCTGGGCGGGCGGTTCGAATCGATGATTTTGGTCTCAAGTCCACGAGTTACACCGCGGGTGCGCTAAGTGCTAAGGCGAATCCTTGACCAAGATGTAGCGATTCTGCTCAAGAAATTTTCCCAGGAATCTGGCCTGACCTTCCGCGACGCCGTGAATCAGTCAATTAGGCGGGGTCTTGTTCAACAAGAACCGCCTCAGCGAGAGTCGATACCAGCGCCACGTGCCATGGGGCAGCCTTTGCAAGATCTCACTCAGTCCCTGTCATTAGTTGAAAGCCTCTAAGATTCGCAAATCGTTGAAAGTTTTGGTTCTTAGCGTGATTGTTCCTGACGTTAACGTGCTTGTGCACGCCATGAATACGGAATGTCGGCATCATGAAAAAGCCTGCGCCTGGTGGTCTGGAGCGCTGGAGGGCAACGAACACATTGGCTTCGCATGGTCGGTGGTCACCGGATACCTGCGCGTGACTACGCACCCACGAATAATGCCAAAGCCACTCCCATTTGAGCTGGCCGCGAGTGATGTTCGCTCATGGTTGTCATTACCACTCACACTGACGCTGCTTCCTGGACCAGATCATTTGCATGCAATGGAAAGACTCATGTCAGGAGCCGGTAGCGGTGCCGACCTCACCCCGAATGTTCACCTCGCAGCTTTGGCACTTGAAAACGGTGGAACGGTCTATTCGCAAGACGCAGACTTCGCTCGTTTTGACGGAGTCCGCTGGGTGAATCCGTGCTCGTAATCTAACTAGTTAACCGCCGCTCTTGCGACGGAATTCTCGTTTTCCGCCTGAGCGACCGGAGTTGTCTTTCACCGGTCCAGCGGCTGCATCGGGATGTGAACCAGCGTGACCGGGTTTGTTGTTCTTGGCGTCTAACGCGGCTTTGAATTTAGCGCGTTGAACAGCGGCGTCCGACAGAATATTTCCATTGCTTTTGTCCATGAACCCAGTGTGTCACCTGCTTGGTGTGTTGTTGGCTGCCCTATCTGACATGAATGAAAAATGTAGGATCCCACCATGTTGACCGTTCTCGGGCCCAGTGATCTGCAGTTAGGTGACTTAGTCGTCGATACTGACTTCGCATCGGTTGGTTTCTATATTCCCACCTACATGGGCCCACGCTCCAGCCTTGAACACATTTCCCAAATGCCCAACCTTGAAGTCGTCCAACTTCTCACCGTTGGCTTTGATTCCGCTTTGGAGTACGTACCTGATCATGTGACCCTGTGCAATGCAGTGGGTGTGCATGACGCGAGCACTGCCGAGTTGGCCGTTGCACTTGTGTTGGCATCCCTGCGTGGAATAGACGATTTTGCCCGCGCAATGCCAGAGGGTAACTGGCTTCATGAGCGAAGGGAATCACTCGTTGATCGAAACGTGGTGATCATTGGTGCGGGAGGTGTTGGCCAAGCTATTGCCCAACGGCTACTCCCATTCGAGGTAAACACCACTTTGGTGGCGCGCTCACAGCGCTTCGGTGTGCTGTCTATTTCTGAACTTCCCCGGTTGTTACCTTCGGCAGATATTGTGATTTTGGCAGTTCCCCTTGATAAGCACACATCACATTTAGTCGATGATGCTTTTCTGTCGCAGATGCACGACGGTGCGCTATTAGTCAACGTGGCAAGAGGCGGTGTTGTGAATACGGATGCTTTGGTGCGCCATGCCCAGCAGGGTCGCATTCGAGTGGCACTTGACGTAACAGATCCAGAACCACTTCCACCAGAACACCCATTGTGGCGAATTCCAGGAGTGTTGATCAGCCCGCACGTTGGTGGCAACACGTCCGCGTTTTTGCCTCGGGCCAAGCGCTTAGTGGAAAACCAAATTAGTCGTTGGCGCAACGGGGAACCACTCGCGCATGTGGTGCAGAAATAGGGCTGAACGGTAATGACCTCAATACTTGTTGCACCAGATTCCTTTAAAGGAACCTTTTCAGCGGTTGAGGTTGCTGCACACATCTCGGCGGGTATTCGAGAACAGGGGTTGACTGCAGTTGAATGCCCGCTGGCGGACGGCGGCGAAGGAACATTAGAAGTTCTCTTGCATGCACTTCAGGGAGTTTCAAAGTTTGAATCTGTTCAGGGCCCTTTCGGGCAAAACGTGGATGCACGTTGGGGTTGGGTTGCCAAGCAGAGACTGGCAATCATTGAAGTTGCGCAAGTGTGTGGATTGCAGTTCAGTGGACTAACTCCAACCGATGCACTTGTTGCAACAACTGCAGGTGTCGGTGAACTTTTAATTGCGGCGGCTGCACTTGGTGCAAAGCGCATTGTTGTCGCCACCGGTGGTAGCGCAACAACTGACGCAGGACTGGGAGCAATTGATTCACTCAAGGGAAGTGAAGATTCCTTGGCTGGGATCAGAATTGAAGTGTTGTCCGATGTAACCGTGAACTTTGAAGACGCTGCAACACTCTTTGCTCCGCAAAAGGGAGCAGATCCGGCAACGGTGGGGCTCCTTAGCGACCGTCTGGATCGAACTGCGGATTTATACGCGAAAAGTTATGGCCGAGACCCTCGGCACTTGGTGCAAACGGGGGCGGCCGGGGGACTTTCCGGTGCGCTATGGGCTGCCTTGGGCGCTACTTTATTCTCCGGTTCGGATTACATTCTTGACCTAGTCGGCTTTGATGAACGCGCAAGATCAGCGGACGCAGTTGTGCTCGGCGAGGGCAGGCTTGATTCACAATCATTTCTGGGAAAGATTGTTGGTGTTGCAGCAAGCCGTGTTCATGACCGACCAGTGTTTGCAGTCGTCGGATCCACATCACTTGATGCCGAACAAACGAACGCACTTGGACTTTCTCGCGTGTGGGTGGCATCTACTGCGAGTGAACTATATAAAAGCGGAAAGGGGGTGAGTACGTTTCTGCATTAAATCTGCCATTGAATCTGCAATAGCTGTCACGACGGGGCAAGTGACTCAAGTTGAGTTCGAGTTATAATTGCATCCGGCATCGTTGATTTTATGTAGGCGAGATAGCGACCGCGCAAATCTCGGACCGCTGCTGAGATACCGCACCACTCTGGGGAGTGCTCGGGCGACGGGAATCTCGAATTGAATGCAAATAATGTCTTTGCTAAACCAGCCGCATAGCGTTGAACACGGGTCGCACCCTGGAGATCTCATGGGTTCGAATCAAGTTCACCCCACCGAGTGAGGCGATCACCGCGAAGAAACTTTCCGCTGTTCGAAATTCGTCTTCGAAGAGGTCGAACGCGTGGGGGAGTGCCTGGCAGATCGGGTAACCCAACTCGCGCAATCGGAATGAATTCAGAATCACATTCGTTTGATGCTTCACACGAGTAAGCGGGTCGACCAAGTTTCCATAGTAAAAACCCATACCGGGATCGATCACAATGTTGGTTACTCCGTGTGAAAGTGCACTTTCGATTCGCTTTTCGAAATACGCCGCCAGAGCAGGTATCGGATCTGCATCAAGGTTGAGATCGGTGATCTCACGAACATTGGCACCGCCGACGTAACACACAACTACCGTCGCGTTGAACTGACTTGCGAGATCGAGAATTTCGTCTTCATATTCGTTGCCCGTGAAGTTCAGCACCTTGGCACCGGCCTGCAGGCACGCCTTGACGACCTCGGGCTCGTAAGTCTCTGCCGAAACTGGAATGCCGTCAGCGGAGAGTTGTTCGATCACAGGAACAAGTGCACGGATCTGATCCTGCGCATTTACGCGCGCAGCCTTTGCGGTACTGGATTCAGCACCAATATCAATCAGGTCGGCACCCTGAGCGAAGTACACACGTGATTTGCGAATTGCCGCCTCGGTGCTGATCGCAATACTTTCCCGGTAGGTCGAGTCGCGAGAAAGATTGACCGTTGCCATGAGCGCGGGCTGGCTAAAAAGTTTGCCATCAAATTCCAATTGCGCGATCGGAGTTTTCAACGCCGTGGAGTGATTTTGGAAGAGAGTGCTCAATGCCTCCAGTGAAATCATGTTTGTAGTCTAAGCATGATTGGGCTAATGTCGCGTTAGAGATTGTCTCGCTAATGTCAAGGAGCTGTAATGGATGGAGCGCTGTGGATCGCAGCAATTACGTTGGCAATCGGGCTCGGGGTTTCCGGCTTGGTGAAAGCGATCACCGGTCGCGAAAAGTTAATGGCGAATCCGCGCATGGCGTGGGTGGAAGACTTCTCTGATCCAGCAATTCGAACAATCGGGGGACTCGAGTTCCTTGGTGCGCTGGGGTTGATCCTTCCAGCTGTCACGGGAATCGCACCTATTCTCGTCCCTCTTGCGGCTGTTGGACTCGCGATCACCATGTTTGGTGCGATCGTGGTGCATGTGCGACGAGGAGATGGAACGTTGTCAGTGGTGGTGCCACTTGTGCTCGGGCTCACGGCCATTTTTGTTGCCTGGGGAAGATTCGGAGCGTACGCGTTCTAGATTGAGGGGTTATCCCCTCAAATATCCCTTAAATTGTGTTGCAACTGTTCTTTCCATTTGTAAACAGATTCTCGATGGCCCATGATAAAGACATGTCATCTCCCAGGAAGTTCAATCGTCGAAATGTCCTGAAGTCGGCTGTTGCAGCGACCTCCGCCGTCCCTCTTTTAGGCGGTCTCGTAGGTCAAGGTGCGGCACATGCAAAACCCGTTGGGGGCAGGGGCTCTGGGGCCATACCGACAAAGGCGCAGTGGCGCGAGCTGAAGAAAAGTGTGAACGGTCACCTGGTCCGACCAAAACTCCCATGGGGACCGAACGCTAAACCAGCCGTTTTCAGAAAACTCAAAAATCCGTTTTGGAACGAGGAGAATCCCGGTGCATACATGTCCACGGGGTATTTCAAAGCTTGGACGGCAGTGGCCAGTCCCTATGCGGTCGCTGCAACTAGCGCGAAAGAAATCGCCACCGCAGTGGACTTTGCTCGCAAACACGACGTCCGGATCGCGGTCAAGGGGACCGGACACGACTATCTGGGTCGCAACCTGGCTCCAGACTCCCTTTTGATCTGGACGCACAACATGCGCAAGATTGAGGTGCTGGACAGCTTTGTTCCCGCGGGAGCTCCGGCAGGGGCTTTAGGGACGGGAGCAATCACTGTTGGGGCAGGTACGCGCTGGCTGGAGGCCTATGAAGCTGCAACGGCTGCAGGTCGCTATGTCCAAGGGGGCGGCTGCACAACGGTAGGAGCGTGCGGTGGCTTCACTTTTGGAAACGGATTCGGTTCCTTTTCTAAGAAGTTTGGCACGGGCTCGGCAGGGGTTCTTGAAATTGAAATGATTACGGCAGATGGCAAAATTCGAACTGTCAATAAATACCAAGATCCAGAACTCTTCTGGGCCATGAAAGGTGGCGGTGGCGGTACTTTCGGTATTGCCTCCAAGGTGACGTTGCTTACGCACCCAATACCGAGCACCATGGGACTGCTCACCGGAAGTATTAAGGCCAATTCGGATATGGCCTACCGGGAACTCATCGAAGCATTCCTAGATTTTTATCCTAACGCGTTGAATAACCCACAATGGGGCGAGAGCATTGCATTCAATGCGCAAAATGAACTCGGTCTGCGATTCACTTTCTTGGACCTTCCACTTGCCCAGGCTCAAGCACTGTGGGCAACATTTTTTGAACCGTTAGCCGCTCGGCCCGCTGACTACGAAGTAAACCCGGAGTGGGATTTCTTAGCATTTGAAAACCTTTGGAATTCCGCATACTGGGAAACAACGAAGCCAGGTTTTGTCACTATTGACCCGCGCAATAATCGTCCGGACAACCAATTTTGGTGGACTGGGAATCAGGGAGAACTCTCCGTCTATTGGAGTAGCTATCAGTCACGCTGGATTCCACTGGAACTGGTCCAAGACTCAACTTCAGATCTTGCCCACGCCATGTACATGGCGTCAAGGAAAATGAACTACATCTTCCAAATTAATAAGGGCCTCTCAGGATTAGATCCCGCAGCAGTCGAGCGAGAAGCAGATACTGCCCTTCATCCGGGCGCATACACGGCCGCCGCACTACTCATCGCAGGATCTGCTCAGCAGTACAAATATCCGGATACTCCCGGTCGCAAGCCGAATATGACAATCGCGCAGGAGGAATCCGACGTGATTTATCAAGGGATGAGTTACATTCTGCCTCTCACTCCAGGCTCTGGTACCTACCTCAATGAAACCGACTACTTCTTGGAAAATTGGCAAGAGGAGCAGTGGGGATCCAAATACCCCCGCTTACTCGCCGCGAAAAAGAGATATGACCCCAAAAATATTTTTAGGGTTCACCACGGGGTCGGAAGCGAACTTCCTAGTTCTTCGTGAACCTAAAGTCGCAGACTATTCGTCCTTCGCTGATCGCTCGTTCTTCATAGCGGGTGAGTGCCCGGTCAGGTCGGTCGACTCTTCCACCACGCCACCGGGTGCGGTTTTCGGGTTGGGCGAACAGGTCGTCAATTGCCTGTGCGTAGTGAGCCCAGTCTGTTGCAATGTGCCAAAAACCAGCGGGGGAAAGGCGGGAATGCATAAGGTCAATAATTCCTTGTTGCACGATTCGACGTTTGTGGTGCCGGGCCTTTTGCCAAGGGTCAGGGAACAGGGTGTACACACCAGCGAGTGAGTCGGGCGCGATCATGTTTTCCAGCACAGGTACCGCATCTGTTTCCATAACGCGAACGTTGGTTATTTCCTGTTGGTGGAGCTCAGAGAGCAGGTCGCCGACTCCGGGAGTGTGAACGTCGACCGCAAGGAATACAGAGTTGGGTTCTGAGAGCGCGAAGTGAAGGGTCGAGACACCGTTCCCGAAGCCGATATCAAGATAGAGCGGAGTTGGTGGCGTTGGCCAATCCAAGAGTTGATCCCGGTATTCGATAGTGAGTGATTCGGGGTTGTCGACTGCATGTTGTTGGGACTTCGTGATCCGACTTCGGCGTGGTTTAAAAGTTCGAATTCCACGACGCAGCGTTTTCGTTTCCGGGAACTCTTCAACGTAGTTATCCATGTGAATCAACGAGCAATTCAATTGGGCTATTGATTCGGTGCTTGCGGTCAGAATCAATCCGCCAACTTGAACCTTTACCTACACTGCGAAAGGCCCATTCGCGATTGTGACCCTCGCCAGGCCCACTGCTTGTCAGTGCGGTGTTTTCGTCGATCCCAATTATTTTCTGCCCTTCGGTGAGCAGCGGTTTCATAACGAAGTCAGGGATGAATCGCGTATAGCGATCAAAGTGTGGGATCACGCGTGCATTGAAAATTAGCCCAAGTCCTGACTCGCCGCCTTCGCTCGGGTGCCGAAAATTTGGAACATACCCGCACAATGCCATTGCGCCAGCACTGCAACCTGCAAGAGATGCGCCGCCACGCCACTGCTGCAGAATCGTTTTCCAAGCGAGTGTGTCCCGAAGGGTTTTGGCAAGAAAATGTGGGTTACCACCTGACAGGTAAATGAGCCCGGCTCCATTGATCGCTTCAACTATTTCCGGGTTGTCAGCATCACTTCGATTTTTGATGTCGATGACAACCTGTTGAGCATCTAGTCGCTGAGCTGCGATCTTGCCGAGCTCATGCCAACGCGTAAGTGAACGAGCTCCCTCGGGTGCTGCAGCCGTTGCAATTTGAACGTAGGTGCGGGGTCGGTCCTCTAGTAGCCAGGCTTCCAAGTCATTCATGACCGGGAGGTATTCACCGCTACCGACTAGGGCAATCTTTCCGGTCATCGAAAAAAATTCTTTTCAACTAAATTCTTGTGAACGCTGTTAAGCGGTGGCGTCGGCGAATTCACAGAACGCAGAGTAAGCCCGCGGACCGTAGACCGTTGCAGGGCCACCAGCCATGAGGAAGGTGACACCGATTGCTTCGGCCACTTCTTCTTTTGACGCTCCAGCTTTAGCAGCGCCACGGGCGTGGGATGCGATACAACCGTCGCATTGTTCGACAACAGCAATTGCAAGTGCGATGAGTTCCTTTGACTTGGTCGGGAGAGCACTCTCGGCCATTGCGGCGGAGTGAAGGGCTGAAAAGCCTGCATAAGTTTCGGGGATCATGGCTCGTAAGTCCCGGCTAATGCCGGCAAGTTCGCGCTGAACGCTTTTTCCATGGGAATGTGAATTTGAGTCACTCATAACACGCAGTGTACCCCTGGGTGGGGATACCCCAGAGGGTATGGGTGCAACGGAGTAGTCTTGCAACATGGACCTCGAACCCGAAATCAATACCGAAGTATTAACCCGACTCAAGCGGGCGCGGGGACAGCTTGACGGCGTAATCAACATGATTGAAACCGGGCGCGGATGCGCCGATGTTGTCACCCAACTGGCGGCAGTATCTAAGGCACTTGATCGTGCCGGCTTCAAAGTAGTTGCCGCCGGAATGCAGGAATGTTTTGAAAAGGGTGAAGCAGCCCCAATGACACGCGAGCAACTCGAAAAGCTCTTCCTGTCGCTTGCCTAGTAGAGGCAAATAATTCAGGCAACCGCTTACACGCGCTTAGTGGGCTAGATCACCTTGATTTAGGTGGAAATTTTTATGTTTTGAGGGCATTCTTAGCGACACGGGAATACCGTGGAGTCCATCAGCGCAAGCCCAGCAAACACAAGCCCCGCCCTCATAAGCAAGCCCCGCCCTCACAAGGAAGTGATCCCATGGCCACTCGTCTAGATTTCGCGACTGCACCGACTCAGAACAAGCAACTCCTCGAGTGGGTTGACGAAATGGCGGTGTTGTTTGAACCTGACGCAATCGAGTGGAGTGACGGCTCCGAGGCCGAGTGGACAAGACTTACCGAGCAGATGGTAGCCGCGGGCACCATGCTCAAACTCAATGAGCAGTTGCGACCTAATTCATTTCTGGCACGTTCGGACCCAAGTGACGTCGCTCGCGTTGAAAGCCGCACCTACATCTGCTCCCAGCGTGAAGTGGATGCCGGTCCCACCAATAACTGGATGGAACCAACTGAAATGCGAGCAACGTTAAACTCACTCATGAAAGGTGCAATGCGAGGCCGCACCATGTACGTCGTGCCGTTCTCCATGGGTCCTCTTGGCTCGAGAATTGCCCAGCTCGGAGTTGAGTTAACTGATTCACCCTATGTAGTTGTGAGCATGAAAATCATGACCCGCATGGGTCAAGCAGCCCTCGACGAAATCGGTGAGTTCGGGGAGTTTGTTCCCGCAGTCCACACGGTCGGCTACCCACTCATTGACGCCGACGGAAACTCAATTCCAGACGTCGCCTGGCCGTGTAATGACACTAAGTACATCGTTCATTTCCCTGAGACTCGTGAAATTTGGTCCTACGGCTCGGGGTACGGCGGCAATGCGTTGCTGGGCAAGAAGTGCTTCGCCCTGCGTATCGCTTCAGCCATGGCACGTGATGAAGGCTGGATGGCCGAGCACATGCTCGTGTTGAAGTTGACCTCGCCAGCTAACGACGTCAAATACATCACGGCAGCATTCCCCTCTGCTTGCGGGAAAACGAACTTGGCCATGCTTGAACCAACTATTCCTGGTTGGACCGTTGAAACAATTGGTGACGACATCGCCTGGATGCGTTTCGGCGAGGACGGTCGTCTCTACGCGATCAACCCCGAAGCTGGATTCTTTGGGGTTGCCCCAGGAACGGGCATGAGCACGAATGCAAATGCGGTCCGCTCACTCAGTGGAAACTCAATCTTCACCAACGTTGCGCTTACCGACGACGGTGACATCTGGTGGGAAGGCTTCACCGACGAAGCACCAGAGCATTTGATTGACTGGAAAGGCAATGACTGGACCCCTGCCTCTGCGGAACCATCTAGCCATCCCAATGCCCGTTTCACAGTCCCTGCGGGACAGTGCCCTTCCATAGCACCGAACTGGGAGGATCCAGCAGGTGTTCCAATCGACGCGATTCTGTTTGGCGGCCGCCGAGCAACTAACGTGCCCCTCGTCTCTGAAGCATTTGACTGGGAGCATGGCGTATTTGTCGGCTCATCGGTGTCGAGCGAACAGACGGCAGCAGCCGAAGGAACCGTGGGTGCCTTGCGCCGCGATCCGTTTGCCATGTTGCCATTCTGCGGTTACAACATGGCCGACTACTGGGGCCACTGGCTCAAAATCGGCGGTTTTACGACCCCAGAGAAACTTCCACGCATCTACTCGGTCAACTGGTTCCGCAAGGACACTAACGGAAAGTTCATCTGGCCCGGATTCGGTGAAAATGCACGAGTACTCGAGTGGATTGTAAACCGACTCAGCGACAAGGCCGAGGCAGTAGACACGCCAATCGGTCGTATTCCTGCACCCGGCGCGCTCAACACAGACGGGCTGGATTTGACACAAGACCAGATGGCTGAACTTTTTGCAGTGAATGCTGATTCATGGTTGGCTGAAACGGACTTGACCAAGGAGTACTACGCCGAGTTTGGTGACCGGGTTCCTGCTGAGCTAAATGCGCAACTCCAAGGACTGCGTGATCGTTTAGGCGAGACTGGCAACCAGAATTGATTTGATTGTGTGCATCCGGTTTTCAGCTTGATCAAATGCGATATTGGCAGGTGACTCGAAAACCTCATGTGTGATTTCAAGGCCACCGTTTAGATTAAAGTCACGTGAGATTTGTTCGCCAACGAGAGTCTTGTTGTCGTGGTAGGCCGGCAAGCAGTGCATAGCCTTGGCACCGGGACGGGCTTGATCGAGTACGGCTTGATTAACTTGATACGGCTGAAGTAGTTTGATCCGCTCCGTCCATACTTCCTTGGGTTCTCCCATGGAGACCCACACATCTGTGTGGATGAACTCGGCCCCGCTCACTCCTTCATTGACCTCCTCGGTCAAAGTGATGCTCGCGCCACTCTCAGCAGCGCGTTTATGTGCTTGGTCAATAACGGCTTTTTCTGGCCAAAGTGCTTTCGGTGCAACGATTCTGATGTCGCTGCCCATGATCGCGCCCATGATCAACAGTGAGTTACCCATATTGCTGCGAGCATCTCCGAGATAGCAATAGGACAGTTGAGCGCCGGGATCAACCTGGTGCTCGCGCATGGTGAGGAAGTCGGCAAGCATCTGGGTAGGGTGCCATTGATCGGTCAAACCGTTGTAGACGGGAACGTGAGAGTACTCCGCGAGCTCTTCAACCACAGAGTGATCGCTGCCGCGGAACTCAATTGCGTCGAAGACTCGGCTGAGAACGCGAGCGGTGTCCGCTGGGGATTCTTTATGACCAATTTGGCTTGTTGCACCATCTAGGAAAGTAGTGTTCCCACCTTGGTCGCTCATTGCCACACTGAAAGAGATGCGTGTGCGGGTCGAAGTCTTCTCAAAAATCGCGGCTAGATTTCTGCGCTTAAGGAGTTCAGGCTCGGTGTGATCTTTTCTTGCTTGCTTCAACTGCGCAGCCAACTGCAGGAGTGAGTCTAATTCCTTTGCCGTGAAATCCAGTTCACACAAAAAGTCTCGCCCAGTGAGGCCAAGTGAATGTATGTGATCGACGGTGAGCGGCTCAGTCATTCGCTGAGTCTATGAGCGGTCACCTCGCGCGCTGAATACGGTGGATTCCCAAGGCTTCCTCAGAGATCGCCTCGTTGACCAATTCCTTGGCCGCGGCTACACCTGTTCCTGGGACGCTCGCGAGTCGTGTCGCTGCAGGCCGATCAATTGTGCGGTAAATCGCTTCCCGGTCGTCCTCACTCAAACCACCCCAGACCCCATAGGGTTCACGAGCACGGATCGCGTAATCCGCGCACTCCAACCGAACCGGACACGAGGCGCATACGCGCTTGGCCGATTGGTCCCGGCGAGAGCGCGAGGACCCTCGCTCGTTTTGGGGGTGGAAAAAGAGTAATGGATCAGTGCTTCGGCATAAACCCAGTTCTTGCCAGTGCCACTTTGAATCAAGTGGCACCTGAGCGAGTGGTTGCTGTGGCATATCTCCTCCGTCCGCTTTCGCGTCACGTTTCTTAGTTCAAATGTAAGCCACGCGTGGGAGTGGGCTAGGCGGGACTTAGGTCCCCTATTCTGCGATTACGTCCTCATTTGACTTGGCAATTTCACGGCGAACGTCTTCCATGTCCACGTCGCGGACTGCTGCGATCAAATTGTCTAAACCTTCTTGGGGGAGCGCACCAGCTTGGGAATACAACACCACGCCGTCTCGAATTGCCATGAGGGTAGGAATCGAACTGATCTCAAAACTGCCAGCAAGCGCTTGTTCCGCTTCGGTGTCTACTTTGGCAAAAACAATGTCGGTATTGGTTTCAGATGCTTTTTCATAGACCGGCGCAAAACTGCGGCAAGGCCCGCACCAGGAAGCCCAAAAGTCAACGAAGACAATTGGATTGCCCTTAATTGTGTCTGCGAAACTGGATTCTGTTAACTCAACGGTAGCCATGTATATACCCTACGGGGTATACCCGAAAATTTCAAATTACCCCCGTTCCTAGTGAAGATAGATTTCTAGTGGAAGTAGATTTCTAGTGGAGGTAGAGTCATTCCCATGAGTACTCCAACTGTTACACCACTGGCTGCACCTGAACTCGAAGAATTAGGCAGTGTCCTCACAGAGGAGCGAACCTCGCACTTCGACGACGGGGATCATGAGAAATTCGCCCATTACGTGGAAAAGAACAAGATCGTTGAAAGTGCCGTTACCGGAGCTCCGGTAAAGGCACTATGTGGGAAGAAGTGGACACCAAACCGCGACCCCTCGAAGTTCCCCATCTGTCCCGACTGCGAAAAAATCCACAAATCACTGCCTAAGGGCGGCGAATAAAGGGGGTATTTCGGCTGGCTTCCCTGTCAGTGGGAGGATTTGTCCGCGCTATCCAGCGCTCCTTTAATTCACGAGCCCCTGATTGGATTGAATTCACAATGCAGAGAAAATCAATGAGACTTGCCGGAGTGGCCACTTTGGCTGTGGCGGGCCTTCTTCTAAGCGCCTGCTCCTCAGACACCGAGAGCGTCACCGAAGCGACGACCGCTGCCGAATCTTCAACCGAAGAAAGTGCGACGGAGAGTGCGGCAACCGACGAGTGTGCCTACGAAAACTTGACCACGATCAACCCGGGCATGTTGACCATTGGCACTGACACACCCGCATACCCCCCTTACTTCTCGGACGACGATCCCACCAACGGTGAAGGATTCGAATCTGCGGTCGCCTACGCTGTTGCATCCCAACTTGGCTTCGCGGCAACTGATGTGAAATGGGAGGTTGTTCCATTCAATACTTCTTACGCACCGGGAAACAAGAACTTCGATTTTGATATCAACCAAATCTCCATCACCCCCGAGCGCTCAGAAGTTGTTGACTTCTCCGACGGTTACTACACCGTCAACCAAGCGGTCGTGGCATTCAATGACTCCTCTCTAGCTGGCGCTACAACGATCTCTGAACTCAAGGATGCAAAGCTGGGTGCTCAGGTAGGAACCACGAGTTTGGACTTCGTGACAGAGGTAGTCGTACCAACCCAAGAGCCCTATGTTTTCAATGACACAAATGATGCCAAGAGTGCATTGCAAAACGGAACGATCGACGGAATCGTTGTGGACCTGCCAACCGCGTACTACGTGACCGCAGCAGAGTTTGACGACAGCAAGATCGTCGGTCAATTCCAGGCAACAGCAAGTGGCGAAGAATTCGGATTGCTGTTCCAAAAAGGCAACCCGCTGGTGACTTGCGTGAACAATGCGCTGACCACATTGAAGGATTCCGGTGAATTGCAGGAAATCCAAGATGCATGGCTGGCTGGCGCAACTGCCCCCTACTTCACAGAATAAGGATTAGTCGCGCAATCACTTGCGATTAACTAGTCTCGATTAACACGTGAACACACCCGCTCCTGGCGCAGATACGGTCTATATCGACCCTCTGCGCCGGGAGCGTTTGCGTAAGAAGGCTCGTCGTGACGCACTCATCGGCGTCGCCAGTTTGGTTGGTTTCGTGGCAGTAGTTGTTCTACTGGTGGGTCGCAGTTCAGGTTGGGAAACCGTTCAAAAAACGTTTTTTAACGGTGACCAGTTTGCCGAATCGTTCCCAGGGCTGCTGGAAGCTTTTTGGCTCAACGTTCGGATCTTCTTGATCGCAGAACCGCTGATTCTTATCATTGGGCTACTGGTCGCCCTTGCGCGCACGGTGAAGTCGCCAATTTTTCTCCCGATCCGAGTGTTGGCAACCATGTACGTTGACATTTTTCGTGGTGTCCCCACAATTTTGATCATTTTCCTTCTGGGGTTCGGAATGCCGGCATTGCAACTCACAGGTGTACCCAGTGACGCGATTTTTTGGGGGACCGCAGCGCTGGTTTTGTCTTACGGCGCGTATGTGGCCGAAGTTTTCCGCGCGGGAATTGGTTCAGTTCACCCGAGCCAAACAATGGCCGCACGCTCATTGGGGCTTTCATCTTTTCAAACGAATCGCTTCGTGGTGCTACCACAAGCGGTGCGCAATGTGACGCCACCGTTGCTTAACGACTTCATCTCACTACAAAAAGACACCGCATTGGTTGCTGTGTTGGGACCGATTGAAGTCCTTCGACGTGCACAAATTGATACTTCCGCGAACTTCAATTACACACCATATGTGGGCGCCGCACTGATTTTTATTGCATTAACAATTCCTATGACTCGCTTCGCCGACTGGATTCAAGTTCGCTCAGCGCGGAAGAAACGTGCGGGGGGTGTGGCGTGAACCCAGCCTCGTTCATTGAGATTGATTCTGTGTGGAAGTCCTTTGACAACCACCCTGTTCTTCGTGGACTCTCACTCACCGTCCCTGCGCATTCTGCCACTGTTCTCATTGGCGCATCGGGGTCGGGAAAATCAACCTTGCTCAGATGCATCAACGCACTAGAAACAGTTGACGCTGGAAGTATTGTTATTAACCAAGAACTTGATGTGACCGCTTTCAATACCGATCTGGACGCGGTTCGCCGTCGAATCGGAATCGTTTTTCAGTCCTACAATCTCTTTCCGCACATGAAAGTTCTTGAAAACATTACGCTCGGACCAACTCGCGTCTTGCATAAATCCAAGAAAGAGTCCGAGGTCGCCGCCATGGAGTTGCTTACGCGATTTGGTTTGCAAGCAAAGGCGCTCGACTACCCGGATAGACTTTCCGGAGGCCAAGCTCAACGAGTGGCGATTGTAAGAGCATTGGCCATGGAGCCAGAGATCATGCTCTTTGACGAAATCACCTCAGCCCTTGACCCAATGCTTGTCGGTGAAGTCCTGGACTCGGTTCGTGAGTTGCGTGAGGGTGGTTTGACCATGGTCATGGCAACACACGAGATGTCCTTTGCCAAGGAAATCGCCGACCAGGTCTGCTTCCTGTATGAGGGAATTGTGTGGGAGGCGGGGAGCGCAACCGAAGTATTTGACTCCCCGGCTCGCCCTGAAACGCAACAGTTCCTTCAACGCGTGAACTAATTCGGGCAAATACGGCACGGCAGCAGAATTTCCGGGGGAAACAGGCGTAGCCTTTGGCCGTATCTATTACTGCCTGTTTCAGGCACCTATTTGGAGGTATTAAATGTCAACCCAAGTTGAAATGGAAGTAAGCGACAACATGCTTGCATCCCTGGGCCGTGTGTGGTGGCTACTTCTTTTCGGCGGAGTTATCAGCCTTGGAGTGGGTATTCTTGCAATCGCATGGCCGGGAAAAACTATTGTTGTTGTCGCGGTTCTTTTCGCGATCTACCTGATCGTTTCAGGGATTTTTGAAATCGTCCGCTCCTTTTCATCCGGTCTGACCGGGGGAACTCGCGTGCTCCTCCTGATCACCGGCGTTCTTTCTGTGATCCTTGGAATCTTCGCGATCCGTTCAGCAGTTAACGCCGTGGATCTCCTTGGAATTTTCGTGGGAATTGCATTCCTGTTCCGCGGATTCGCCAGCCTATTCATGGGCTTTGATTCAAAGGAAGGCCGTGGTTGGAATATCTTCTTCGGTCTGGTTATGTTGATCGGCGGCGTGGTTGTCCTGTCGCAGCCAGCGCTCTCACTCGTGACGTTGGCATGGGTTGTTGGGATCTGGTTGATCATTATCGGCATCTACGAAATAATCGCGTCATTCATTGTTCGTAATCAGACAAAAGCTCTCGTTTAGTTCATAACAAAGTGCCCCTCGATTTCGAGGGGCACTTTGTTTTTCCCGCGCGCAGTGGTTAGGTTGGACCGTGGCTAAGGAAACCTCGCAAACTCTTGATCGTGGATTGAGTGTCTTGGAGGTCCTAGCGGAATTCCCAGAGGGACTGAGTGTCACAGAACTCAGTCACAAATTGGGTGTTGGTCGCACTGTCGTCTATCGGCTTGTTGTCACACTCGAAGCGCACTCGCTACTGCGCCGCTCAACAGATGGCAAGTGCCGACTCGGCCTGGGGCTCTTGTCCCTAGCCCGCGTGATTCAGCCACTTGTCCGTGAAGCGTCTGGACCAGCATTACGCATGCTGGCAGAGGCCCTTAGTTGCACCGCCTACCTCATGATCGCCGATCTCAATGACGGACTGGTCGCTCTCGTATCTGAACCGAACCGCAGTGATATGCACGTGTCAATCCGGATCGGTACTCGCTCACCACTCGAAGGCAGCGCCGGCGGGCGGGCAATTCTGGCAGCAAGAACAGCTGCTGGCCGACCACTTGACCCCCCGTGGGTGGTTGCCAATCTTGAGGGCGGCACGTACGGCTTGGCTGTGCCGCTCACCGGAGTTGCCGGGCTTGAGGCAAGTGTGGGAATTGTCTCGGCTCGCGAATTTGCAGAGACTGAATTCGGCCCACGCATTACTCGAAGTGCCCATGAAATAGCCCGGATGTTGATGTAACTCAGATCACAGAAACTTCACAGACACGCCGCTGACCAACCGGGGTTGAACAATCCCGGTAGATCACGCACAATGGAGCGTGCCTTCCCCGAGATCACGCTTAGTGCGTCGTGCCACTGCCCTTGTCGTTGCCGCACTTATGGGCCTGAGTTTTACAACTTCGGCCTTTGCGCAAAGCCCACCGAATCGGATTGTGAGTGGCTGGATTCCCTATTGGATGTCAAGCCAAGGCAAACCACAAGGAATAAACACCGCAACTGCGAACTCGGATCTTTTCGTTGACGTCTCACCGTTTTGGTATTCGGCAACAAAGGGTGGACCCAATGGGGTGAAAGTCGGCTTCAACAGAAATTACGGTAACGCTGCCGCCAACTCTTCTTGGGCTGTGGGCCAACTTCGTGCAGCGGGAATTCCAGTGATTCCTGCCATTGCAGACGCCTCAGGAAAGAACACCATGGCAAGAGTCCTCGCGGATCCTGTGACGCGAAGCGCCCACGTTGTTGACATCGTAAATCTTGTTATGTCAAATAATTACGATGGAATTGACTTGGACTATGAAACTTTTGCCTTTTCGGACGGGAGCGCGAGTTGGGATGCAACCCAACCCAACTGGACGGCTTTTGTTCAGGAGTTGGGAACGGCTCTGAAAGCTCAGGGCAAACAACTGATTGTGACGATTCCGCCACCGTGCTCCATGAGCAGTAATTGCAGTGCGCGCACGGGTTACTACGTGTACAACATGATCGGGATCGCGCCGTTCGTTGACAGGATTCGGATTATGGCCTACGACTATTCATTGGCAGGGCCGCTTGCTCCCTACAACTGGGTGCGCGCAATTGTTCAGTATTCAGCTTCGGTGGTTGACCCAGCAAAAATACAAATTGGTGTCCCAACCTACGGTCGGTTCTGGACGGAAAAAAAATCCGGCGGTGCCTACAAACTCACGGGATCCTGTCCACGAAGTTCAAGTAGTGGAGCAGAAAAGGCCGCTTACAACACTTTGACTGCTCGAGGATCAATGACAGAAGTTGATATTCCAGCGTTTATCGCCAAAACGAATGGCACAACAACATGGGATGACACGAGTAAAGAGTATTCGTTCAGTTACAAGCGAAGTCTCACGTGGAATGATTCAAGTGGTAGTTCACAAACCTGTACTGCCTCCAAAATTATGCGGTTTGCCGGGCCAGAAGGCGTTTTAGCGAGAACCCAACTCGTTGGTGAATTCGGCATCAATGCTGCCGCTTATTGGACGATCGGTGGTGACAACCCGGTCATGTGGCCCATGATCCGCGATTACGCGCAGTCACTGGCTCCCGTGGTTCCTGAAGTTGCCGTTGCTGCACCAGCCACGGTTGTGTTCGGCCAACCGAGTGCGCTGACAACATCAGCCTCCTTCAATGGTGCTCCAATTGTGAATGGGAATGCCGTACTTCAAAGATCTGATTCGGGGAGTTGGGTTGACGTTGCTTCCGGCATAACGGGAGCTGACGGAGCCGTAGGCATCCCATTCACCATTGACGCGAGTGCAACATTCCGGATCCTTGTGCAGGCGACTGAATCAACACCAGAGGTGGTGTCAGCAGAATTCCCCATCGCTGTGAGTTCAACAGTATCTGCGCGAGCGAAGAAGAAAGTGGTTAAACGCGGAGCCATAATGAAAGTTCCAACAGTTGTACGCCCGGCAGTCACTAATCAAAAGGTAGTTCTGCAAGTTCAACGCGGAGCCAAGTGGAAGAAAGTGACATCCACCAAAACAAAGGCGAACGGCAGAATTGTGATCAAGTCGAAAGCGAAACTTTCCAAGGGAAAGTACACGTTCCGCGTATTGGCCAAGCCTAAATCAGGAATTCAAGCGGGAATTTCTGGAACTTTCACTATGCGGATCAAGTAACTGAATTAGCTGACCGGCAGGTCGAACCAACGTAGTTGATCAAAGTCATCGCTGTAGCCGCTTACCCCGGACATGAGCTCGGGCACTGGCAACCCATGCAGCATTGAATGCGCACTGGCGAGGTATTCCGCTAAGGCGCTTTCCGGTGCTACGTCGTGGTTGACCGGGTAGGACAACTCGCCGTTCTCGTTGTAGTTGAGCATTGACAGCCGTAGTGGAGGCTCAATTGCCCCGTCAACGTGATGCCAGCGACCGGACAGTGCGTCGAAACGGTACTGGGGCAGAAGTGCCCAACCGTGATCAGCGATCAACCGAACAGCTTGCACAATGTATTCGAATACTGGTTCGGAAATAAAGTAGTTGAAGTTTACGCGCACCCAGCCAGGTTTAATTCCCTCACAGCCGTGGCTAATTTCGCGCTCGTATTCGTGAGACGTTTCCAGATCGATTCCCAATAACCGATGTCCATAGGGGCCGGCGCAGCTGCACCCGCCACGGGACTGAATCCCAAACAGGTCGTTAAGGACCGCAACCACGAAGTTGTGGTGCAGGTACTTACCCTCCGGATGCTTAATCACAAAAGACACGATGCTCAATCGGTCAGCGTCAAGGTTGCCCAAAATTTGAATATTGGGGTGAGGCGCCCAGCTCTGGATCGCCCGTCGAACTAGATCGTGCTCGTGAGCCCGAATGACGTCAACTCCAACTGCTTCTTTGAGCTGAAAGACGAGGCCAGCACGGATTGATTCAATGATTGCAGGCGTGCCACCTTCTTCGCGGTGTTCAACGTCGTTGAGGTACATGTGCTCAGTCTGGTTGACGTAAGCGACAGTGCCACCTCCAACGCTTTCAGGAACAGAGTTGTTGAGGAGTTCCTTTCGAAGGATCAATACTCCGGGTGTTCCGGGGCCACCGATGAACTTGTGGGGGGAAAGAAAAATCGCGTCCTTGTACGCGGAAGGGTGTGAATCACACCGCGGATTCATTTCAATGTCGACGTAGGGGGCTGCTGCGGCGAAATCCCAGAAGGCCAGTGCCCCATATTTGTGGACAAGTTGTGTGACCGCGTGCGTGTCGGAGATAATGCCGGTGACGTTACTCGCAGCGCTGAAAGAGGCAATGCGTAGTGGTCGATCTTGGTAGGCAATCAGTTCAGCTTCAAGTTGAACCGTGTCGATCTGCCCGTTGGCATCTTCTCGGATCGTGACAACGTCCGCGAGTGACTCACGCCACGGTAGTTCGTTGCTGTGATGCTCAAAAGGACCAATAAATACGACGGGCCTGTCTTCTGCGGGAATGTAGTTCGAGAGGTGATATTTCGCATCAAGGTCTGCGGGAAGGCGCAGGTTCATAATTCCAATCAGCTTGTTAATTGTTGCCGTGGAACCTGACCCACAGAAAATAATCGCAGTGTTTTCGTCCCCATTGACCGCTGACTTGATAATCGAGCGGGCATCTTCGCGCAGGCGGGTTGTTTGCAGGCCGGTGCCGCTGGACTCCGTGTGGGTATTTGCATAACGGGGCAGAACTTCCCCACGGATAAAGTCCTCGATGAAGGTGACGCTGCGGCCGCTGGCCGTGTAATCCGCGTAAGTGACCCGTCTTGGACCAAATGGACCGAGCATTAATTGGTCGTCTCCGATTACGGACTCACGAATGCGAGCCAAGATCGCGGGTTCCGGCAATCCAGACTCGGCCGGTGGGAGCGTAAATTCGGGAGACTCTGCGGACATATTCCAACCTTAGTTGACTCATCGGTTGACCGCCCGCAAGTCATGAAAGAATGCTTCTGTGACGCCTTCCATGACCGCAATACCGCTGGGCACCCTTCCCGCGCTCGATCTAGAGAGTGAACTGGATAAACCCTGGTCTACGACCGTATGGGATGACCCAATCAACCTGATGTCCTACGTCACCTACGTTTTCATGGAGTACTTTAAATTCAGTAAAGAAAAGGCTGACTACCACATGTTGATGGTGCATACGGAAGGTAAATCGGCAGTCTCAACAGGCAGTCGCGAAGCAATGGAGAAAGACGTTGCGGCGATGCACTCCTACGGCCTTTGGGCCACGCTATCCCAGGATTAACCCATCATGGAAATAAACCCCGACGGCGAAGCGATCGTGATTTCGGTGGAACCTTTTGAAGTTGGGATCCTTCGCGACCTGGCCAACCAACTACTCGATATCACCGCACCCGACAGCGAAGTAGTCAACAACGAAGATCCGCTTGCAGCACTGATTGGAATTGACGTGCTCGCGCAAAAACCATCGGACCCGATTGCATCCCGGCTTTTCCCTGATGCATACCCAGACGACCCTGAAGCGTCAATGGAATTCCGGAGATTCACCGAGCGCTCGCTACGCGAAACCAATGTAAATCGGGCCAACAGCGTGCTGGCTGATTTGGAAGGGCGTTCCCAAGTCACGCTCGGACCGGATCAGTGGCAACTCTGGGTTGGGTTTCTCAACAGTTTGCGCCTTGCGCTAGGTACCAGGCTTGAAGTGGATCAAGAAACTTGGACGCAGGAGCGATCCGAGGAGGACCCTTTGTATCAACTCTTTGAACTTTATAACTGGCTTACCTGGATGCAGGAAACCATTATTTCAATTGGCTTTTTCCGCGGGGAGTGATTGGGCCGCTCACATTAAAAACAGCGGCTACTCGGTAACAAATACCGAATAGCCGCCGCCCTAAACATGAACTAGTTTGTTTGCCGGAACCACATGGTGGCCTTCGCGCCGCTCACCATGAGCAGAATGATAAAGCTGATCAGGATTGTGTACCAGCCGTAAGGCAGGTTGAAGATTGCAAACACAATATTGATCACGGCAAGCATCTGGATAATGAATTGAGCTGTCGTTGATCCGATCATGATCATCTTGATCAGCCACAGGTACATAAAGCCCAGAAGGACCATGATGCCACCGTTGAAGATCAACCAGAATCCGCTAACTTCACGGGATGCACCGGTTGGGTCGGTGAATGTGGGATTGTCGCCAAAGATTGAGAACATGATCAAGATGCCGAAAGTAATGTTCATTACCGCAGCCACGGCTACAAGTAGTGCCACCAGCGTGACACCAAATGGCCGACGCATGGTTTCTGCGTTTGACATTGAGACTCCTTTTTATGAAAGTTTGTCCCACGAAGTTGGGGACATCAAGACTGTACCGCCAGGATGAGTAAATTCCCGTCACATTTTCTTTGTAGGATGTGGCTATTGTGAATGAATCAATTGGTGTTTTTGACTCTGGCTTCGGTGGCTTAACGGTCGCCCGCGCGATTATTGACCAATTGCCGCACGAATCAATCCGCTATGTCGGTGACACTGCCCGTGGCCCTTACGGTCCAAGACCACTCGCCGAGGTACGCGCATTTGCCCTTGAACTACTTGACCAACTCGTTGACTCTGGTGTCAAAGCCCTCGTGATCGCGTGTAACACGGCAAGCGCGGCAATGTTGCGTGACGCCCGCGAGCGCTACTCAATACCAGTAGTTGAGGTGATTCACCCGGCAGCGCGGCGGGCAGCGGCGGCAACCCGAAATGGCAGTGTTGCAGTGATTGGTACCCAGACCACGATTAATTCCAGGGCCTACAACGACGCCTTTGAAGCGGCGACCAATGTCACCCTGACTTCGGTGGCCTGTCCTGAGTTCGTTGATCTCGTTGAAGCGGGAATTACAACCGGTGATCAAGTGCTTGGTATCGCCCACGGGTACCTTGACGCAATCCGTGATTCTGACGTAGACACAGTGGTGCTCGGCTGCACGCATTATCCGCTCTTGGTTGGGCCGATTTCTTATGTCCTAGGTGAGGAAGTCACCTTGGTGAGCAGTGCTGAAGAAACCGCCAAAGACCTCTACCGCGTTTTGCTGGAGAACAACTCACTTGCACCTATTAATGGACCTTCTCCCACCTACGAGTTCCAGGTCACCGGGGATCCGCAGCACTTTAAAGTGTTTGGTCGCCGCTTTCTCGGCCCAGAAGTCGACTCGGTAAATACAATTGCGTTAGGCACTCAACCAGACCATTAACGTAAGGCTTATGTAACCTACGGCTTATGACACAGCAGACCAGCCGATCCGACGGCCGCGCGGCCGATCAACTCCGAGCAGTAACTTTCGAGCGAGGCTGGTCAGAGCACGCAGAAGGCTCCACGTTGGTCAGCTTTGGGCGCACCAAGGTTCTTTGCACGGCTTCTTTCACTTCAGGCGTTCCACGCTGGCTCAAAGGCGAAGGAACTGGTTGGGTCACCGCCGAATACAGCATGCTTCCTCGTGCAACCAACACTCGTAACCAACGCGAGTCTGTCAAGGGCAAGCAGTCCGGTCGGACCCAGGAAATTTCCCGTCTGATTGGTCGTAGCTTGCGCGCCGCAGTGGACATGAAGGCACTTGGTGAAAACTCAATCCTGATCGACTGCGACGTTCTACAGGCAGACGGTGGCACTCGAACCGCTGCTATTACGGGCGCGTATATCGCTCTTGTCGACTCGATCGCCTGGGCTAAAGGGCAGGGCCTGGTCACGGGTGACCCGATCATTGATTCCGTTGCCGCAGTGAGCGTGGGAATCGTGGCTGGTGAGCCTCGCCTTGACCTGCACTACGACGACGACGTCAACGCCGACACCGACATGAACGTAGTTATGACAGGAAGCGGCAAGTTCATTGAAGTCCAAGGCACCGCGGAAGGCGAAGCATTCGATCGCGACCTACTTAACCAACTTCTTGACTTGGCGGCCCAAGGTTGCCTCGATCTCACTGCGCTACAAGTCAAAGCCCTCGCTTAAACATGACTCAAAAGCTTGTTATTGCCTCACGCAACGAACACAAAATCCAAGAGATGCGTCGAATTCTTGAGCAAGCAGGAATCCACGTTGAACTTGTGGGAACGGCTGAATTCCCTGATCTTCCCGACGTGGAAGAAACCGGATCAACTTTCGCCGCGAACGCAATGCTCAAGGCACGTGCGGTTAGTGAGTTCACCGGCCTTGCGGCAGTGGGAGACGACTCGGGGCTGTGTGTCGACGCACTCAATGGAATGCCGGGAATTCTTTCGGCCCGTTGGTCGGGTTCCCACGGCAACGACAGCGCAAACCTTGAATTGCTCTTGGCCCAGATCTCCCAAGTCCCCGCTGATCGTCGCAATGCAAGTTTTGTATGTGCTGCTGCCTACGTGAACCCCGACGGAACTGAGTTTGTTGTTGAAGGCGAAATGAACGGTTCTTTGATCACTGCACCCCTAGGCGACAATGGTTTCGGCTACGACCCGATCTTTATTCCCACAGGGCACCAAATCACTTCCGCCCAAATGTCGTCGGAAGAAAAAGATGCGATCAGTCACCGAGGTAAGGCACTCGCTGCTCTGGTTGCCCTACTGTAAAAGTATGGTGAATCCTCGCAGCCGCCAAGTGCGCGCTGCAAAGAAGCGAAAGCGTCGCATGCATGCCGCCGACAACGACCTCACACCAGAACAGTGGGCCGAAATTGAACTCGCCTGGGGCACCTGCGCTTATTGTGGTCAAACCTCAGAGGCATTGAGCCGCGATTGCATTCAGCCGATCTCACGCGGTGGCCGTTACACCCTCGACAACGTGGTCCCGGCCTGCAAGTCGTGTAACTCCAGTAAATCCAACTCCGAAGTGACACTCTGGATGAGGCGCAAAAAGTTGGATGAAAAAAAATTCCTCGTGCGTCACTACGAAATCCAGCAGGTATTGGCTAAAAAGGTGGAGTTCGCTGCCATTAAATCCCATGATTGACAAATAGTCCCACGCATTCAATAATCGTGGGATGACACCTGAAATCAAAACACCCGTTGCCCCAACCGTCTGGTCCGTCCGACTTGACTCTCGCCGCCGCCCGACATTTCCTGAAGGGGTGATGAAAGCAGCGGGACTTGAGCCTGGTTCAGAGCTTCGAATACACGTGGCTGAGCAAGGCTGCATCGTCATTGAGACTCCGGAACATGTTCGAAATCGAGCAAAGTCCCGGATCAAAACCCGAGGATCCGGTCGCGAGGTAAAGGACTTCCTAGCCGAACGGGCTGCAGATTCGAAGCTGGTGTGAGTCAGCCAATTTTATTGGATGCATCATGCGTTCTAGCGTGGGCTTTCGATGAGTCAGGGGCGCAGTTGGTAGAGACCGTGCTCTCAACCGCATACATCACTTCTGTCAATTTGACCGAAGTTGTTGACAAACTTGAGCGACGAGGTGATGAAGGAATTGAGTTTGCAACGGACCTAATTGCGTGGGGTCTCACTGTCGTCCCTTTCGGTTGGCCTCATATGAGTTCTCTAGGGCGTATCCATTACGCACAAAAACATGCCAATTCACGAAAGAGGCTTTCGCTGGGTGATAGGTGTTGTTTGGCGTATGGGATATACCAAGAAATGAAAATCTGGACCACAGACAGTGAATGGTTGGCATTAGATTTAGTAGCGGACATCGAGTTTATTCGGGACTAGTCTCCGGCACTAAAAGTTGGATGAACAAAAATTCCTCGTGCGTCACTATCAAATCCAGCAGTCTGTGATCGTCCCGCTTGGAGGGCATCGATAATTAAAATTTTCGCAACATACCAAGTGTGAGATATAGCGTTCTTGATTTGTAACAATTCTTCGATTTTTTGATGAAAGCTCTCAGATAATTGTGCGGGAGGCGGGACTTGAACCCGCACGTCCGAAGACACAGGTACCTAAAACCTGCGTGTCTGCCAATTCCACCACTCCCGCGAGAGTGCTGGGGAAGTCTAGGCGTGCTTGCGGTGTGGGCTTTCCTTGGGGATCTAGATCGCGTTAGGCTGGGACTGTGAGCGAGAAAAACGAGATCAGCAAGAACAACGAAACCACCAGCACTGATCAGCTGGTTGCCCTGCAGTCTGAAATCGAGGGTGCCCGGGCGGCGTTTGTGAATTCAATTAATGAGTTGCGCGAACAGACCTCACCAGCGGCATTGGCCCAGCGCGGTTTGCATGCAGCACAAGATTGGTTCACCGACGACTTCGGCTCGATTCGCCCCAAGCGAGTAGCGATCGTTAGCGCTGTGGTTGTTGGCGTGATTGCTATCAAACTCTTGCGTCGCCGTGGCTAGTCCGCTACTCAACCCCGTTTTTGTCGGGGGCACCGGTCGCAGCGGCTCGACAATTGTTGGGGATCTGCTTGACCACCACCCTGAAATTACGCTGACCCGACCCATGGAAGTTCGATTCATCACGGGAAATAACGGGATCGCTGACGCACTAGCAAAGGCCGGAAAGCCATCAGGAAAAAAGGCCGCGGAACTCGCGGTGGAGAGAATTCATGACCGCTGGTTTCACCGCGCGGAAAACGTTGGCCTCCATACCTCAATGTCACTCGAATTTGTACACGAGGTCACCAGCAATTACCTATCGCAATTCGAAG
>Ga0208770_1000258_pt1 | contig 38922 bp, 37 predicted proteins | sample AntAceMetag02UK9_FD_184771 | JGI IMG/M metagenome (GOLD analysis project Ga0208770, IMG submission 184771) | Saline lake microbial communities from Ace Lake, Antarctica - Antarctic Ace Lake Metagenome 02UK9 (SPAdes) (version 2) | ecosystem: Environmental > Aquatic > Non-marine Saline and... | reverse complement strand
GGGGAGTAAACAGTTCTTGAACGATTTTACCCAAATCTCAGCGCAAGATGTGAAAGCGTACAAACGGTATGCTTCATTGTCAGATAGATACGAAATGGTAATATCAACGCAAACCTAAACTAGAGCCAAAATGTTCTGTTCCCGATCTGATAATCAATCACATAAAAAAAATTCACACTTAGTCTCCTAATTCTAGTAAGTATTTTCAGATGATCCGACAGTAGAAGCAGATGCAACTATTTACGGCAATTGGCGATTGAGTGAGATTTTCGATGTGGTTCACCAAAAACCAATTAATCGGTTTCTAAAGGTTTTGTATACGAGTACAGATCAGATTTGAATTTTAAACATCCAGCGACCCGCCTTGAACAAAAAATACCCCGCTTACAGGTATCCATTATCTACGTTTGTCGCCAGTCCTGTTTTAGCTACAATAAATGAATGTCCCATCGAAATTATAATATTGCCATTAAACAGTATAATCTGATCGAAAGACGTAAAATGACCCTGAAATCTGTCAAAAGTAGTGGTTGTGACGGGGGACGTCACTGGACGTTTAAAAAAATTGCTAAAGAGATTATCCTGACCGATTGATTCTTTTCCCTCGAAAGGACAATCGTCCCTTCTCTTAAAGCCGTCATTAAAAATACTTTTATTTTACTGCTGTAGAAATTTGCTCTAAGCAAGCACAAACCCCACGAGACTCTTCTACAAAAGAGTAAATATTCCGCATCAAAAACCTCGGAACAAGCTTGTAATATATGAAGGCGGATAAATACTTTTTATTCAATGCAAGCATCATGGAAAGTACCAGAAAATGTGAGATTTAAGCAAACGCGAAGAAAACCAACCATACAAGGATCAAGATTGGTACAAGGAAAGGAATAGAGAAGCGAATAATGTAGCCAAAGAACGAGGGCATTTTAATACCGACTTGTTCCGCAATAGACTTGACCATAAAATTTGGTCCGTTACCTATGTAGGTCATCGCTCCGAAGAAAACAGCCGCAACTGAAATGGCTTTCAACTCTATCTGTGAATCTTGGAACATTCCTTCAGCATAGCCAATGACATCAGCCAACTTGTTGATACTTGCTCCATCAGCCGCCATGCCCGCTGTAAGGAAATTAACATATGTTGGCGCATTATCTAAAAAACCCGAAAGTAAACCTGTCCCCCAATACAAGGTATTATGAGTGATCATTGCTGCTCCTTCTGGGGACTGAGCGAAATTGCCAACCAACTCGAGTGCTGGCATCATCGTTCCGAAAATGCCAATAAAAATAAATGCAACTTCTCTGATTGGCTCAAAACTAAAATCATTGCCTCCTAAAGCTTTTTTGTCGGCTAGCTTGTAAGATAAAAATGCACACAATAGCATAATAACCTCTCTTACAAAAGAGAATTTTTGTCCGTCGTAATTAATTGCCGGCACCCATTCGAAAACATTTGGATCTAAAAAAACAGCTCCCACCACCAAAGCAAGCCAGATGAAATTTCTCGAACCTCTTAACGTCACTTTTCCTGTAGCCGGCTTAGCGTCATCCTCCAAGTCATAATTAGCTTTATTTTTAGTATCGAGAAAGTAGAACATCACAATCAACAAAACGATCGCGAAAATCCATGGCATGAGATTCTGCGTGAAGGTCCAGAAAAATGGCACTCCCTTTAGAAAACCCAGAAACAATGGAGGATCTCCGATGGGCGTCAAGCTTCCCCCGACATTACTTACAATAAAAATGAAGAAAATAATATGGTATGACTTTATCCTGTTCCTATTCAGACGAATGAATGGTCTGATCAACAGCATTGAGGCCCCTGTTGTCCCTATTACATTAGCAATCACAGCGCCAACAGCCAAAATAATCACATTCGTCATCGGCTTTGCCTCTTTATCGACAATGATCATAATGCCACCAGAAGCAACGAATAACCCTGTTAGAAGGGCTATGAATTGAACATACTCAAACAACGCATGGACAGGGCTATGATGATTGTGCAAGAAAAATAAGTAGTAAACAACAACTATGCCTGCCAAAGCCATCGCTACATACGGGTAATTTTTATGCCAAAAATGCTCGTAAAACAATGGACCTGTTGCTATCATAATCAATAGCAGTGCGAATGGGAAAACGCTCCACATTGCTGGGCCATGATGCTCCTTGCTTTCACCAAGACTTTCTTCTTGAATCTCTTGATCCACTTGCTCAATATTATCTCCATGATCTTGAGGTATTTCCTCAAGAGCAGAAGCTTGCAGCGTCTGTGAAGAAACAACAATTAAGAGTACGAAGACAAATCTTTGAAGTAAAGCCATTTAAAGGTGCTGCAGGGTTTTTACAATTCTACTCACTAAAATTATCATTAGCCATCGGAAAAGCAAACAGTTTGACTAAATAAGTTGCTCCAACGCAATTTCAAATGCCGTTGCTGCAATTCCCGTTTTTTTATCATTCTTCTCTCGGACTTTAGATAAAGCGATCTCAATGGTTTGCGAGATATCTTGAAATATATCATCATCGGTGATTTTCGTATCATTCTCCGGGTCCATAAAATAGGCAAATGCCCTCGCCATTCCACAATTAGCGATGAAGTCGGGTAACAAAGCCACTTTATTATCAACCTCCTCAGCAATTTCTCCATAAAAAATTTGTGGGTCGTTGAATGGAACATTTGCGCCACATGAAACAACTTCAAGCCCATTTACAATCATTTGATCTGCTTGATCTCTTGAAACCAGCCTTGATGATGCTGCTGGAATAAATATATCAGCTCCTATTGACCAAATTTTCTCATTGCACTCTTCAAATGGTATCAAGTTATCTGCAACTAGCTTATTCCCTTCTCTATTATAGAATAATTGCTTAATGTCGTCAAGGTTTAGGCCATCCTTGTCGATGACTCCACCCACTCGGTCTACTATCCCGACAATTTTAACTCCATACTTGGCCAAATAAATAGCGGCAGTTGCCCCTACATTTCCCCAACCTTGAATGATCGCGGTTTTTGTAGTAATGTCTCCATCCCACAAATTATAATAATGTCTCACCGCCTCTGCCACGCCAAACCCGGTGATCATATCGGATACCGTATATTTTTTGTCTGAAGAAGGAATATAATTTTGATCCTCAATGATTTTTGAGACTCCTTGTCTCAAGCGACCGATCATATGGATTTTTTGAGGCTTCTTTGGGTTGAAATGACCATTTACGACCCCCTCTTGTGGGTGCCAAAGACCGAAATCCTCTGTTATTGGAATTACCTCGTGAATTTCATCAACATTCAGGTCTCCACCGGTACCATAATAATTCTTGAGTAATGGATAAACCGCACGATACCATCTTTTAAGCACGTCGCGTTTTCTTGGATCATTAGGGTCAAAATTGATTCCCGATTTCGCTCCACCAATTTGGGGTCCCGAAACTGTGAATTTAATTTCCATCGTTTTAGCAAGAGACTCCACTTCTCTCTTGTCCAAACCTTTCCTCATTCTCGTGCCGCCACCAGCCGCACCTCCTCGTAAGGAATTTATAACTGCCCAGCCTTTGGCATCCGTTTCAGGATCTGACCATTCAAAAACTATTTCAGGATCTTTTTCTTCGAATTTTTTTAACAGGTCTTTCATTAGGGGTGAAATTTGTTGTTTTGGGTTTTTTGAAATCGCTTTTTTTCGTGAAAATATTACGCCTCGAAAAAGATAAAAATAAAAATAAATTTTCGGTCGAATTCTTTTGCTACGAAAAGCCGCGCAAACTTAATCATTTCCTTGCTTGATTTTTATTCCGTTGGTAAGTGTACGTAACCCGCTATGGTATTGCTAGCTCCCCCAGTAACCGAGGCATGAACATTTACTATGTCGAGATATTTCAATAAACCCATAAAACCAAAAATCAAAGCTTCTTTATAGTCAACTATTGCTCTGGTTGGAAGAATTAGTTCATTGCCGTTTGTTAGGTTTTTTTGAATAGTGTCAATTAGAAATTTATTGTATAACCCTCCACCTGCCGTATGAATTTTTTTATTTTTTACGAAGACATTAAACTCCTCAGCAATTTTAATCGCTAGAAATTCAACGAATGTTCTCAATCCATCTTTAGGATCGATAGTGTCATTAAGAAAATGCTGTTTTACCCAATGATTCCCAATCGACTTAGGCGGAGATTGATCAAAATAGTCGTGACGCCTTATCTGATCCAACCAACGCTGATCTACATGACCAACGCTCGCAAAGTGACCTGAATCGTCAAATGCTTGGCCTAGCTTTTTAGCGAAAAAATTAAATACTTGATTGCACGGGGCTATATCCCATGCTATTATTCTGTCCATAGTATGAATGGAGGCGTTACAAATACCTCCTAAATTCAGAAATGCATCAAATTCAGGAAAAAGGTGTTTTTCACCGACAGGCACTAACGGTGCACCTTGACCACCTTTCATTATATCTTGTATTCTAAAATTATCTACCACGATTCTATTCGTAATTCGGGCTATCTCGCCAGCATTACCAATTTGTAGACTTATCTTTTTTTCAGGCTTATGGTTGCTTGTGTGACCATGTATTCCAATTAAAAGTATGTCTTCAACTGAAAAATATTCCTTGATTTGATGACCAATCCAACGACCGTAAGCATAATCCGCCTCGGCAATATTTTCACTCTCACTGCTCTGCTGTAATAAAGCTATAATCTCATCAGGGATTTTAATTGTGTGATTTTTAAGTAAGTCAAAGCTCCAATCATTGCCTGAATTATCAAATTCGACCAAGGAAACATCTAGTCCATCAAGAGAACTTCCCGACATTGCACCTAATACACGATATTTACACATTATAAAACTTCCTGTTTTTTGAATTGAAAAATGAATTTGGCTGTAGACATAGGAAATACATTAATTAAAGTTGGACTATTTGAAGGAAACGACCTCAAAGAAGTTAAACAATTCGAAAACCTGGAAAGTCTCAGACAAAGCGATCTTAAAGGAGATTTTTGGGTTTATTCTAGCGTCAAAGGTCATGCGATTAAAAAATCCACCAGCGCTCCGGTTCTTCTTCAAGTAACCAATACTACGCGATTGCCCATTAAGCTAAGATATGAGACTCCAGAAACTTTGGGTGTTGACAGGTTTACCGCCGCTGTTGGCGCGCATGAAAAGTTCCCTAATCAAAATGTATTGATCATTGATTATGGCACCTGTATCACTTACGACTTATTAACAGAAAATGGGGAATTTCAAGGTGGTGTGATTTCGCCTGGCTTAAAAATGAGGCAGATGGCTATGCACCAACATACCCACCAATTACCCGACATCACAAACTCTTGGCAAGATTTCAGCAATTCGCTACCTGGTAAATCCACTGGACAATGTTTGTACCACGGTAGCGTTACAGGAATTTTGATGGAATCGAATGGATTCATTGAGCATTTTAAGAAAGATTATGAAAATTTAGCCGTTATCATCACTGGTGGAGATTCCGGCTACTTTGAATCCAAGTTAAAAGCGACCATCTTTGCAGACTCAAATTTGGTTCTAAAAGGATTAAATAAAATATTGACTCATAATAAATTAGATGATTAATAAGTGGTTTTGGGTAGTGATAGTGGTAGCGTTAAGATTAAATTCTGGTTATTCACAGACCATAAATTCACCGTATTCCAATATTGGACTAGGAGAAGTTCTTTTTCAAGGTCTCCCGCACAACTTCGCAATGGGTGAGCTCGGTATTGGGACATATTCCAACTGGCACATCAATATTCAAAACCCTGCGATGCTAATCAATAACACCTTCAGCTCTTTCCAAGTTGGAATTGCCGGCGATGTTCGAAACCATGAAACCAACTTAGCGGCAACAACCGATAACTCTGCCGGATTAAGATTTATGGCATTAAGCTTCCCCGTAATTAAGAATCGGTGGGTAACATCCATAGCGGCCTTACCTCTTAGTAGTGTCAAGTACAACACATTTGCTTCTGACACGCTCGCTACTGGCGCCTTTAGTACCACAAGTTTTCAAGGAGATGGAGGTCTCAGTCAGGCAATTTGGACAAATTCGATTCGTCTATATAAGACCCTATCGCTGGGGATAAAAGCCTCCTATATATTTGGTAAAATCGACCGTTCATCAAGAATTGCACTCTTCAGTGAAGATTTTAGTTCAACTTATGTTGTGTCACTAATTGAATCTCAATCTTACAATGATTTTAACTTTCAATTAGGGCTTGCTTATAAAATCACCGTTGGTGAAAAAAAGGTACTTAACCTTGGAAGTACGTACAATTTCGCCTCCTCTCTTTCTGGAAATCTTGATCAATTCTTTTTAAGACAAAGACTTTCCGGTGATGCTGTTCAAACCCAAAACTTGATTGAAGACCAACAAATAAATTTTGAACTACCACCTTCTTTTGCGTTTGGAACTTCTTTTGAAAAATTGAATGCTTTTAAATTTGGCGTTGACATTGTATTACAGAACTGGTCCAATAGTCAACAAGAAAACGCAGAAACAGCATTTCGAAATACAGCAAACATCTCTGTAGGAGGTGAATGGATACCAGATATTCAGAATGTATCAAATTACTTTAAACGAGTTACTTACCGCGTAGGAATTGTAAATAAGCAATTGCCTTATCTTGTGAATGCCACCGAAATTAACGATTTTGGTATTAATTTTGGTGCTTCTTTTCCCGTTAGTGGATATTCAAGTATGGATATCGGCTTCAAATATGGAGTAAGAGGAACCCTAGACAATGAATTAATTAGAGAAAATTATTTTCAAATTGTACTTGGAGCTACAATCAACGATCGTTGGTTTATTAAAAGAAGATACGACTAAATAAATAAAGCTTATGAAATTCTTAACAAAGCATCTACTAAGTCTAACACTGTTCGTTGGCCTTGCTACTATAGCGGCGGCCCAGCCAGGTTGGAACTGGGGAGACTCTGTAGATATTGCTAAAGAAAAAAACGCATTATATACCGACTTCTTGAGAGCGTCCAACTTTCAAAGTGCTGTTGAACCCTTAAACTGGTTGTTGAAAAACACCCCAGATTTGAATGAGTCCATTTATATTAATGGAGCGAAAATTTATGAAGGTTTGGTAGAGGCCGAAGCTGATCCTTTAAAAGTGCTAGCGCTGAAGGGCAAAACGCTCAACCTGTATGATTCAAGGATCAAATATTTCGATGGTGAAAAAGATGTGATGAATAGAAAGGCTTTGACAGCCTACAAATTTTATAAGTCTGAGCAAAAGAAGTATACAGAATTGAAAGCATTGTTTGACCAATCTTTCGCGATAAATGGCAATGACTTTTACAGTAGTAACCTTACTGCTTACATGGATGTGATAAGAAGGTATAAGCTAACAGGCGGTGCTATTACAGATGAAGAAGTGTTTGCAATTTATTCCAACGTCACTGATGTCATAGAATATCAAATGAAAAATGGCGGCAACCAAAGCAGACTAGAAAAAACAGCTGAATACGTTGACAAACTTTTAACCTCAACAGTAGAAGTTGATTGTAATTTTGTTGAAGAAAAACTCGGACCTAAGTTCAAAGAAACTGGTGACATTAAATTGGCCAAAAAGATTTTTAGTTTGATGTTAACGCAAAAATGTACTGACAGTCCTCTTGCATTAGATGCCGCTATTGCCATAAATGAAAATGAGCCAAATTTTCCTATTGCGAAATTTATCGCTTCGAAATCAGCCCAAGATGGTGACAAGGAAAAAGCCGTAGAATACTATAATAGAGCGATTGAGCTTACTGATGACAATACGAAAAAATCAGAGATCTACTTAAGCCTAGCCAGAATTCAATCTAGTAATGGAGACAAAGTTTCCTCAAGAGGGAGTGCAAGAAGAGCTTTGGCTTTTGATCCATCGTATACCGATGCTTATAAGTTAATTGGAGATTTGTACATGACCAGTTTTGATGACTGCAAAGGCGGACAAAGTAAAGTATTAGATAGAGGTGTATTTATTGCTGCTTATGACATGTATCAAAAGTCTGGTAATGGAGAGGCTATGTCAGCAGCCAAAGCACAATTTCCAAGCATAGCAGAAATCTTTAGTGAAAACTATGAGGAAGGACAAGTGATTAAAGTTGATTGTTGGATAAACCAATCTGTAAAAATTGAAAGAAGACCAGCCACTAACTAAAAAAATTAAAACTAAAATTAAAACGGTCATAGTCTTCTATGATCGTTTTTTAGTATTAGGCTTATTTATTCTGTTTTTCTCTTCCTGCGAGAGCAGAAAAGAGCTCGTTAATGAAAAACTCTACGAGGGACCTATTTTCGAAATGGACAGTGTCTTTACAAAAGTTAGCGATTCCGCCAAAATTGTAATGACATTGCGTGCCAACAAAGAACGATCTTTTGAGAATCAAGATAGAGAATGGCCAGATAAGCTCGTTCTCGAATATTTAAATAGTGACGGAAAGGTAAAAACTACTTTCAAGGCGGACTATGTGTATTATACATCCAAAGAAGATTTATACCGCGCCGAAGGAAATGTTGAAGTAAACAGCATTGAAAATGGGGATCTATTAAACACAGAAGAGCTTTACTGGGATCCAAGAAAAGAAAGATTTTACACGGACAGGTTTGTTACAATTAAATCCGAGGATGAAATACATACTGGCGAAGGACTGGATGCAAATCAAGACTTTACGTATTACAAAATCATGAAACCCTCGGGTACTATCTCCGTGAACGACAATTGAAATATCTATATGAAGCTCTTGGACATCTTATTATTTACCTCCGCATTCGCTTTTTTTGTAATCGGCGTTTATGAGGCTATGGTTTTGGGAATAGGGCAAGCTTATGGTATTTTTATGTTGAGTCTGGGACTACTTTTCCTATATGGCTATAGAAAAAACAAAAGAAATAGTGAGTAACAAATACCAACCACATCACCATTAATGGAAGACCCTTCCCTTTATTTTGGTTTAATCACCAGTATTCTATTTTCCGCTTTTTTTTCCGGTATAGAGATCGCCTTTATCTCTGCCGATATGCTGCATATAGAAGTGATGAGTAAAAAAGGAACATTTCCAGCAAAGGTTCTGTCCGTTTTTGCAGCAAACCGCTCTCATTTTCTAGCAACTCTCTTGGTTGGCAACAACTTATCTATTGTTCTATATGGTATCCTCATGGCCCAAATTTTAGAGCCTTGGCTACTCAGTTTTCTTCCTACTTTTCTGTCTGGCGATATCTCGATACTCATTATACAATCGATACTGTCAACAATAATCGTTTTGATTACTGCGGAATTTTTGCCTAAAAGCCTGTTTATGCTTAACCCAAACACCATGTTGACGGTTTTTGCATTTCCTATGGCTTTGATTTATTATGCTCTTTACCCTGTCATTTTTATTATCGCCAACGTTTCTCAGTTCTTAATTCGGAATGTCCTGAGATTAAAATATGAAGACAACAAACCCGTTTTTGGTTTAATTGATCTGAACAACTACATAAAGCAGAACTTGCTAAATATTGAAAAAGAAGAGGAGTCCGAAATAGACGCAAAAATATTTAACAATGCGATCGAGTTCAAGACAATCAAAGTTCGCGAATGCATGATTCCTCGTACCGAACTCGTGGCGCTAGATGTTGACGCCACCATAGAGGAATTGAGAGGATCATTTGTGGATAGTGGGCATTCCAAAATCCTCATTTATCGCGATAATATTGATGACGTCATTGGATATTGCCACTCATTGGCATTATTCAAAAAACCTGAGGGGATAAAAGAGATGCTCACTCCGATAACTATAGTCGCTGAAACAATGCTTGCCAACGAGCTATTGGTTCAACTAATTTCCGAACATAAGAGTATCGCCCTAGTCGTTGATGAATACGGAGGCACATCCGGTGTAGTGACTATTGAAGATGTCATTGAAGAAATATTTGGAGAAATTCGTGATGAACACGATGACGAATATTTAACAGAAGAAAAAATTGATGATTTCAATTTTATTTTAAGCGCCCGACATGAAGTTGATTACCTCAATGAAACCTATGAATGGCAACTCCCAGAAGGGGAGTATGACACTTTAGGCGGACTCATTTTAGAATACAACGAAGATATTCCTGAAGAAAATGATGAAGTTATCATTGATAAATTCTTATTCGCCATTATTGCCATTGCAGACAACAGAATAGATAGAGTGCGTCTTACCCTTTTAAACTCCGAAGACGCCTTGTAAATCAAAGGATTAGATTCCCTTTTTAATTAGCCAGTAAACAGCTATTTTTGCCCACTTTAAAAAAAATAAGCGTGCACCAATGGCAATGATTAATACTTTAAGAAAGAGAATGGGCAAGATCGTCGTGGGGTTTGTAGCTTTCTCCATGTTTGCATTTATTCTTACTGATTTATTTCAATCTAATTCGGCGTTACTCGGCGGAAATGATCAAACGGTAGCAGAGATTGCCGGTACAGAAATCAGTTATCAAGAATTTCAAGCAGAGTTAGAACAACTCACTTACACTTTTGCAATCAACAACAATGGCCGGAATCCTTCAACACAGGAACTACAGTCTATCCGCGAGCAAACGTGGAATTCACTAATTCTTAACAATGCATATGGACAACAATATGATGCCTTAGGACTTAGCGTCTCAAACGAAGAGATTATAGATATGGTCCAAGGCAACAATATCGATCCTCAAATCAAACAATTCTTCACTGATCCTAATACTGGAGAATTTAGCAGAGAGTCTGTTATTCAGTTTCTACAATCTTTAAGTTCTGCTGATCCAACGCAAACAGCTTCGTGGTTGTCTTTTGAATCAAAACTAAGACCGAATAGACTTGCTAAGAAATATGAGACATTGTTTGAAAAAACAAACTACATCACAAAACAAGAAGCAAAATCTTTTTACGAGTCAACCAACAGTAATGCCACGGTTGATTACCTATACATACCTTTTTTCTCTGTTCCTGACAGTGTGGTAGAAGTGACAGATGCTGAATTAAAATCATATCTCTCCGCTAATAGTAAAGACTACAAGAAAAAAGAATCGAGAAGTTTGAAATATGTCTCCATTCCAGTTGTGCCATCTGCACAAGACACTGCTTTCGTAATGGAAGAAATCAATGCTTTAAGAGAAGGTTTGGTTAATGCTCAGAATGACAGTACTTACGCTACAATTAATTCTGACGGAAGTAGCCCATTCAGATCGATCTCTGATCCTACACAGATTCCTGCTGGTCTTCAATTAGATGGCGTAATCGCTGAAATTGGCACTATCACAGCACCTGTCCTGCAAGGGGACTCATATGTTATCAATAAATTAACAGCCATAACAGAAGGAGAAGAGTACTTTGTGAAAGCAAGGCATATTCTTATTAAGGTTGATGACACAGCAGCTAGCGCAAAAGAAGCTGGAAAAAAGAAGGCACAGGATATTCTCAATAGACTTAGAAAAGGTGAAAGTTTCGAAGAGCTAGCAGCAGTCAACAGCGATGATAAAAGCAACGCCAACAATGGCGGTGATCTCGGATGGTTTGGAGAAAAAGGAAACTTTGTCCAACCATTTAAAGATGCTGTTTTCGCTCATCAAGGAACAGGTTTATTAAGAACGCCTGTTGAAACGAGCTTCGGTTATCATATCATTAAAATTGAGGAGCCAAAGACCAACACGGTTTATAAGGTATCTACTATTGAAAAAGAGCTTTTCGAGAGTGACCAAACCATGAACGAAATCTACAGACGAGCAGACCTACTAGCTGCAGAAAGTACAGATGCTGCCAGTCTTTCAGAAAATGCTAAAGTGAACGGTTTAGAATTGAAATCTGCTACCAATCTTGGTAAGAATGATTCGAGAGTAGGCGTTTTGACTGAAGCCAGAACTATAATAGCTTGGCTATATAGAGATGCGGACATCAATGATATTTCTGAAGTGTTTGAACTTGACGATAACTATATCGTAGCAGTAATGACTGGAAACCAAGATAAAGGCACATCAAACCTAAGTCAAGTAAGAAACGAAGTAAGAACCAAAGTATTGAATGATAAAAAAGCAGCTTACATTATTTCAGAAATTAAAAAAGCTGGAACTGATGACTTTGAGGGAATAAAAGTTGTCTTCGGGGAGAAAGCAAGAACCGGTCAAGCAGATGTTTCATTAGGGTCTAGTTCTTTTCCTAATGTTGGTTTTGCTCCTGAAGCAATTGGTGTCGCGTTCTCTTTAGAAGAAGGAGAGAAGACAGCTCCATTCAAAATAACCAATGGCATAATAATGTTATCCTCTACAGCTAAAAACACACCAGATGTATTAGATGATTACAGCAGTTATGTTGTGCAAGTTCAAGGAAAGCGACAAGCTCGTAAAACAGTTATCGCGAACTTCCCTTTATCATTTTCGCCACTCTTTGTCTCCTCAAGAATTGATAATTCAATTAAAGAGTTTGCCGAAATTGAAGATCAGCGATACAAATTCTTTTAATAATTGAAAAGCCGGTTTAACCGGCTTTTTTTATATTCAGACATATGAGTTGGGATGTAGAAGCATTTCGGGAGAAAGTAGAAAGTCAGCATAAGTTCCCAGGGACTTACTCTTTTAAGTTCATCGTACCTAAGGAGAAAAAAGCGGAGATTTTATCTTTGTTGCCCGAAGCAGAAATTTCATTTAAGAAGAGTTCTGGGGATAAATACCTCTCTATCACTGCCCAGGCATTTTTACAAAACAGTCAAGAGGTTATTGATGTTTACTTTAAAGCCAACAAGGTTGAAGGCTGTATGGCACTTTAAAAAAAATAAATATGTGGAAAGAAGAAGATAACAAACTTACAAGGCAATTTGATTTTAACGATTTTATTGGCGCTTTTGGCTTTATAAGTCAGGTCGCTATACTTGCCGAAAAAGCCAACCACCACCCCGAGTGGAGCAATGTCTATAACAAAGTGAATATTACACTGACCACCCATGACGCTGGGAATACAGTCACAAAGAAAGATCGTGACTTAGCAGCTGCCATTGACAAGCTTTTAAGCTAGTGGAAACGGTGCTATATCTGGTACCAACTCCCATTGGCAATCTAGCCGATATGACTTATCGCGCGGTACAGATACTTAATACTGTCGATACCATTCTAGCGGAAGACACTAGAACATCCGGAGTATTGCTAAAGCACTACGACATCAAAACCAAAACGGAGAGCTTTCACGCACACAATGAGCATAAGCGTTTGGACTCAATTATAGAAAGACTAAAGTCGGGAGAGGTCATTGCGTTAATCTCTGACGCTGGTACACCTGGAATCTCCGATCCTGGCTTTCTATTGGCGCGGGAAGCTGTTAAAAACCAAGTTAAATTTGAGGTGCTTCCTGGGGCCACTGCGTTTGTTCCTGCTATTATTAAGTCTGGTTTTGCTACTGAGTCTTTCGTTTACGAAGGGTTTTTACCACTCAAGAAAGGACGACAAACAAAATTGAGTCAACTCGTAGAGGAAAAACGCACCATCGTTTTCTATGAGTCTACCCATAGAATAGTCAAAACGCTGGGTCAACTAAATGAAGTATTTGGAGACACGCGCCAAGTTTCTGTCTCTCGCGAGCTGACTAAAAAATTTGAAGAAACAGTCATTGGAACAGCCAAAGAGCTAATGACTTATTACGAGGAACACACAAGTAAAGGAGAGTTTGTTGTAGTCATTGACGCAAAAGGTAAATGAAATCCCTGGAAGAAATCACGCAAGAAGTTGTAGTAATCGCTCGAAAAGCGGGCGCCTTTATCGCGCAAGAAAGAGCTTCTTTTGATCATTCAAAAGTAGAGCTTAAAGGGAAAAGCGACTTGGTCTCTTATGTGGATAAAGAAGCCGAAAAAATAATTGTCAGTGAACTTCAAGCTATCATACCCAATTCAGGCTTTATCACGGAAGAGGACACTCCTAACAATACCGAAAAAGAATACACTTGGATTATTGACCCTTTAGACGGAACCACCAATTTCGTTCACAATTTACCTCCCTATTGCGTAAGTATAGCCCTACTCAAAGGTGATACTTTGATCTCAGGAGTAATACATGAAGTCACGAGAAATGAGACCTTTTATGCTTCTAAGGGATCAGGAGCTTATATGAATGATAAGGAAATCAAAGTCACACCAGTAAAAACGATCGATGAAAGTTTATTTGCTACAGGATTTCCCGTTCACAACTTTCATAAGATTAATGATTACCTAGCGATTCTCAACGAGTTAATGAAAAACTCCCACGGTCTAAGAAGACAGGGAAGTGCGGCCGTAGATCTAGCCTATGTTGCTTGCGGAAGACATGAAGGTTATTTTGAATATAACTTAAACTCTTGGGATGTCGCCGCTGGCATATTAATCGTAGAAGAAGCTGGCGGAATAGTTACAGATTTTTCTGGAGGTAACAAAGCTTTATTTGGAAGAGAAATTATTTCCGCCGGACCAGTGTACAGTGAGCTTCTCTCCGTCATTAAAAAGTTTTGGTAAGAGAGTTACTCCCTTAGGCCCAGACCTTTCCCCCCTCCGTACAATTTTTGCACATCTCAATCTCTGATCGAGCGTTCAGCAATTGATTTCTAAATTTATTGTAGTCAGTACTATTCCAAACAGCTGAAAAACTGACTTTTTGAATACTCCCTAAGACATAATGAGCGTCCTTATCAAAGCAGCAAGGCACTACTTTTCCATCCCAGGTGACTACACATGAATGCCACATTTTCCAACATTCATCAAAGAGTTTATGCTTTAATTCGTAAGTATTTTCTCCCGTTTTTCTGTATCGCGAGTACTTCTCATTGGTGGGAATTAATGGGTTCCCATTGGCAAAATCATATATCTGTGCGGTTTTGAATGCAATCTTGTCAACACCAAGTTCTTTTCCTAAACGGTCAATTGTCTCAATTTCATGTTCATTTGGCTTCACAACTAAAAACTGCCAAATCACCGCTGGCGTACTGCTTTTAAGTTTCTTTCTCCAATAAAGAATATTTTTAGTTCCTTCAATGACTTTATCTAATTTGCCTGTTTTTCTGTACGCTTCATAAGTCTCCTGCGTGGCTCCATCGATAGAGATGATCATTCTATCAAGTCCGGATAACACCGTTTTTTTAGCATTTTCCTCGTCTAAAAAGTGAGCATTCGTTGAAGTCGCGGTATAGATGTTTTTTTCATTTGCTTTGGCGACCATTTGTAAAAACTCTGGATGAAGATATGGTTCCCCTTGAAAATAAAAGATCAGATAAAACAACGTTTCGCTGACCTCATCAATTAATTTGTTGAATACCTCACTCGAAAGCTTTCCTGTAGGACGCGTGAATGACCTTAAGCCACTCGGGCACTCAGGGCATCTCAAATTACAGGCAGTCGTCGGTTCTACTGAAATACTCATTGGCAGTCCGATGATTCTGGCTGTCTTATTAATGCGTGATTTCTGAAAACTCCGATAAATCTGCCATGCATTTTTTATCCTCTTAAAGCTTAGCTTTGAGGCAAGTTGAAATGTATCTCGTAGACTTACGTACATGAATCCGTAAACTTAGTCAAACATGCCCAAATTGAATTTAAAGAACCTATTATTCGCCACATTTTTTAGTTTCTCTCTAGGATTGCAGGCGGGTATGGAGCTCTCTGATCAAGCTGAAATTTCCGTTTTGACATTTGGTCCATATCAAGGAGAGTTATATTCTGCCTTTGGGCATAGTGGAATAAGAATATATGACCCTGCCTTCAATCTTAATTGGGTATATCATTATGGCGTTTTCAATTTTAATCAGAATAATTTCTTTTGGAATTTTGCAAGAGGCAAAATGCTTTACAGTATCGGGCTCGCAGACTATGCTAAGTACGTAGCGCATTATGCGAAAAATAACCGATCCGTCACCGAACAGGTGCTTAACCTAAGCGGAGAAGAGAGACAAATGATTTTTGATTTCTTACAAGAAAACTATTTACCCGAAAATAGAGAATACAACTACAACTATGTCTACGATAACTGTGCCACTAAAATTAAAGAGGTCATCAACAAAGCTGTTCCAGAACAGATCACTTTTACCAATGATTATGTAAAAAAAGGTGTCAGTGTTCGTGATCTAATGGATGATTACCTGACCTATCAGCCATGGGGTGATTGGATCATTGACATTGGTCTAGGTAGTCAGATAGATAAAGAAGCCAATGCAGATGAATATCTTTTTCTCCCTGATTATGTCACCGCAGCATTTAGCAATGCCCAAATTAAGCGCGACAGCTCTTCTTTTCCTTTGGTCAAAAAGACGAACTATGTTTATAAATCTAAGCCTGAGAATTTTGTTAATGGTGTATTCACCCCTTTCAACACCTTCGTCATCATCTTTTTTATTGTAGGTTTTATTACCAATCGAGATTTCAAAACAATGAAGCGCACAAAATGGATTGATGCCCTCCTTTTTACATTTGTTGGTCTTTTTGGATGGTGGTGTACTTTTTTATGGGTGGCGACCGACCATTTATCTAAAATGAATTTTAACCTCCTCTGGGCAATACCTCTATTTATTCCTTTCGTTTATCTTATTGGTTTAAAGAAACATCAAAAGTGGTTAGCCACTTTTTTTAAAGTAGTAGGCTTTTGGTACATCATACTTTTAATCATTTGGGGAGCTTTACCACAACCTCTACATAGTGCAATGATTCCATTGGTTATCACCATGGTGCTGCGCTCGTTTTATATCAGCTTTGATTTGAACAAAAAAATCAGGACAAAAGCCCGACTAAATTCCAAAGCCCCATAAGTATGAAAATAATCCCTGGTGCTTGATGAACCAAAAAATGATTTTCAGCGATTTGTTGAAATCTTCTACCTAAGCTTCGTACAGTAAGCAACAATGCGAAAGTGCCCATCGAAATACCTGTTAAATAGTACCAAAACAAACCTCCCTCCAAGATAATAAGGTTATTGCCTAGTAGGTATGCCGTAATAGCCAACCAAAAGGGTATTGTTAAAGGGTTTGCCAGCCCTAACATCAACCCCTTTTTAAAACCATTTCTCGCTGACGTCTTATTCTGAGTAGTATCAAGTTTTGACCTCTTTGCAAATAAATTAGATAAGCCCAAAACAACCATTGCTGCTCCAGTGATTAGCTGAAAATAATTCGAAAAAGCGGTAGTCTCACTCAAAAATAATTGAAAACGTACCGTAGCACCAGCGTAAATAAACTCCATAAGCGAAGCAGCTAAAGCGAAATAAAAAGCATTTCTCGATTGACCCAGCACTGCGTATTGCATGGTTGTAACATTGATAGTGCCTGGTGGTATTGAGCCAAGATAACTTACCACAAAAGAAATGATCAAAACTTGTAGAGCGATCATATTAATTGCTCAATTAATTTATTATGCTCTTTAATGGTCTTTAGCTTGGCCATACCCCGCTTAAAAGTCCAATGCTTAATTCCTCTTTTTTTGTTTTGTACACTTACTTCATAGAGCCACTTGAAATGTTGAAACATTACTTTATAGCCTTTTAATAAAGAAAACCCCGGCTGATAAATATGTCCTGGTTCCGCACCTGCCCCATTCAACTCTACTATTTTGAAATTTTTTAATTCTCTCAAGTCACTATATGATTGGCATAACAAATCAAATCGACCGAAATAAAACTCTGGTACCTGAGCTGCTAATCGATCAAATGCTTGACAAAGTTTCTCATCAATCTCCTCTGTTTTATCGAGAAATATTGTTCCTCTACAATGATTGCCTATTGGCTCTATAATAACCTCCTCTCCCTCCTTAGGAACCCGACCCATCAACGAGGTAAACCTTGAATGTTTAAAGTCGACCTGCAACATGGCTCTTGGGTTTTGTTGGAGTAACGTGCTTATTTTGCTTTTCCCATCACCGACAACCGACATGAGCTTTTTTTGAACGATTGAAGTCACCCTCCCTTTCTGCTCTTGAGGATGTTTCACATAAAACACCCCGAGCTCTATTGGAAAGTCGACCAATTCTTGAATCATAAAATCAATTGGACATTTTTCAACATATTTTATCAACGCTTTTTCATTGGAAATCTTCTCAACGAGCCTGCCTCGCTCCCCGATATCTGGTTTGGCTATGAGCGGATAACCCATCTTATACCCTTGATCTATGGCCTTAGCACGTTCACCTGCCTTGATAAATATAGTCTTTGGGATATATTCTTTTGGTATTTGATCAAAGATCTCTGACTTTTTTTCACCGAGCATTCCTCCAAAATCAATGTTCGGATTGGCCGCAGTGAAAAAGAAAAAAGATCTTGCCTTTATCGCCAGCCAAGTAAAATAAAAGTAGATAGGAAAGTAGAATATTGAAAACGGCCAGAACTCCCAATTCATAAGCCTAAACCACTTTTTCTGCCAGTAATTCAAGAGTTAGCTGTTCTGATGATAGCGAACAGTCGATATGGGAAATCGTGAATGTTCTGGTAAAACTACCCCTTCCGCAACGTGCGCCACACAAACTGTTATAAATGTACTATAGGGCATAGCGTGCTCTACTAAATAAGCCATCGCGATAAAAAAATTTTGCCATATTGTGGTCATGTTTGATTGATCAGGAAGCTGTGTATCTGCCAAATTCAAATTATTCTTATTAGAAATTATGAATGTTTACCTGTCCTACACAACATCAACATCAAAAGGCATTGTTCAATTCATCACTGTACGAGTCCAGTTTTTTTCAGCTTCGAGTCGCAAGTTTACTTCATTTTCGTTCCAAATCGGCAAAGTGTTGTTCCACAAAAAATTATAGAAGAGGTATAACTTCCCATTGACTATTTTAAATGTTTCAGGGTCTATTTTAACTTTTGTCCCATCATTTCCCATGGCGTAAGCACACCAACCTCCAAACTGTGGTTCATACTTTTGAGGGTCTTTTATAAACTTTTCCTGATTACCCGCATTTATAAAATAGTAAGTAGCTCCGTTGAACTGAGTATTAAACTTAGCAGTTCCTTCCTTTGGCTTGTTAGAAAAATAACTTACCGGATCATACCCTTGCACCGCTAGGCCATCTTTAATATTTAAGTCCGTTTCCTGAAAGATAAATATTAATATTAAAAAAATATAGCGCATAAGACAAGTACGGAAAATGTAAAACAAAAGATAATAAATATCTTAGTAATTCAAGATATTGACGGTGTTACGACATATTATTCACTGCTGCCCAACAATGGCTAGACTCAAATCCTTTTTGAAGTAAATAATTTATCGTTTTAACCTTTTTTTTAAAAATATCCTTATCCCTGCTGAGCGTCAACCATTTAGCCTGACACAGTTTTAGAATTAAGTCAAAATATCTTTCTTGATCGATATATTCTAGTGCCGTCTCAACAATCGCCTTTGGTACCTGATACTTCGAAATCATCATTCTAATCTTGATTCTTCCCCAGTGGTTGAACTCAAACTTATCATGACAAAAGGCCTTAGCAAACCTCGATTCATCCAAGAAATTTTCTTTAACCAAATAGGTGATAACAACATCAGATTCTAGCTCAGACAATTCCCAGCTCTCCAACTTCTGCCTCACTTCGAAAACTGCACGTTCTCTAAAGGCACAAAACTTAGCAGCCTTGGATCTTGCCTGAAGTACATAATCCTCTCGGATCATTCCTTGATGAAACCCTTCCGTCTTAATACGGTTTCAATGAACCTAATTTCATTTTGACTATTGAATATCCTGAACGGAAAATGTAAAATTTGCGCTTTACTTATTGTCAAGGTAAAGGCATCCTTACCCATTTTAGCCGATTTGATTTGATCCCATTTAAGCGGCATACCTTGCTTGGTATTGATTTTCATCAAAATCTGCTGACTCGTAATCTCGTAAGACATTTTTTGAAACATAAACTTGCCCTGCTCTAACTGGGTGACTCCAGCAAATTGGATAAGCCAAAACAACAAATATAAGGTCAATGCAATGGTAGCTCCAATTATCCACCACCAATTAGGAATCCATAAGTAACCGGCACAAATAGCCAGATAAATCAACCCAACCCACCATTGCTGTTTTAATATACCAACGAACGCTTGCTTGATATATATGCCGGTTGGCATTTGATATTTTTTTGTCTTTACGATCATTATTAAAATGCTTTTAAACTAATATCTAAACTTTTATACGAATGTGTCAACGCCCCAACGGAAATATAATCAACCCCAGTCTCAGCAATGTCCACAATATTTCTTTCTGTAATACCCCCAGAGGCTTCTGTTTCCATCCTGTCGCCTATTAGCCGAAGGGATTCTCTGATTGATGATGGCAGCATGTTATCCAGCAAAACCCTAAAAACATGTCCTGTTTCAATTACCTCATGAAGTTCGTCTAGGTTCCTAACCTCAACTTCTATTTTAAGATTAAGGTTGTTTTCCGCCAAGTAATCTACAGTGGATAAGATTGCTTCTCTGACCCCACCTGCAAAATCAATGTGATTGTCTTTCAGCATCACCATATCATACAACCCGAATCTATGATTGACTCCTCCCCCGATAGCTACTGCCCATTTTTCTGGTAAGCGAAAGTTTGGTGTCGTTTTTCGAGTATCCAACAACTTTGCATTTGAACCTTTTATTAGGGCCGACATTCGATTGGTATAAGTAGCGATACCACTCATTCTTTGTAGGCAATTAAGTACGAGTCGCTCAGCGCTCAATATACTTCTTGCATTACCTTCTACATGAAAGCCGATATCCCCATTTCTAACGACCATTCCATCTTTATAGAAATATTTAACCTTCAAATCTTTGTCAATGAAGCGAAAAATTCTTTCTGATAAGCCTAGCCCAGCGATAATACCGACATCTTTAATTATCAATTTGGCACGACTTTGTTCATTTTTTGCAATCGAGCCCATCGAACTATGATCTCCATCGCCAATATCTTCAGCGAGAGCATTCTTTATAAAGAAGCGAATATTTGATTCTGAAAGGTATGGATGTGCCATGAAGGCGCAAAATTAAGAATAGCAATCCATTTCTTAGCCTATTCTTTGCTAAAAGTGATAGTGTCAATTTTAAAACTGCCTTTAACTTCTTTTATTACCATCACCACGCGGTAGCTTCCACTGTCCATCTTGTAACTGCCAATGTTATATTTCAGGCCTTCGGGTGATTGACCTTGGTGGATATAAGTAAAGTTTCTTGGAGGATTTGTGAGGAAAAAATTCTTAAGTACTTCTTCCGCCTGACTCAGACTATAATTGGCTCCTTTTCCGTTTATTTTGACTTCTATACTTGTATTACAGTATTTAATTAGCTCTTTGGAGCTTCCCGCTTTCAAAGCTTGACTGATATTTGAAGTTATATCACCTTGAAGTGATATTAACGAATATAATATGGCTGTAAATAGAATTTTCATAAGTGAGTTCAATACGAAAATAATGCCATTTATATGAAATCGACAGTAACTCGTTCAGTAATATTAGAATTATCTTAGAAGCAGCTCGCTATTGCAAAAATTACTGCCGTTTTTAGTGATTCCTTTAAGCGTAACGATCAAGTTTTGATTGGTGACCAACAATCCAATGTTAACAATGGATGACCCGAGCTGATTCAACAAAGAAATGATTCAATAACCTGTATTAAGCTCATTATATTTGCACTATGAATAAGAAAGTACTACTCATGATCCTCGATGGCTGGGGTATTGCACAGAATAAAGCCGTTTCAGCAATTGATGCAGCAAAGACACCATTTGTAGATGGTCTTTATGACAAGTATTCTCATACAACACTAGAAGCTTCTGGCTTAGCAGTGGGTCTCCCTGAAGGTCAAATGGGAAATTCTGAAGTGGGTCACATGAACATAGGTGCTGGACGCGTCGTTTATCAAGATTTGGTAAAAATCAACAAAGCTACCGAAGACGGTACTTTGGCAAGCAATGAAACACTTGTGACAGCATTTGATTATGCTCAAAAGGAAAATAAAAATATACACTTCATAGGATTGGTGTCAGACGGAGGCGTTCACTCCCACATCAACCATCTGAAAGGATTGCTTTCCGCTGCTCAAACAAACGGTTGCGATCGTGTCTTCGTCCATGCTTTTACAGATGGGCGAGATTGTGATCCAAAAAGCGGATTAGGCTTCATAAAAGAGCTTGAAGATCATATGTCTGTTACGACCGGAAAGATAGCCTCCCTTATTGGTCGCTACTATGCAATGGACCGAGATAAGAGATGGGAAAGAGTAAAATTGGCCTACGATGCTATGGTCAAAGGTGCTGGTGAAATGACTGAAAACCTTCAAGCAGCCATTCAAAAGTCATATGAAAATAATGTGACCGATGAATTTATTCAACCCTTGATTATTAGTGAGCATGGCGAACCTATCGCAAAAATTAACGAAGGTGATGTCGTAATGTGCTTTAATTTCCGAACAGATCGCGGCAGAGAGATTACCGAAGTACTCACGCAGCAAGATTTTCCAGAGCAAGATATGTTGAAGCTTGATCTGAATTATCTCACCATGACCAATTACGATGAGCGATTTAAAGGTGTCAAGGTTGTATATAACAAAGACAACCTGGCGATGACCCTTGGAGAGGTTTTGGCCAATAATGGTAAAAAACAAATCAGAATTGCGGAGACAGAAAAATATCCTCATGTAACTTTTTTCTTTTCTGGTGGTCGTGAAAAAGAATTTGAAGGTGAACAAAGACTTCTCTGCCCATCACCAAAAGTCGCAACATATGACTTACAACCAGAGATGAGTGCGAATGATATTAAAGATAAAATTATTGCTGAGTTGGACAAAGGAGAAGTAGATTTTACCTGTTTAAATTTTGCTAATCCTGACATGGTAGGTCATACTGGCGTTTTTGATGCAGCAGTCGTCGCATGTGAAACAGTAGACGCTTGTGCCAAATCTGTTGTTGCCTCCGCCCTAGCGAATGGTTACAGCACAATAATTATCGCCGATCACGGAAACTCAGACATTATGGTGAATCCTGATGGAAGTCCAAATACCGCACACACCACGAATCTCGTGCCTTGTATTTTGGTCGATGACAACTTTCATCCCGACTTGAAACCTGGTAAGCTTGGTGATTTAGCCCCGACCATCTTAAAGATGATGGGTATTCAAAAATCTGCGGAAATGACAGGAGACGAATTATTTTAATGAGATTTATTACAAACTATTTAATGATATTATTGGTTGGCGTGATCATATCATGCCAATCAAAATCAGATTTTCGAACGGAAAAATACTTTCAACTAGACTCATTGCTTGAAAGCCAAAGTATACTGTTGTCTGAAAAAAAAATGATGATCACTAAGTCTGTAAAAATGGATGGCCAATTTGAAGAGATCTCTTTTCAGCCAGACACTTCAAGATGGATGAAAGAATTTAAAATCCTCGGAGACTTTTCACTGAATAAGACCACCTATATCGGCGCTTTCTCTTTGGAGAAAAATGGAAAATCGGTAACCTATACCAAAAAGGATGGTCAACCTATCCCTATCAATAAGTTTGAAGTTCTCTATAACAAAGAGCTGTCACTGGTTTCGGGTCAATATTTTGAAGACAAAGATATCTTTCAACACGAAAGAAATTTTGAACTAAGGTTTGACGAATCTGGTTTATTGTCAAAATATAAAATATGGGGATTTCAAAAAATGATTCTACAGGACACCATACGATATGACATATCGGGAAAAATAACGCCCGAATTAAAATAAGATCATCAATCCGTGCTAAACTGATTTAGCCAATTTTCAATAAACATATGAGTGAGAAAGAGCCTAAAAAAAGGCTGGATAAGAGGGGGTTAGAAAGACTCCTCGGAATATTCAAGTATATACTTCCACATAGATGGATGTTCGGCGCAGGCATTGTTTTGCTCTTCATATCATCAGGCATGTTTATGGCCTTCCCTTTTGTTTCAGGAAAGCTCATCGATATTGCCTCCGGCAAGGAAGACTGGTTCATTAAAGATATTGACCAAGCCGCCCTGCTTCTTATCGTTGTGTTGCTGTTTCAAAGTGCTTTTTCTTTCCTAAGAGTCGTCCTATTTGCCTTTGTTACGGAAAAAGCTATCGCCGACATTAGAACAGAGCTTTATGCCAAGATGCTCATGCTTCCTATGACCTTTTTTGATAAAACAAGAACCGGAGAACTCGTCAGTCGCATGACCAATGACGTGTCGCTTTTACAAACCACTATATCAACTACGCTGGCAGAACTGATCAGGCAAACGGTTATTTTACTCACTGGCTTGATTCTCATCTTTTATACTGCCCCTGCATTAAGCTTTTTCATGTTGGCCATTTTTCCTCTCGTCATTGTGGCTGCTATGATTTTTGGTCGCTTTATTCGGAAAAATGCTAAGCTCACGCAAGACCAATTAGCCGCATCCAATGTGATTGTAGAAGAAACACTACAGTCGATTCAAGCGGTTAAGGCATTTACTTCCGAAATCATTGAAATTCTACGTTTTAAGAAATCTATTGATCAAGTGGTGAAAACAGCATTATCGGTAGCCAAATACCGTGCAGCATTCATTTCTTTTATCATTTTTGCCCTCTTCGGAACGATTGTCGCCATCATGTGGTACGGAGCGACTTTGGTGAAAGCTGGAGAAATGACCGTAGGAGAGTTGCTTTCGTTTATTCTGTATACAAGCTTCATTGGAGCTTCCATTGCCGGCTTGGGAGATTTAATTGGACAGGTACAAAAAGCTGTTGGTTCATCAGAACGGGTACTCGATATTCTTCAAGAAAAATCGGAAGATTTAGCCAACGGAAATTTTGAACGCTTAAAAGGAGTGGTCAGTTTTGAAAATGTTTCGTTCAGTTATCCCACGAGACCAGAAATTGAAGTACTCAGTAATGTCAACTTTAATGTCGGTGAAGGGGAGAAAATTGCCATTGTTGGCCATAGTGGAGCGGGTAAATCAACAATCCTGCAATTACTCATGGATTATTACCCTAAAAATGGAGGTGAAATTCGTATCGATGGGAAAGACCAAGAATCAATAGGCTTATATAGCCTGAGAAAGAATATTGGCATTGTGCCTCAAGAGGTACTTCTTTTTGGAGGGACGATTGAAGAAAACATTAGATATGGGAAACCTGAGGCGTCCGACGAGGAAATAAAATCTGCAGCGTTAAAAGCAAATGCGCTTTCTTTCATAGAAATTTTTCCGGAAGGCATGAAAACGCTAGTTGGCGAACGTGGAGTTAAATTATCAGGAGGTCAGCGTCAAAGGATCGCCATCGCGAGAGCTATTCTAAAAGATCCTGCAATCTTGGTTCTTGATGAAGCTACCAGCTCTCTAGATGCAGAGTCCGAGCATTTAGTTCAGGAGGCTTTGAATATATTGATGAAAAACAGAACAACTATCGTTATTGCACATCGGCTCGCCACTATTAAATCTGTTGACAAAATCTACGTACTCGAGAAAGGCCGTGTAGTAGAAGAAGGAAACCACGAAGTTTTAATGAAAGCAAATGGCGCCTATAGAAGCTTTATAGATCTGCAGCTCATTGGATCATAAACATTTCACTCGCTTCATAAAATAAACATGCCTATATCCCATAAACACCTATTAGGGAATAAAAAACATAAGGATAGCCCTATTCCCAAGCGAGTTTTAGCATGTTTTTAAAGATCATTCCCTTAGCTCAGGAAATGAAAGACAAGGAGGTGAATATGGAAAACGCCATACAGATAGGATAGAAGGATGTTAAAATGGTGCAGCAACTAGATACTAATGCTCTAAAAGCACCTCGTTTTTATCTCGTATCCTGATGGGATCCTCAGGCAGAGAAATGCCTGGAGGCAAATCAAGTTTTGGAGGTGTCCAGTCTAGGATTCCCCCATCATCATCATCATCCTTATCATTGTTAGGGTTGCGGTTCCATTTCCCCCTCAAAATGATAGCGAACAAAATGCCATATAATAGTAGGCAAAGAAATATGTCAATGAATATATTGGACATGACCTAATTTAATCAATTAGTATCAGAATTGTTTTCTCCTTTCTAAAGAACTATTAACATTCGATTATTTTTCTGTACTCTCCCCTTTATGATAGAGATTGATTGAGCCTTAAAACGTCTTTTCGTCTATAATTATATATTATGTTTAGTGGAGAAAATGAGTTGTTACTTTTCGGTGTATTTGGTGTTATCATCACTGCATTTCTTCTCGTCGACCTTGGCGTGTTCAATAAAAAAAATCATAAAATCAGCCAAAAAGAGGCAATAATTCAGACCTTGTTCTGGGTTTCTGTTTCCGTTATTTATGGATTCATGATCTATTTCTATGGAGAAGGAGAGGCCGCCACTTGGGAGTTCTTCTCGGCTTATGTCACAGAAAAGGCACTTTCGATAGATAACATCTTCGTTATTCTATTAATCCTCCGATACTTTAAGGTGAAAGAAGAGTACTACCATAATATCCTTTTTTGGGGTATACTTGGAGCAATAGTATTCCGAGCGATCTTTATTTTCGTAGGGGCACTTTTGATCACCCAGTTTCATTGGATACTTTATATTTTCGGTACTTTCTTAATTTACTCTGGTGTCAAAATCTTCAGTGAAGATGAGGAAATGCAGATTGAGCCCGAGAAAAATCCTCTTGTAAAATGGGCGAAAAAGGTTTTTCCGCTAACCGCATCAGATGGCGGTGGAAAGTTTATGATCAAAGAAAATGGGAAAAGGGTTTTCACAAGCTTATTTTTGGTGATCATATTGATTGAATCGACCGACTTAATTTTTGCTGTCGATTCTATCCCAGCAGCCTTCGCCATCACCCAAAATGAATTCGTGATTTACACTTCCAACATTTTTGCTGTCATGGGATTAAGAGCCATGTTTTTCCTTTTAGCCAACGTGCTTGATAAATTTTATCTCTTGCAAAAGGGTTTATCTCTTGTCCTTATTTTCATTGGAGTAAAAATGATGCTAGAAATGAAAATATTACAACAAGGGCTGGGTTGGGTATTTGGCGTAGACCATATACATATTCCGATTTTTGCGTCCTTTGGTGTCATTATAGGTGTGCTATCCTTCTCTATCGTATTCTCCTTGTTGTTTCCAAAAGCGCCTGAGATAATTGATGAGGATCATCATGCTGGTATTTAAGCTGTAGATGGAAATCAAGAACCTCGGACCAAGATCACGCGGTACTACTTTGGATAATATCTTTCTATTGGATGCAAGTGAAAGCATCCGCGAATAGTCCCCACAAGGTGGGATTAAACTTATGCGTGCGCCACACGAATTCTCAAAATCACCACACATTTATCAATTAAGGAAAGACTCGGATGATAACATTAACGAATTAGCGCAGTACTGCCTCTACTTTCAAAGTTGAAAAAACTTCATGGATAGTTTTGATCTCTTTCCCAAAATATTCTCATTCTGTACAACTTCTAGGAAAGTTGAAAAATTTTCTAAACTACCCGTCAAAGAGCAAATGGAAAAATATCCTTGAGCTGAAAATAAGTGAAAATTAAAAGAGCTTAATAAAAATCGTGATACAGTTGCAGAAAGTCTTAGGTCAAGGTCTCAAAACACTATTTATAATATTGGCATTGCGTGCTTTACACCAGACACCGCTCTCTTAATGGTGTGGTCTCATTATGCAAATTATTAGATAGGAACCTGCTCAGAATATAATGTAGATCGATATCCTAATTTCTTTAATAAACAAGATCAATTTCACTGCATGGATGAATTTTAATAAAAACAATTTACCCTACACAATAAAGTAGATACAATAAAGCACCTTCTCTAAACAAAGTCCACAATATGAGAAACTGAACGTGAGTTCAGGTTATTGAAGAAAACGCAGTGTTAAGAAAAAGTGTTAAGCGAGCATTTTTTTAAGTTGTTAGATAGCACCGACATTCGGGCCTAAAGTAAACAAAGCCATAGTTAAGGAATATCTCAACTTAAAATAATACGTTACTCGTCCCCCCAATACCGAAGTTTAAAACCCGATTTTCCTGCCCCTCCATCCTTGGGCTTCTACCTCCTCTGCTGTCTTTAAAACTTTATCTCTGAGCACCTCTTTATATTCCGCGAGTGCCTTGGATACCTTTTCATCAAAAGCTCCAATCATTTCTGCAGCGAGGATTCCCGCATTTTTTGCTCCGTCGAGTGCCACAGTTGCCACAGGTATTCCCGCCGGCATTTGGAGTATTGAAAGTATCGAGTCCCAGCCATCAATAGAATTTCTTGATTTGACTGGCACACCAATAACCGGCAAAGTCGTAATAGATGCCACCATTCCCGGAAGATGTGCAGCGCCTCCAGCCCCTGCTATAATAGTTTTTAAGCCTCTTTTTGCAGCATTTTCAGCATACTCAATCATTCTATGTGGTGTCCTATGTGCGGAAACAATAGTCAATTCAAATTCTATTCCGATTTCTTCCAAAAAATCTGCGGCTTCTTTCATCACTGGGAGATCAGACTTACTTCCCATAATTATACCTACAAGTGGATTACTCATGCTTTTACTTTTAATGTTTCTTTTACTTTTCTAGCCTTGACTTTTAATTCCTCTGTCGATTTTCCGAGCACTGTTATATGTCCCATTTTTCGGAATGGTTTAGTTATTTTTTTTCCATACAAGTGAATATGAACGTCTTGCATAGCCAAAACATCATCCAGACCTTCATATTTCGCATCACCAGTAAATCCTTCTTCACCAAGGATATTTACCATGGCTGCAGGTGCTCGCAGACTCGTGTCTCCAAGTGGTAAGTTCAAAATGGCGCGAATATGTTGTTCAAACTGAGAAGTCACATTCGCTTCTATCGTATGGTGTCCGCTGTTGTGTGTGCGCGGCGCTATTTCATTCACAAGAAGCTCTCCTTCTTTGGTCAAAAACATCTCCACCGCCAAAAGCCCAACAATATCAATTTTTTCGATTATATCTTTTGCCAGATCATAGGCCTTTTCGGCGATTTCCTCCTTTAGCTCTGCTGGCGCAAAAAGGAATTCCACCAAATTAGCTTCTGGGTGATAGCTTAATTCAACGACCGGAAAGCAATTTATTTCTCCACTGGCATTACGAGCGACAACTACGCTCAATTCCTTTTCAAAATCGACGAGCTTCTCCAATAATGATGGCGCGTCAAACCCTTTGTGAAGGTCCTCCTCAGTACGTATCATTTGCACGCCACGACCATCATAGCCATCCTTCCCAATCTTGTGTACTGCTGGTAAATAACTGGTGTGCTCTTGAAGTTCCTTTAAGCTTTCCGTTAGGATGAAATCTGATGTTGGGATTCTATTGGCTTTGTAAAAGGTCTTTTGCTTACGCTTATCCTGAATTAAGGCGATAACATTGGGTTGTGGAAAAACCTTTTTTCCTTGATCAACGAGTTTTTGTAATGCTTCCGTGTTGACTTTTTCAATTTCGATGGTAATAACATCTAAGGCCTGACCGAAAGCCATCACATCTTCAAAATTCTGAAGATCGCCAACCCTGAAATCTTTTACTAAATGCGCACAAGGAGCATTAGGATCTGGATCCATCATGCTTATTTGTAAGTTGAAATCGATAGCGGACTGTAGCATCATACGGCCCAGCTGACCACCACCAAGCACGCCTATTTTAAGATCGGTTATATCCTTTGCCATTGGGCAAAGATGATAAGAAAATTGTATTTTGAAAGGTGAAAGGAACCGTACATCGCGCTAATGCGTTTCGAAAATATGGATGACAAGAAAAAGACACAAAATACTACCGAAAAAGCGGCGAAATCTCGGGTGGTGAACGAAGAAAAAATAAAGGAGCCTAAGCCTGACTCAAATGCTCTTCCTGATATAGATTTTAAAAAGCTGTTGGGATGCGGTGGATAGAATAATCGGAATTTAAGCGTCCAAATCTTTGCCCTCCTACGTTCCAAAAAATACTTAGTTACACCCAATAGCGAACAGACCCATTGCCGAAGTGAATTCAATACTTGCGCTTTGCACTTTGCTATAAGTCTATTCAGCAGATACTTTATCAAACAAACATTCACACTGGACTTGTATGCCCGATTCTTCGTCATCTTCAACAGGTGTTGCACTGCCTAGTATAAATGCCGTTTTTTATTCTTGATTCCTGCCGTCTAATACATTATTTAGTAATTCAGCTTCATCTTCGCTGCAAGAGCATGAGAGAGATGATGCGAGCAATGCCATCAAAAGCATTTTCGCTATTTGAGTAAATTTCCTTTCTAAATACAGTTTTATTTGACTTATTAGTTTGAATAAACTTCAGCACAAATTGTGATAAACTATGCATCCGATCTGTGCGTAAATGTCTCATTTAGTCAGCACCATTCATCATTTTTGAAGGGTTAAGTCATTATGGTAACTGAGCATTAAAATTTACTATTCCGAGATATATACCCGTTTTACCCGCTGATTTACATTGGTAAGAATTTCATACGGTATCGTATGCATCCAACTTGCCAACTGATCTATTTTGGGATTTTCCCCGAAGACAGTGACTTCATCTCCTTCTTTTACCGCTATGTCGGTGACATCCAAAATGGTCATATCCATGCAGATATTTCCGATCGTTTGTGCGGACTGGTTCGCGATGGTCATAAAAGCTGCCCCATTTCCAAAAGCACGACTATAGCCATCTGCATAGCCAATCGATACCGTCGCGATAATGCCATCTCTCGCCATTCTTCCGCTGCGACCATAGCCAATACTTTCTCCAGCTTTAACATGTCTGACTTGAGAGACAACTGTCTTAAGCTGACTAATTGGTTTTAATCCTTGAAGTGTACGACTGGCATCAAAACCATAAAGCCCAATACCCAAGCGCACCATATCATATTGTGCATCCGGCCATCTAAGAATGCCAGCAGAATTCAAACAATGTTTGAGCGGCTTGTAGCTCAAGCCATTCGAAATTTTGTCGTAGGCGTCATTAAACACATTGAGTTGTTGTCTCGTAAAGTCATCTTCTCGCTCATCTTCGGAAGAAGAGAAATGGGTAAAAACCCCTGAAACCACTAATTTTGAATGATTAACAATATATTTTAATACTTCAGGAAGCTCTGCTGGCCTGAAACCAAGCCTATTCATTCCTGTTTCAATTTTCAAATGAAACTTTGGAGGATTAGCTAACTCGTTTAATGCTTCGAGGAGCCTCCAATTATAGACCTCAGGCTCTATGTTCTTTTGCTGTATCAGGTCTAATTGATTCGAATCTGGGTTGAGTACCATGATTGAAGTGTTAATCCCATGCTCGCGCAGCTCTAAGGCTTCATCAATATATGCTACGCCTAGATAATCTACTTTCTGATATTCAAGTAATTTCCCAATCTCATTTATCCCTCCTCCATAGCCCATGGCTTTCACCATGACCATCATCTTCGTCTCTGATTTGATGTGTGTCTTGAAGATATTCAGATTGTGAATCAAAGATTCAAAGTTGACCTCCAGAATAGTCCCGTGACTTTTTTCTTCTAAAGCCGAAACAATCTTTTCGAAATGAAAAGTTCTCGCTCCCTTAACAAGTACCATCTCATCGCCGAAATATGGCTTATCCTTTAAAAAGTGATCGGTTGATTGATAATGTAAAACGTCAACGCCTTCCATTATAAGGAAACGACCAATCTCCTCACCAATGGTAATTAAGCGATCAACATTGCTCCTCATAATGGTTGATCTTACGTCTTCATAAACCCGTATATGGTCTTGCCCTGATTGAAGAAAATCACTTATTATTAACGTTGTTCGCTTTTTCTGGCGCTGCTGCTCCACATAATCGAGCGCTATTTTAAGGCCGCTAATGTCGTTGTTGTAAGTGTCATCAAGTATGTAGACATTGTTCTTTCCGCGCTTCAGCTCTAGTCGCATTGCGACTGGTTTCAAATGATTTATTCCTAATTGAATTTCACTAATTGATAATCCCAATTCAGAAGCCGCAACAACTACATGAATAAGATTTTCAAGGTAGATGCCAGAATATGGTTTTACATTAAAATAATAAGTTTCCTTTTTGTGGGTTAGTAAAAGCTGATCTTCGGTACTCTCAAAAAAATAATCTACCTCATGGTCAGACGTACTCCATGATATCGCTTTCAAATTCGAATTCTTTCGAATCTCTTGTCGAATTCCGTCATGGTCTTGACAAAAGATAACCTTCTCTACTTGTACAAATAACTTGAGTTTTTCCTGAATTTTGAATTGTTGTGAGGTGAATCCTTCATCGTGGGCTGTGCCAATGTTGGTGAAGATACCAATCGTTGGTCTGATGATTTGCTCGAGCCTTTCCATTTCTCCCATTTCGGAGATTCCCGCTTCGAAAACACCTATTTGATGATCCTCTGCCATCGCCCAGATTGACAATGGAACACCCACTTGAGAGTTAAAGCTTTTGGGGCTTTTCACGATCTTAAGTTTTGTGCTTAGCACTGTAGATAACCACTCTTTGACGATGGTCTTACCATTACTCCCGGTTATCCCAACAACTGGATAGTCAAATTGCTTTCGATGAGATGATGTTAAGTTTTGAAGCGCATCGAGCGTATTTTTGACAATCAAAAAATTGGCTGTTACGCCTGTGGGCACATTTGTTACCACAAAATTTGTTACGCCTTTCTCAATTGCTTCAATAATGAATTGATGACCATCTCTGTTTGGTCCAGACAATGCGAAAAACAACTCGCTTTCCACGCCAACAATTTTTCGAGAATCAATACTCAGTATGGATATTTCTGTATCTACATTATTTGGTTCAGCACCTAAAACATGGGCTATTTCACTGAGTTTCATTTAGGGCAAATTACGAATTCTGATTTAGACAATAATAGATCAAGTTGAATTACATGCAGGCTGATTAGCGGACTATACATTTAACTGGCTCTGATGCTTTTCAAGGTGCTTATTTGTGTAATTATCTCATGGATTCCATGTAATAGCAAGGACTATATCAATAACTCCATTTCAAATTGGTTTAACTCGTTGACAAAGCCTAGCGCTTCCAAAGCGGCAATGGTCTGGAGCTCACTTTCAGGTATATTTAAAATTGTCAAGGACCTTGAACTCGTCACTTCGGCATATCTAATTAAGGCTGTCGCCAATTTTTTACCTCTATGGTTTACACCCACGGCCAATTGACTAATCCGTCCTGCATGTGGTTGATAAATGATGTATCCTGCCAATTCATTTTGAACATACGCTTCTACAATTAGCTCATTAGTAAGGTTAAAGGGCAACTGGTGATCACTGTCAATAAAAGAGGTTTCAAAATCCTTGAACATCCGATATTCCGATTTGAGTTCCCTCGATTTCTTAAGTAGAATTTTGGGTATTGAAGTAACGCTCGCTTTTTTCTTTTTGAAACTTCTCAACGTCCGGGTGTACTCAAACTCTAATCGTTCATATAGTTTAATCGCATGCGCGTTTGAATCAATAACTTCTAAGAGGATTCGCTGAGCGCCGGCATTTCTTAGCTTATCGACACTTTTATCAAACAAATAGTCGATAACGCCTTTTCCTCTAAACTGAGGTAACACCCCCGTTCCTCCATTATAAGCTGTTTTTTTCGATTGATAGTCATTTATCGTATATAAAATGAACCCTGCGATCTTTTCTTGGCTCATATAAGTAGCCGTAAAATACTTGTCAAGATTTAGTTTTGATAATCTAATCCTGAACCCCTCGGGTGTCGGGTTAAATTTTACCGGATAATCCGCGTATACTTGAATGAAGGCTTCATACAGTTGACTAATACTCCAGAAATCTGACTGACTTTGATCTTGCATGCAACGTGAATTAAAAGTATATAACTTTTGATTCCATTAAATTGAAATACTTATTCGTGAAAACTCAATAACGGCACATTGGTTTCCACAGCAATGGCTTTTGTGATAGATCTTCGAAATAGTTTTGCGAAAAACGTACGATTTCGAGGTACCATAGCGAGGAGATCAAGTTCGTGAGAATGTACAAAATCTCTAATCCCATCAGTCACAGATCCAGACTGAACAATTCTGTAGCTCGTATTTTCTTTATCAAAATACGATACTAGTTCTGTCATATGGCTCTGCTCTTTACTAGACAGTTCCCCCATCTCCTCCGTTACACTGAAAACCAAAACCTCCGCCTTAAAGTGTCTTGCAAAATCACTTATAAATTTAATTCTTTTGCTATTATTGATATCATCAAGATCTGCCGCAAATCCGATTTTTCTAGGGTTGAACGAAGCAATGTTTTCTGGAATGACTAAAACAGGTACCGCAGCAGATTCTATTACGTCAGAAGCACGAGTACCTAGCAATGTCTCCATCCCATCATGCTCAGACCTTGTACCCATTATGATTAAGTCAATATTTTTATTCTGTGACTGAGTATATATAGCATCGGTCAAGTAAGAAATAAACCTTTCTGCTTCGTGGGGAACCTCCTGTAACTCTACCATCTCTGATTCCAATTCTTGGAAAGACTGCTTTACTTGATTTTCGTAATTAACGATGATCGCATCTATTAACGTACCTCCTGTAAAATCAGGATGTGGTGTATGCACATGCACCGCATTCAACATATGAATTTTTGCTCCTGACGCCTTAGCAATATCAATGGCGATATGTAATGCGTTCTTTGAGCATTTGGAAAAATCTACTGGGACAAGAATATTGTTAATTTCCATGAGTTCCTGTTGTCAAGTGTAAGCAGGTTGGTTTTAAAAAGAGCGCCAACCAATCCATCGTTGGATTTATCTAAAATTAGCAGGAATCTAACATATTTCCCAATGCGTTTTGTAAGTATGACCTATGACATATATTTTCCCTTGATTGCCTGAAACATGTCATTAACCCATTTTTTAGAAAAAGAATTATTGAGCGCCGAAAAACGACGGGTAGAGATATTCATTGTAGTAATAGCTGTTACTTTTCTTATCGCCCTTACCATACAGATTTTTTTTAGGCAATCACTCACTTCCACCTTCACTAATCCTGCCTCTTACATCATCCTAATGGTTTTTTCCATCGTGATGATTGTCTTATTATTAATTTCCAGAAGAATGATTCTGTACAAAAAAAACATCTCGGGAGGTTAATAAAAAGGTATTTGTGGTACTCGATGATTTCTGAATTGTTTTTCCCAAGCTATTGGCTTATCCTCGGTACACAATTAGAGCATTCAGCCTCTTTACTGGATTCTCCAATCCTCTTTATTCATTTTCTTTTAATAGTGGTCTCGGCATTACACTTGGATTTTAAGTTTAGCGCTAGCCTCGGTTTAATAATTGCCTTATTCTATGCACGTTTTACTTTTTGGTCTGCAAGTAGCTTCCCAACTTCCTTAAACTTGCCTTTCCTCGTTTATTACGTGCGCGCAGTTCCCTACCTTCTTTGTTGTGCGGTAGCTGGGTTGGTAGCATCAGAAATCAAAAAGCGCCTGATCACCAGCTATGAACATCTGAAAGAACGCGATAACATAGAGAAGCTGTTTTCGCAGCAAGTATCCCCTGAAGTGGTGGACGCTTTAAAACAAGATTTTAGTGCACCAATGCAAGTAACCATCATGTTTTTGGACATTCGAGATTTCACTAACAAGGTGAAGCACTTATGGCCAGAGGATGTTATAAAGTTTTAAAATGACTTTTTCTCTCCGATAATAGAAATAATCAACAGCTATAAAGGCGTAACAAACCAAATATTGGGGGATGGACTTATGGCCACTTTTGGCGCGCCCATTGCCAATGAAAAACATGGTGAACTCCGCGTAAGTGCCGCTTTCAAAATTTTTGACTTCTTCGAATTATTTAACCGTAATGGGCTTTTCTCAGAGCACATCGAACTCGGAATAGGCATGCATTCAGGAAACGTCATCGTTGGCAATATCGGTACACTTGTACGAAAGCAGTTTTCTGTATCGGGAACTCCGGTCATTATAGCAGCCCGAATAGAACAACTTAACAAAGAATTAAAATCACAAATGCTTATTTCTCGAAATCTCTATGAATCTTGTAAGAATATTATCTCAACCTATGAATCTCATGGTTTGAGAGAGCTCAAAGGAATAGACGAAGAAATAGAAATAATTAAACTGAAGTAAGATGTCAGATATACCAATGTTCAATCGAGATCTTAGCTGGCTTACTTTCAACAACCGCGTGTTGATAGAGGCCCAAGATAAAAATGTGCCCTTAATCGAAAGACTGAGGTTTATGGCGATATATTCTTCCAATCTTGACGAGTTTTTTAGCGTTCGAGTAAGTGAGATGCGGCGACTTAAAGCGATTGGAAAAAAGAAAATAAACAACGCCTTACCTCTCGCGCCGGATCAGATGCTCAACCGAGTTCATGATGTAATACAAGATCAACTCAAATATTATGGGGAGGGTCTTGGGGGGTTGTATGACGAACTTTCCAAAGAAGGGATTTTTATTAATCGGGACTCGAAACTCATTCCAGCATCCTTTCGCAAGGAAGTTGATCATTATTTTAAAACGAAGGTCTTGGCCTTTTTGCAGCCTCAGTTTTTGAAGAAAAAAACCAAGCCATTTTTAAATAATAAAGAACTCTATTTTGCCGTCAGGCTGAAGAAAAATACAAAAGAAAAAATTGCCGTTGTTAATATCCCTTCAGATGTACTCCCTCGCTTTTATAAAATCAAAGAGGAAAATGGTCTTTTCAAATTCCTCTTTCTTGACGACATTATTCGCGTAAACCTTGATAAGGTTTTTCCCAACTATGAAATATTGGAGCGAGTGAGCATAAAACTCAACAAAGATGCGGATTTACATATCGACGATGAATATAGTGGAGACCTTGTGGAGAAGATAGAAAAGCAAATCAGCAAGAGAAATCTCGGTACACCGTCACGTTTCCTATTCGATCAGAACATGAGTGAGTCGCTTTTAGCGCTGCTTATCGCTTCTCTGAATTTAGACCAAGATGATCTTGTCCCTGGAGGCAGATACCATAATCTTAATGATTATTTTCAGATACCCAACCCTGTTGGATCGCATTTGGAATATCCTGACCAAAAGGCTTGTCATCATCAAGCAATTGACAGATTCCCATCAATTTTCAAGGCAATAGAAGACCGAGACCAGGTTCTTCATTTCCCATATCAGTCTTATGATTACATCCTTCAGTTTTTTAACGAAGCAGCCATAGACCCAGATGTAAAAGAAATAAATGTCACTTTTTACCGCATGGCATCTGATTCCATAATTGGGAATGCTTTGATCAGCGCTGCTAAAAATGGCAAAAAGGTGTTTGTTTTCATGGAAGTAAAGGCTCGCTTTGACGAGGAAAACAATCTCCGATGGGCAAATAAGATGAAGCAAGCCGGCGTAATTATTAAATTTTCTATGCCCGGCCTAAAAGTACATGCGAAAGTTGGCTTAGTGAGAAAAGAAAAAGATGGAAAAAGAACCTATTATGGCTTTTTCGGTACGGGAAACTTAAATGAAAAAACTGCGAGGATATACTGCGATCATGGTTTGCTGACGACTCATGAGGACATGACCACAGAATTAGCAGGAGTCTTTGATTTTCTCCATAAAAAAGGTGGTCCGGAAAAATTTGAACATCTCATAGTATCTCAATTTGATGCTTTGGGCGGATTTAGCCAACTGATAGATCGTGAAATAGCCGCAGCAAAAGCTGGAAAAGAAGCTCACATTATTATCAAACTCAACAACCTTGAAGAGCCAAACCTTATAGCCAAAATATATGAAGCTGCCAAAGCAGGCGTGAAAATTGACATGATTGTGCGCAGCATTTGCTGCCTAGTTCCAGGCACCTCTGGAATAAAAGTTACAAGGATTGTGGATCGCTACTTAGAGCACGCACGCATGTTCTATTTCTACAACGAAGGAAAAAAAAGTCTCTATATGGGAAGTGCTGATTGGATGAGTAGAAATATCCACCGACGAGTAGAAGTTACTTTCCCGGTCTATGATGAGGTTGTCAAATCACAATTGCTACACATTCTGGATCTTCAGTTAAAAGACAATCAGAAAGCTGTCTGGCTAGCGGAAGACATGGAGAATGTGAGAAAAGAGGAAACTACCGAGAAAATCAGGGCACAAGAAGCTACTTATGTGTTTGTTAAAGATTTGTAAATTATATTTCAACTTATGAAGTATCTGATTTTAATCGCAATGATATTCTTTAGCTGTCAATCTTAAATAGACACTAAACAATACCTACGCGCCTATGAATCCAAACTGCTAGACAGTGTCATTCTCCAGAATAGTGGAGAAATAAATATTCATGTCGATGAAGAGACCATCAACAAGGCGAGTAGCATTCAGTTGGTCATTGTTGACAGCATTGAATACCTATATGTTTATAATCATAATATCAGAAGCCTAGATTTCTACCCGCTTGCAGACTCCTCGAGTTTAAGCTATAGAGTTGCAATTCCTCGTGGCTCAAAAGCGCCTTACCAAAGAGTAACGTCCTATTACATTGCAGAATTAGATTCCATTTATATTTTTGATGGCTCAACTTATGGTTATAAAATTGTCGACAGAAACCTAAATATCCTCTTTGAATTAGTTGCTGAAAATTATAGCCAAGAACTTGACAAACCAGACCCAAGTATTTATACACAAGCACCACTACTTAAAATAAATAATAACTTTTTTTATGCAGGGATCTCCTGGCATCTACAGGAACCTGACCCCTTGATTATTTCAAAAAGTCAGTCAATTTCATAAAACTTGATACCAATGGGAATATTCATACTGGAATAACATATCCAACTACCTATCACAACGGGTTCTACCATATTTTCTATGAATACAAATCCTTTTGTAAATCGATAACCGGTGACTCTATAGTTATCAACTTTCCAGCAGACCCTGTATTAGCCCCCAAATTAATCGGACTTAATTCTAGATAAAAATCAGTAATTATGTCAGAGATGCAAAAGCGAAAATTTAGTAAAGAAGAAAAGCTCAAGATATTATCAGAGAGCAAAATTAAAGGGGTAAAAGTAACGCTGGCTAAG
>Ga0208770_1000257_pt1 | contig 38989 bp, 47 predicted proteins | sample AntAceMetag02UK9_FD_184771 | JGI IMG/M metagenome (GOLD analysis project Ga0208770, IMG submission 184771) | Saline lake microbial communities from Ace Lake, Antarctica - Antarctic Ace Lake Metagenome 02UK9 (SPAdes) (version 2) | ecosystem: Environmental > Aquatic > Non-marine Saline and... | reverse complement strand
GCAGAATGAGATGTCATTGTACAACTCATTAGGTGAAAGAGGATTTAAGACAAAAATCTGGACAGCATTAGTACCTAATAAAACTCAAACAATCTCTTATGGAGATAAGTTAGCGAGTATTATTAAAGGTGTTGAAGGTGAGCCTACAGACCCTAAAAGATTTGATGCTACAGATTTGATGGAACGATTAGCTTCGTATGGTCGTTCAGGTTTTAACTTACAATTTATGTTGGACACTTCATTGTCTGATGCAAATAGATACCCTCTAAAATTAAACGATTTAATAATAGCTTCAGGTTGTTCAACTTGGAAAGAAGCTCCTGCGAAGATACAATGGGCTTCATCACCAGAACAAATGAAAGCTATAGACCCAGACATTCCCAATGTGGGACTTAAAGGAGATTACTTTGTAGCTCCTATGTATATGTCTGAAGAGTTTACTCCGTTTGAAGGTACATGTATGTCTATTGACCCATCAGGTAGAGGAGAAGATAAAACAGCTTATGCAGTATTAAAGATGCTTCATGGAGTTCTATATCTGACTGCACAAGGTAGTCTTGAAGGTGGATACTCAGATACAACTATGGCTAGGTTATCAAATATTGCTAAGAAGCATGATGTTAACTATGTAGTCATTGAGAGTAACTTTGGTGATGGTATGGCAACTCAGTTGTTAAAACCTATTATGGCAAAGATACACCCCTGTGAGATTGAGGAAGTTAGACATAATACACAGAAAGAAAAACGTATAATTGATACACTAGAGCCTTTGATGAATAGTCATAGGTTAGTCGTAGATGATTTACTAATTAAAGAAGATTTTAAGAATGAGCCAGACCATCAGTTGTTTAGACAGATGACAAGGCTTACAAGAGACAAAGGTTCACTTAGACATGATGATGCCATAGACGCATTAGCCATGTGTGCTAAATATTGGACAGATAGGTTAGATAGAGACCAAACCTTATCTTACAATCAGCACAAAGAAGATTTGATTAATCAAGATTTAGAAAAATTCATGGAAGGAACAATAGGAAGACACCCAACCAAAGAAAGATTTATATAATGGACTTAGAACAGACTAAAAAAGAGATTAAAAAAGAAGAAGGTTTCCGTATGGAAGTTTATAAAGATACTTTAGGTTTTGAAACAGGTGGCTATGGTCACAAAATGATAGAAGGCGAAGATACACCTACAGATATGGCAGGGTGGGAAAAGCTCTTTGAAAGAGACTTTGCTCGTGCTGTAACAGGTGCGGAAGATGTCCTTATGTTATGTCCCAATGTCCACGACACTGCTAGACATATAGTGGTTGAAATGTGTTATCAGATGGGTGCTTATGGGGTCTCTAAGTTTAAAGGTATGCTTAAAGCTCTACAAGATGAGGACTATAAGACTGCCAGTGTGGAGATGCTAGATAGTCTATGGGCTAAACAGACACCCAATCGTGCTAACCGTATGTCTGAACGCATGGCAAATATTTAAAGAGAAAATCTGTGTGGGTATTTGATATACACAGGAAGGCAGTTTCCCCCGTGCGGTGCGTGTGGGCGAGTGCAAAAACTACCAAAAGTGAGGCTTTAAAGGGTTTTTTCTATGTATAAGGACTGCATATCCTTTGTGTGGGGCTGTGTGGGCGTGTACTTTTTTTATTCGTGTACGTGTGAGAGATAGTCTGTTTTTTTGCATTGGCTCTTTAAGTACCACACACAGGCACACGCCTTGATACTCTTTAAGTACCACGCACAGGCACACGCCGTGCAATCCTTCAACTCATCTAATGCACCACAGGAACACACTCACAGAGCCACACAGAGCCACGCACAGAGGCATTGAGAAGGTAACAGAGGGTTAAGGTCATAAGGTTAATGAATAGTAAACATGCCCTATTAGATAGGTATGATAAAAAAGATATACTCTAAGTATCTACCTAAAGTATCTCTTTAGGTTAACCTAAAGACTACTAAAGGTATCACCTCTGTATACATATCATTAATAGTAATAATCAATAAAGAGTACACCCAGAGAGTAAACCTTCTCTATTAGACATTAACTTAATAAAGGTACTAATGACATTCACATTCAAACACCCAAGCAAATACAAACAACCAGAGAAAGACTATGAAGACACAAGCACAAAGAGAAGCCCAGAGGAGATACCAAAAGACACTCAAAGGCAAAGAGACAAAGAGAAAGAGCAAAACAAAAATAAAGAAGGTTAAAGAAAACAAGAGTTTTAGTTTTCATTTTCCAATTGGTATCACTTTAAATGATAAATATTAATGTATGCACTTATAGCGTTAATTCCTCCCATAAAATCCCATTAAATAACTTATAATCTTATAAAGTCCTATAAACTACACAGAGCAACACTTAATTAACTAAATTGAGTCAACTTGACTCAGTTTGTATTTTATTTGTTGCAATCCATAAATGCATGAATTACACAAAGGATAGTTTTATTTTTTAAAATTTTTGATAAATCAGTCCCTTGTTTGGACATCTCAAAAATAGTGCCACAGGCGGTGGTGTCCTTTCTGATAAGGGCAGTATCTGGACAGAGTTGATAAATCTCTAAGGCTTGTGTGGAAATCCACTCGAAGGTGGGAACGGCTCTTGACGGAGTAAGCCCCTTCAATTTTACATTTTTTTTGTATGGCGTTTAATACGTCACTGATGAGGACACGCAGACGCACAGTCCGAAACAATCAACAATCAATGGGGGATTAAATGAAAACTTTAAACATTCAAAACAAAAATGAAGAAACCAATCTGAACATTAAAAACGGTAAATACATAAAAACATTCAATACCGTTAAAGAATTGGAAGACGTTCTTTTTTTTCAATTTGATATTTTTCATGGTTTCAAACAACTTGCAAAAAACATTTTTAAATTAGAGAAAAATTCTTTTTTTAAATTTGGCGGATTAGACATTAAAATTTTATAATAAACAGACTTGAAGCCTATTCACACAGGGTAGGCTTTGAGACTTTTTATATAAGTCAAATCAACAATCAACAATCAATGGAGTACACACTATGAAGGGACACGAAAAACAAGCAATGTATCAAAACATTAAAAAGCATGGCGACACTTTAAAAAGTATTTTCAATATTGATATAGATAGTATCGAACTTTGCAAAAAACTTTTTAGATTAGAAAACAAAGCCCACAAGTTAGCAACTGACTATTGCAACGGAGACTTTGAAGGCGACATAGACAAAGAAAGTGAAAAGATACTTTCAAAAGTTGCTAAGATATTGAACACTAATACATTCAATATGTTTTTTAATGGAGACGCTAGAGGCTACGCTTTGAAGTTTTTTGAAGACTTTAGCAAAGACAAAACAATTCAAAAAGATTGGGGCGGATTTGGAATTATTGCTCCAGACTTTAAACCTCAACAACATTAATTAAAAAATATGTATAAATTTAAATTATCATTAAGACGTTTTTTATATAATTTTCATTTAATGTTTACGGCAAAACGTGACTATGAAAAGCAAGTACGCTTGATAGTCAAATATGACCCTTTGAACATCTTAAATTAATAAACAGACTTGAAGCCTATTCACACAGGGTAGGCTTTGAGACTTTTTATAAAAGTCAATCAACAATCAACCAACGATAGGAGAACCACATATGCAAATTGCAAGATGTGTTCAAAATATACAGAGAGCCGAGACGGTTCAAAAGTATAAAGACGAGACCGAGAAAAAAAGACACTTTGAGGACTACCAAAACGCACCACAAGAGCAGAAACTAAAAATGTTTCATAATGCTATTGCTGAAGGTTGGCTTAGTTAGTGAAACAACTTTCACTTTTTAGCCTCAAAGAGTTGGCGGCGTGTTACTTGGCGACAAGTACAGTGCAAAAAGTCCGAGCCGCACTGCGTCCAACATCTAATATAATTAACTTTCCTATTAAAAAAGTTAGTTAATAAATAATACAATTACGCCGTTTAATTCTTTGCTAAGGACTAGACGGCGTTTTTATTTAATCAACAATCAACGGAGTGAAACATGACAAAAAAAATATACATGAGTGACGAGGACAAAATGATGAGGGATAAAAGCCTTACATGGTCTGAACCTGTAATAATGACAAGTAAACCTTTAATAACGGAATATGAAAAATTAGAATTACTACATAGTCAATTAGATGAATTAATAAATGGCAATCAATTACCTATTGATGAATTAAAAATTCTACAATCTTTTGTTGGGGATATTAGAGAAAAATATTTTGATGATAATGGTAATTTAACAGAAACCAATCAAGAATTTAATCAAGCATTAGATTTTAAAATAAATAAATGGGGTTTTTAGTGTCAGGCTTTAAATCTTATAAAATACGAGACGGCGTTCACATACCCTCAGAGAAATACAAAGAGAATTGGGACGCCATCTTTGGCAAGAAAAAGAAATCAAAAATCACTGCTAAAAAAAAGAAACCTAAAAAAAACTTAGATAATGATAGAAAACATTTAGGTTGTCCTGCGTATCCTTTTTGCGATTTAAGTCCATTAGGGTGTGGGGTGTTACATAATAAACCAGAACCTATTGGTTGCAGAGATTAAATCCAAAAATCAACAATGAAGGACTAATGGAAAAGTTCTAAAAAGCAAAACTGACGAGGCTTCAATAGCCGAAATGCCGTCTAAAGACTAGACGGTGTATTTTGCATGTTAATAACTCATTATTTCCTATTGCACATAATATGTGTGACAGGATAGCATAAGCAAAAAGAAAGGAGAAATATGAGAAAATATATAATTTACACCTTTAATAACGCTTGGTGTAACCAACTATTAGTACACGATACTATTAACAAGTAACAAAAGGATAATTATGAATATCAATTTTATTCTTTTTAAAATCTATATTGAAAAATATAGTATTTGGAGTAATCTAAAAGTTAATAAAGATAAGTACGAAACTATAATTGATTTTGGAAAATATAGGTTGTATTTATCGTGACTTTAACAAAGTGTGGTTGACTTCACTTTGTAAAAACAAAAGACAACATACATGAAAGAAGAAAGAAAATGAGTAATAATCTTTTGAAGATTATAGAAGAAATGAGAAAGTTTGACCCACAGTTAGAGGCTCAAGCTATATCTGTTTTTTTCTATGTAGCGGATAAAGGCGGTAAAGACGGTGTGGCTCAACAAGCTATATCGGAGGCTTTAGACATAGCTCAATCAAGTGTTTCAAGAAATTGCTATAAGTTAGCAACTATCAACAGACACCGAAAAGTTGGGATAGGTCTATTAGAGAACTTTGAAGACCCAATGGAAAGACGTAGAAAACTTGTGCGTCTTACAGCAAAGGGAAGAAGGGTACACAATACGCTTCTTGAATGGGTCAAATAACAATGAAAAGCGGAGGTACAAATGCAACAGACAAAAAATGTCAAGTTGTTGACGGAGATACACCGCAAGTTAACACTTAAAGGTTGGGAAAAGTTGCAATCTAAACGAGCCGAGAAAATAATTGATATGCTTGGTAAGGGAATGCTTGTAACTGAAGTTAACGATAGCCACATAGAAAATCTTGTGGATACGTTGGAGGACAGAGGTTTTGCTCCTGCAACTATTAATCGTTATATGTCCTCAATCTCTAAGATGTTACGTTATGCCAATCAGAGACAGTCTATTTATCATTTAGATAGAATGCCTCATATTCAATGGCAGGACGAAAGTAACAATGGACGAGAAAGATACCTTGAGCCAATCGAAGAAAAAGAAATAATTAAATTATTGACCGAGTGGAATATGGTTGATTATTTAGAGTTCTATCTTTTTCTTATCGATAGCGGTTTAAGGCTTGGCGAAGCGTTATCTATTAAGAAGCTAATGGTACATAATATAGATGGTCATTATGTTGTTAATTTACCTAAAGAGGTAACTAAAAACAATATGCCCAGAGGTGTACCTTTAACAGAACGTGCTAAGTTAATCGTTGAGAAGTTACTTAAAAAAGCGGTAGGAAGAAACGACCTAGTGTTTTCACATTTAAAATATTGGACGTGTGAGAATACTTGGAGAAGACTAAGAAAAGCAATGAACCTTGAAGACGACAAAGAGTTTGTCATTCATTGTTTAAGACACACTTGTGCAACACGTATGGCTCAATCAGGTAAAGTAGAACTTCACTTTATTGGTCAGATGTTAGGTCATAAGTCATGGAAAATGATTAGCAGGTATTCACATTTAATACCTAATAATCTACGAGACGCAGTAAATGTTCTTAACACTTTTAACAAAGCTAGTTAAGGAATAATGGTAATTAGAGGATAGTTGATTAATGAGTATATATTTAACTAATAAAAGCATACTAATTATGTGTGCATAGATACAATAGGATTTGCAATCCTCGTGTCTTTGCACTCAGTGGATAGTTAAATCTTAAATTAGTTAAGTAAAATAACAACTATTCTCTCTTACCTTGTACGACAAATAGCAAAGGATAGAACCTAAATTGTAGGTCATTCCGCAGTTGCATAATCAATCAACAGGAGAATACATGAGAATACTTGAAATAATGCCAGACTTTTTAAATCAAAAAGAGTTAGAAAAAATGGGTAATGAAAGAGGAAAACATAGGACTAATAAAAGGCGTTTGTCTCACATAGAAAGAGAAGACGAAAGTGTTACGTCCTACGGAAAAGTCTTAGTAGCAAATCTTATCAGACCATACGCAGAGGCAATTAGTGAATGGGTAGAACAAGCGTCATCTAATGTTCATTCTAAAACACCTATAGCCCTTCAAAAAATCTCCCAAATAAAAGACCCAAAAATAACTGCTTTGATAGCCTTAAAGCATATTATGAATACTATAACGACTACTAAAAATTTAACTGCAACTGCAATTAAGTTAGGCGGTAGAATTGAAACTGAGATTAGTCTTAAAAATTTTAAGAACTTAAATCCAGATTTATACCACATAGTAAAAAAAGATTTAGACAAAAGGTCTTTTAACTATGCCTACAAAAGAAGAAAGTACAGAGAAATGGCTAAGAAAGATGAAATTGTAAGTTGGGAAGAATGGTCAACTACCGAAAGACTACACACAGGAATGCAATTAATTACTTTAATGGTAGAAAGTGTAGGACTTATAGAAATAGGCACTGACCAACATAAGCACAAAACCTTTAAAGTTATAAGGCAAACTGCTTTTACTAAAAAATGGATACAAGACAGAAATAGCTTTAATGAGCTATTAAACCCAGAGTATTTACCTATGGTTCTTGCTCCAAAATCAGTCGTAGACGGACAAGTACAAGGTCATGGGTACTGGACATCAGAAATGCCAGAATTAGACCTTGTTAAGCAACGTGGTAAGAAATTTACCAATGAGCTAGAAAACCATGACATGCCTGAAGTTACAAGTGCAGTTAATCTAATGCAAAGTACGGCTTATAGGATTAATACCTTTATACTTGAGGTTATGCAGAATGCTTGGGATAAGTCTCTTTCAATAGGAGGAATGCCACCCATTGAAAACCTAGACATACCTCAAAAACCTTATGATATAGATACCAATAAAGAAGCTCTATTTGAGTATAAGAAAGCCTGTGTAATTGTACACACAGAGAATAACCGTATGTCATCTAAAAGAATGCTTTATGCTAAAATTATAAATTTAGCAGAGCAGTTCAAAGAATATGTGACTATGTATTTTCCAATACAGTTAGACTTTAGAGGACGTGCATATTGTGTTCCTGCTTTTCTTAACTATCAATCTATTAACGGTGCGAAAGCTCTGTTAAATTTTAGTCAAGGTAAAGCCATCACAAAAGAGAACAGAGGTGTATTTTGGCTATCTGTGCATGGAGCAAACATGTGGGGAAACGACAAAGTAACATTTGAAGATAGAGAAAAATGGACTTATGACAATGCTGATTGGATTAAAGCATGTGCTGAAGACCCTATTGGTAATAGGCAGTGGGAAGACGCAGATAATGCTTTTCAGTTTTTAGCATTTTGTGATGAGTGGAATAGATACACAAAAGAAGGTGATGGATTTATTTCTCATATTCCAGTTAACGTAGATGGTTCTTGTAATGGCTTACAAATTTATTCTTTATTACTTAAAGATAAAGTTGCAGGGTCATTAGTAAACTGTGTACCTAATGATGTACCACAAGACATCTATGGACTTGTGAAAGATGAAGTAGTTAAAAATGCAGAACAAAAATCTGCTGAAGGAGAAGAGTTAGCTACTAAGTGGTTAGACTACGGTGTTAAAAGGTCTACTTGTAAAAGACCTGTTATGACACTTACTTATGGAAGTACAAGATACGCATGTACTGACTTTGTAGTTGAAGACTTAACTAAAAGAAAAGACAAAGGAGAAATGCACCCATTTGATGACTTGTTCAAACCATCAACATATTTGTCAAAATTAATTTGGCAATCAATAGGTGAGAACTTAAAATCTGCAAAAGAAGGAATGAGATATTTGCAGGACATAGCAAAAGTTGTCGCAAAGGAAGGTGTGCCTATACACTGGGTAACTCCAGTAGGTTTTCCTGTTTATCAATATTACCCAGAAATGAAAAGTAGAAGGGTAGAGACACATTTGATGGGACAGGTAATCCAATCCACAATAAGAGAAGCCAAACCAGAGACCGACAAAATGAAACAGCGTAATAGCTGTCCTGCTAACTACGTTCACTCGTTAGATAGTGCCTGTATGATTAGGACGGTTAACATTGCAAGAGAAAAAGGAATAGAAAACTTTTGCAATGTGCATGATAGTTTTGCAACTCATGCCTGTGATATAGATAAACTTAATGAAAGTATTAGAGAAGCCTTTGTAAGTATTTTCTCTAAAGATTTACTTTCTGATTTTAAGGCAAAAGTATCTGAGACACTATCAGACGAGGCTATAGCTGAACTACCTGACAGACCTGAAAATGGTGAGCTAGATTTAGATTTACTACACAAATGTAAGTATTTCTTTGCCTAAATGTATGCACTATCGGAAACTAAGCAGGGTGGGATTAGTAAACCTGCCCTATTAGACAATCAACAGTCTCTTTGGAGTAAATCAAAGAAACAACAACAAATAAGGATAATATGAACAAAAAAGTATATAACAAATTGGTAACACCAGTAGGCGTTAGTCAATATTGTTGGCTCAATACCCCAGATACTAAATTTGATAAAGAGAATGGTGGTCACTTTAAGACTAACCTAATTGTCAAAGGGTCTGAGGCACAGTCAATCATTAAGTCTATTAAAGACGAGATGAAAACATCTTTAGAAATGGCTAAACAGCAATCTAAAGGTAAAGAACCTAAAACAGCTAACTTACCCTTCGAAGAAGAATATTTAGAAGGTAAGCCAACTGGAAACATCATTTTTAAATTTAAAGCAAAAGCTAAAATTAATATGAAAAGTGGTGAGACTATAGATATTAAAATTCCAGTCTTCGATAGCAAAGGTACACCTATGAAAGACCAGATTTGGTCTGGCAGTGAAATGAAAGTTTCTGCTGATATGATACCTTATTACACCGCTATGGCAGGTGCAGGTGTCAGCTTGAGATTAAAAGCTGTGCAAGTAGCCAAGCTAGTCGAAGGTGGCAAAGGTGCAGGTTCACAAACTCATGGCTTTGAAGAAATCAAAGATGGCTATGTTGCACCACAAGCAGAAAACACATTTGAAAATGAAGTATCACCGTCCTCGACAGACTTCTAATCAAATTGGTTTGAAACATGGTTTCAGGTCTGGTTTAGAAATAGCTATCTCACAAGAGTTAGACGCTAATAAGGTAACGTATACCTATGAGAAGGTTAAATTGACTTATGTCAAACCTACGAAAGCTCATACGTATACGCCAGACTTTTACCTACAAGAGCAAAACATTTATATTGAAACCAAAGGTTTGTTCACTTCTGCTGATAGACAAAAAATGCGATTAGTAAAAGAACAACACCCTGAATTAGACATCAGGTTTGTTTTTAGTAATTCACGAAGTCGTATCTCAAAAAAATCGCAAACAACTTATGCAATGTGGTCTGAAAAATATGGATTTAAGTTTGCAGATAAACACATACCGTTGGAGTGGCTAAATGAATAATAACAGAGAAAGAACAGATTTTATAGTTGTTCACTCAACTAAAACAAAACCAAGTGAAGATTTAAACGCAAAGGATATAACTTTAAAACATGCAAAAGAAGGTTATTTCTATAATGCGTTTCACTTTATAATTAAAAGAGATGGAACTGTAGAGACTGGGCGTAAAGAAGAAATGTCTGGTGCAATACTACCTATCAACCAACCTTTAATTACTAACAAAAATTCTATCGCAATAGGTCTCGTAGGAGGGCTATTGGAAGATGGTACAGGTCTTGACGTTAACTTTACAATCGAGCAATACGTATCTTTACGTGAACTTGTAAAAAGGCTCAAAACAAAGTATAGCGTTGAGGTAGTGGGTTGCAGAAATGCAATTAACTCCAAAAAATCGTGTATGTCTTTTGATGTACAGGCGATTGTTGATTGAGACGCTTCTAGTTAGAAATAGCTAGAGGCGTTTCGTATTTATGGGGTAATGGAGGGAGACTGAAGTTACCTCAACTCTTTGGAGGCTTCGCCCAGAATCGAACTGGGATACAAAGATTTGCAATCTTCTGCGTAACCATTCCGCCACGAAGCCCTCACTTATTTAAACTCACACAAATTATTACATTATGAACGAAACTGAAAGCGAATTTTTATATCACGAGCCTTGTGACAACTGTTCTTCGTCTGACGCTAACGCCGTCTATTCAGACGGACATACACATTGTTTCTCATGTCAACACACCACAAAAGGAAAATCAACAATTATGAATGCCGAATTACAACCAATTAAAAGAGAAGAAGTTACTAACTTTGTTAAAGGTGAACACTTACCTCTTAATAAAAGAGGAATTACTTTAGACACAGTAAAAAAATATAACTACCAAGTAGGTTCATGGTTTGCACGTCCATGCCATATTGCTAATTATTATAATGATAGCAAAGAAATCGTAGCACAAAAATTTAGATACCCTAATAAAGATTTTCAATGGGTAGGTAATCCAAAAGAAGCAGGTTTGTTTGGACAAGAAACTTGCAGAGGAAAAGGAAAATATATTACTGTTTGCGAAGGAGAACTTGATTGTCTTTCATTTAGTCAAGTTAACGATAACAATTTTGATTTTGTCTCCATCAAAACAGGTGCGGCAGGTGCAAAAAAAGATATTCAAAATTCTCTCGAATTCTTGGAGGGTTACGAGAATGTAATCTTATGCTTCGACCAAGACGAAGCAGGGCAGAAAGCGGCAAACGAAGTTGCAAAACTTTTTACGCCTAACAAAGCCAAGATTGCTTCTCTACCACTTAAAGACGCTAACGAAATGTTATTAGCAGGTAGAACAGAAGAACTTAAAAAAGCTATGTGGAATGCAAAACCATATAGACCTGATGGTATCGTATTAGGTTCTGAAATTTTTGAAGAAATATTAAAAGAAGATAAACACGTTACAGCACAGTACCCTTTTAAAAGTCTCAATAATAAAACACATGGTTTAAGAAAAGGTGAGCTTACAACTATTACAGCAGGTAGCGGTGTAGGTAAATCTTCTTTCTGTCGTCATGTAGCATTGGATTTATTAAAACAAGATTTTAAGGTTGGTTACATAGCTTTAGAAGAAAGTATTAAACGTAGTGCATTAGGTATCATGGGTGTTGCCCTTCAAAAACCTCTGCATTTAACAAGAGAAGGTATAAATGAAACACAATTTGAAGAAACTTTTAAATCAACTGTTGGTAATGGGAATTTTTATTTATTTAATCACTTTGGCTGTACAGCCGCAGATAACTTACTTACTAAAATAAGATATTTAGCAAAATCATGTGAAGTAGACTTTGTAGTATTAGACCATTTACACATGGCTTTATCTGCATTGGGTGATGAACATACTAATGATGAAAGAAAGTTAATTGATTATTTTGTAAGCACATTAAGAACACTTGTAGAAGAAACAGGCATAGGTGTCATACTTATTAGCCATCTAAGAAGGTCAGAAGGTGATAAAGGCTACGAAGACGGTAAAGAAGTTACCATGAATGCTCTTAGAGGTTCAGCTTCAATAGGTCAATTATCAGATTTAATTATTTCTATATCAAGAGACATCAAGTCAGATAAAAAAATAGCTAATCTAGCAATTCTCAAAAATAGATATTCTGGTGAAACAGGCAAAGCATGTTCTTTATTATATAATTTAGAAACAGGTTGTCTTTCTGAAACTACATCAGAGGTTTTAGATGACTATTAAAAAAGTATCTGCAAAGAAAAAAAGAGACGCTTTGTTTTGGTCAGGGTTAGTCACTGAAGCATTAGCAAAAGCAAAAACCACAAATAAAAAACAAACAATAACAGTAGGAAGTTTAAAAACAGCATTCATGTTGCAAGACAGTCTAACAAACCTAGCTTTAGGTGGACAAGACGAGGCTTGGTATGTGGAAGTTAAATTAGAAACATTACATTAATTATGAAATTACCAACAATAAATAAAAAGATATTAAACGCACAATTCGTTTCTTTATATTGGAAAGATATAAATGGTTCGGCTGAATGGGTTTCTTTAAAAGACGCAGTTAATAGTAAAATAACTATTTGTATTTCAAATGGTTGGTTACTTAAAGCTGACAAAGATGTCCATGTATTAGCTTCAGATGTAAATTTTAATGATGATGGTACATTGGGTGACGTAGGTAACGTAACTACTATGCCTACTGTCAATGTATTAAAAATTAAGAAGGTAAAACTTTGAGTTCTTTTATCTTTGATATAGAAACTAATGGCTTTCTTGATGTGTGTGACAAAGTACATTGCATTGTCTTAAAAAATATAGACACAGGTGAAATACTTACACCTAGTAATGAAGACGCTATTAAACTTTTAGAAGACGCAGAGTTAATCATAGGTCATAACATTATTAAGTTTGATATTCCTGTATTAGAAAAATTATATTCCGCTACATTTAGGGGTAAAATTTTCGACACATTAGTGGGTACAAGATTAGTATATAGTGACATTAAAGATAATGATTTTTCAAGAAAAGATTTTCCAAAAGATTGTATAGGTAGACACTCATTAAAAGCATGGGGTAATAGAATAGGTGAGTACAAAGAACAAATAGATACCGATTGGCAAACATTTACACCTGAAATGCTTGAGTATTGTATTCAAGATACGGAAGTTACTTACAAACTGTGGAAAGTCTTAGAAGAAAAAAGCTATTCTCAAGAAGCTATGGACTTAGAGCATGAAGTAGCCTCTTTAATATTTAAACAAGAACAACATGGTTTTACTTTTAATAGAGCTAAAGCAGAAGAGTTGTCTATTAAATTAAAAGCAAGACAAGCTGAGTTAGCTGAAGAATTACAAGGGGTGTTTGAACCTATCGTAACTGAAAGATGGTCTACTAAAACAGGTAAGAAATTAAAAGACCAAGTTACTATATTTAATCCTTCAAGCAGACACCATGTAGCTCAAAGATTAAAAGATAAATATAATTGGGACGCAAAAGAATTTACTACTGATGGTAAAGCTAAACTAGATGATACAATTCTTGGTAAACTTCCATACCCAGAAGCTAAAGTATTGTGTGAGACTTTTTTATTAACTAAAAGAATTGCACAAATATCTAATGGTTCACAAGCATGGTTAAAACATGAACGTAATGGTAAAATTCATGGAACATGTAATACAAATTCTTGTGTAACTCAAAGAGCAAGTCATTCTCACCCAAATTTAGGACAGGTGGTTAGTTCGTCTGCACCTTACGGTAAAGAGTGTAGAGAATTATTTACAGTGCCAGAAGGTAAACGATTAGTGGGTATAGATGTTTCAGGTTTAGAAATTAGAATGCTATGCCATTTTATGTCTAAGTTTGACAACGGTGCATACACTAAAGTTGTACTTGAAGGTGACATACACACAGAGACACAGAAACTTGCAGGGTTAGACAGCAGAGACAATGCAAAAAGATTTTACTATTGTTTTCTTTACGGTGGTTCAGTCAAAAAGATAGCTGAAGTAATTAACAAACCTTTTAAAGAAGCAGGAAAGATTAAGAAAAGATTTTTAAATAACTTACCTGCATTAGCAAAACTTATTGAAGGCGTACAGTCTGCGGCTGAACGTGGTTTCATTAAAGGTTTAGATAAAAGAAAAATTAAAGTTCGTAATAGTTATTCAGCACTCAACACATTGTTACAAAGTGCAGGAGCTATTCTTTGTAAGAAATGGTTAGTAGAATTTAATAAAGAAGTTAAGAAATTTAAGAACGCACAACAAGTTGTATGGGTACATGATGAAATACAAGTTGAGTGTGAAGAACAAGACGCTGAAGATATTGGAAAGATAGCAGTAGAATGTATTAAACGTGCAGGTGAACACTACCAATTAAGAGTGCCGCTAACAGGCGAATATAAAATATCAACTAATTGGAGTGGAACACACTAATGTATAATAAAAAATTTGACCTTGACCTAAAGTATGGTCAGGAAAGAGAGAAGCGTTTAGCATCTATCTTAGATAAAGATAAGACCAAGATAGAAGTTAAAACAGAAAGAGACTGGTGGTTTAAAACAGGTAACATTGCAATAGAAATAGAATGCAATGGCAAACCTTCAGGTGTGATGGCTACAACGTCTGATTACTGGTGTCACATATTGGCAGACGGTGACAAAGATTATTGTAGAATGATATTTGACACAAAGACAATCAAAAGGTTGGCTAAAAAATATATCAAAACATTAAAGAACGGTGGTGATGGTTGGAGAAGCAAGTTTGTTCTTGTGCCGTTAGCCGAAATATTCCTACCAAAAAATTTAAGCAAATCTATGCAACAAAGGATAGTAAAATGAGTGATAGATACAAAAAGAAAAGAGTATTAGTAATTGATGGCGATATACTTGCTTATCAAATAGCTACTAACAATGAGAGACCAATCAACTGGGGTGATGGACTATGGACATTACATGCTGATGAGAACAATTGTATTCAACAGTTAGACGCAGTGATAGATGACTTAGGTTCTAACTTGTCAGCAGACGATTATGTTGTGGCACTAACAGATAAACATAATTTTAGAAAAGATGTCTTACCTACATACAAGTCAAACAGGAAAGAAAAACGTAAACCAATAGTTCTAGGTGCTATGCGAGAACACATTATGAAAAAACATAATGGTGTTGTCTGGGCTAACTTAGAAGCTGATGATGTCATGGGTATTATGGCAACTGAACCTGCACTAACTGAAGAAAGAATATTAGTTAGTATAGATAAAGACATGAAAACAATCCCATGTAATCTTTCACAAGACGGTAGTAGCTTTGAACAAATACCAGAGAAGATAGCTAATTATAATTTTATGATACAGGCAATCATGGGTGACAAGACAGATGGCTATGATGGAATTGAAGGTGTTGGAATTAAAACAGCAGAGAAACTACTTCTTAAATATACCAACTGCACACTCAAAGATTTGTGGGGAGTGGTTAAAGGTATCTACAAAGAAAAAGGTTACACAGAAAAAGAAGCCTTACAACAAGCTAGGGTCGCACACATTTTAAGACATGGAGAATACAATAAGAAAACAGGGAAGGTAAAACTATGGACGATATAAGTAAACCAGTACACTATAATCAAGGCGGTATCGAACCCATAGATTACATTGTTAAAAACAAACTTTCTTATTGTGAAGGCAATGTTGTTAAGTACATAACTCGTTGGAGACATAAGAACGGCATTCAAGATTTAAAGAAAGCCAAACAATACATAGATTTTATTATTGATAAAGAAGCCAAACCCACAGTAACAGAAAGCAAAGATGATTAATTACGAAAGAGACGAACTACTTACTGACTTTGGTAAGACAACTTTAAAAGATAGGTACTTACTACCTAACGAGAACTCACCGCAAGATGGATTTATGAGAGCCGCTAAAGCATTCTCTGATAATGATGAGATGGCACAGCGTATATATGATTACGCTTCTAAATTATGGTTCATGTATTCCACACCTATTTTATCTAACGGCGGAGCAAACAGAGGTATGCCTATTTCTTGCTTCTTAAATTATGTAGGAGATAGTAGAGAAGGATTGACAGGACACTACACAGAGAATGCTTGGTTAGCTTCTATTGGTGGTGGCATAGGTGGCTACTGGGGACATGTACGTTCAGATGGTACAAGCACTTCAGGTGGTTCACAATCATCTGGTTCAATACCTTTTCTTCACGTTGTAGACAGTGAGATACTTGCATTCTCTCAAGGTAAAACAAGGCGTGGTAGTTATGCGGCTTACATGGACATGTCTCACCCAGAGATAATGGAATTTTTAGAAATGAGAAAACCTAGTGGTGGCGACATACATAGAAAATGTCTTAACCTACATCATGCAATAAATGTGTCAGATGATTTTATGCACTTGATTGAAAAGTGTGTAGCTGAACCTACGTATGATGACAGTTGGAATTTGATTGACCCACATACAAAAGAAGTAGTGCGTACAGTATCAGCTAGAGAGTTGTGGCAAAAACTATTAGAAAATAGAGTAGCCACTGGTGAGCCTTATGTTTCTTTTATAGATACTATCAATGAAGCATTGCCTGAAACACAAAAGAAATTAGGATTAAAAGTACACCATTCAAATTTATGTACTGAAATTACTTTACCTACTAACGAAGATAGAACAGCAGTGTGTTGTTTGTCTTCTGTTAATTTAGAAAAATATGATGAATGGAAGAATGATAAATTATTCATACCTGATTTAGTTAGATTTTTAGACAACGCTTTAACTTACTTTATAGAGAATGCACCTGACAGTGTGTTCAGAGCAAAGTTTAGTGCGGCACAAGAAAGAAGTATTGGATTAGGAGCAATGGGTTTCCACGCTTATTTACAATCTAAGAACATAGCTTTTGAAAGTGCGTTAGCTAAATCTTTAAATATGAAAATGTTTAAAAGTATTAAAGAAGAAGCAGTAGAAGAAAGTAAAAGACTTGGAGTTAAAAGAGGAGAAGCTCCTGACATGGAAGGTACAGGCATGAGAAATGCACACTTATTAGCTGTTGCACCTAACGCTTCATCATCTATTATTTGTGGGACTACTTCACCTTCAATAGAACCTTATAGAGCCAATGCTTATGTGCAAAAAACTATGTCTGGTTCATTCTTGGTTAAGAATAAATATTTAGAAAAACTATTAGAAAAGAAAGGGATAAACAATGATGCTATATGGTCGTCCATTGTCTCGCAAAGAGGCAGTGTCTTACATCTTAAAGAGTTATCAGACTATGAAAAAGATGTTTTTAAAACTGGTATCGAGATAAATCAACAATGGATTATAGAACATGCGGCTGACAGGCAGAAATATATCTGTCAAGGACAGTCAGTAAATCTTTTCGTCCCTGCTGATGTAAACATTAAAGAGTTACATGACACTCACATGTTAGCGTGGAAGAAAAAGTTAAAGACTTTGTACTATTGCAGAAGTGAGGCAATCAAACGTGCAGAGTTAGTATCAAAAAAAGTAGAAAGAACAATCATACCAGAAGCCGATTGTTTAGCGTGTGAATAATGAAGATATATATATTAAAAATAATTTATCATTACTCAACGTATTTAACCAGTTGGTCGTGGCAAAAATTGTATGGAGATAGAACTAAAAGAGGACATAAATGAATTACCCTCCAATTAAATCATTTGGTTTTAAGAAAAAAATAAGAAAACAACAAAAACAAACAGTGCTATGGACGGTTTATCATACTGTCCTTGCAGTAGAGTTATTAATATTAATCATAATAGAAGGGATAGAGTTACTAAGATGAGTTTATTTAAAACAAGAGCATACTACAAACCCTTTGAATACGATTGGGCATTTGAAAGTTACGACATGCAACAAAAAATGCACTGGCTACCTAGTGAAGTACCATTGCATGAAGATGTAAGAGATTGGAATGAAAGATTATCAGCAGAAGAAAAGAATTTGATTGGGCAGATATTAAAATTCTTTACACAAGGAGATGTAGATATTGCACAAGCATATTTAGATAAATACATTCCTAAATTTAAACCACCTGAAATTAGAATGATGTTATCAGCTATAGCCACATCAGAAGCTAATCATGCACACAGTTATTCTTTATTAAATGATACGATTGGTTTGCCTGACAAAGAATACAAAGCATTCCAAGAATATAAAGAAATGTCTGATAAACACACTTATCTATTTCAAAGTAAAGGAACAGGTATAGAAGGATTAGCTAGAGAGATAGCTTGTTTTTCTGCATTTGGTGAAGGCTTACAGTTGTTTGCTTCATTTGTAATGCTACTTAACTTTCAAAGATATGGACGTATGAAAGGCATGTGTCAGATAGTTACTTGGTCTATTAGAGATGAGACACACCATGTAGAAAGCATGATTAAAATATTCCATGCTTTAATAAAAGAAAACCCTCACATTTGGACAGAAAAATTTAAAGCAAGTATCTATCAAACAGCTAGAGACATGGTTGACTTAGAAGATAAGTTTATTGATTTAGCTTTTGCACAAGGGGGCATTAGAGGACTTAAAGCTGATGAAGTTAAACAGTATATTAGATACATAGCTGATAGACGATTACTTCAGTTATCTCTAAAGCCTAACTTTGGTGTCAAAGAAAACCCTCTATCGTGGTTAGATTGGGTATTAAATGGCGTAGAACATGCAAACTTTTTTGAGAATAGAGCTACTGAATATAATAAAGGGACTGTGACTGGCAGTCTGTGGGACTAAACCTGCTCTTTTAGATGAAAAACTTAACAGATGATGTGGTTTTACCATTGAAGGTAGACGATTTAATTAAATTATTAAACAACGTCTACCCTGAAAAGTCTCCTAACTTGCAAGATGATACTAAGACTATTTATTTTAAAGCAGGACAGAGAGACGTAGTAAACTTTATTAACACTCTCAAAGAAAGGTCAGAACAATAATGTGTGGTTCACCAAAAGTACCTCAAGCTCCAGTACAGCCGACGCCGCCGACACCAGTTAGAGCAGACCAAGCACAGGATTTATCTCCTGAATTGGTTAAAGCTAATGATGCAGATTTAGACATTAAAAAGAAGAAAGTTAAAAAATCAGGCACGTCTGCTTTAAATACTTCTTCAGGTCTTAACATTGCTACTAACTCAGGCATTTAATTAAATGGAATACGAAGGTAGTCTACAGAAGCAACATACAGCTAAAGAACGATACCTTAAACTTCAGTCAGAGAGAGAACATTATTTAGACAGAGCAGAAGAGTGTAGTGAATTAACTATTCCTTCTTTAATAAAACCAGATGGCTTTACTTCTTCAAGTGAGCTATACAATCCATTCCAATCAGTTGGTGCAAGAGGTGTCAACAACCTAGCAAGTAAACTTCTTTTACTTTTGCTCCCACCAAACTCCCCATTCTTTAGATTACAAATAGCAGGTGACGCTAAAAAAGAACTAGAAGAAAATAAAGATATGAAAACTGACATTGAGAAATCTTTGTCTGTTATTGAAAAAGAAGTATCAAGTAAAATTGAACAACTTGCATTAAGAGTTTCAGTTTATGAAGCATTAAAACATCTTATTGTTGGTGGTAATGTATTAACTTACCTACCTAAAAAAGGAAGCATGAGAGTATTTCCTTTATCACAGTACGTAGTTAGAAGAGATGCTTCAGGAAATATTTTAGAAATAATTATTAAAGAGAAAGCAAGTATTTTATCATTAGGTAAAGAAATATCCGCACAAGTAATTGCTGACCCTGATTATAAATCAGATGAAGAAATAGAATTATACACTCATGTTTATAAATTAAATGACAATGAGTTTTACGTTTGCCAAGAAGTAAACGGAATTAAAATACCTGAAAGTATTGGTACATTTAAAAATGAAAGAATGCCTTATCAAGCATTAAGAATGGTAAGAGTTGACAATGAAGATTATGGAAGAAGTTACGTAGAAGAATTTATTGGTGATTTAAAATCATTAGAAGGTTTATCTCAAGCACTTGTAGAAAGTGCGGCGGCTTCATCTAAAGTAGTATTCATGGTTAGACCTAACTCTGTTACTAGAAAAAAAGATTTAGCTATGACTAGAAATGGTGACATCATTACTGGAAGTGCAGAAGATGTGACGGTATTACAGGCACAGAAACAATATGATTTACAAGTAGTTGAAAGAAGTATTGCTAAATTAGAAGAGAGAATGTCTTATGCTTTCTTATTACACACAGCAATACAAAGAGATGCAGAAAGAGTTACTGCACAAGAGATTAGATACATGGCAGAACAATTAGAGACTGCTATGGGTGGTATATATTCACTATTATCACAAGAGTTTCAGCTACCATTAGTTTCAATATTAATGAAAAGAATGGAAACAGCTAAAGAAATTCCAACATTACCTAAAGGCACAGTTAAGCCTACTATTATTACTGGTATTGAAGCATTAGGTAGAGGAAACGATTTACAAAAATTAAGAGAATTTGTTGCAGAGATAGGAAACTTAGCACAAATAAATCCACAAGTTGTTCAGGCACTAAACCCAGATGATTTAATTAAACGTATAGCTATCGGTCTTGGTATTGATACTGACGGTTTATTAAAATCTCAAGAACAACTAGCGGAAGAACAAGCGGCACAAGAAGAACAAGCACAGCAACAACAAATGATGCAGATGGCTGAAAAAGCTATCCCTCAAGTTGCAGGTAATCTTACTAAGCCACAATAATAAAAGGAAACAATGGTAGAAACAGTAGAGATAAAACAACCAGAAACTACAAGTGAAAAACCTGTAGAAGAAAATGTTACACAAAGTAAACCTGAAGGCTTACCTGAAAAATTCAACAGCGTTGAAGATTTAGCAAAGTCATATCAGGAATTAGAAAAGAAACTTGGTGACAATACGGAAGCACCTAAAGAAGATGCTCCCAAAGAAGAAACAAAGAGTGATTTAGATATTGCTGAAAAAGCAGTTGAGAGTGCAGGGCTTAACATGGACAACCTGTCTTCTGAATATGCTGAAAAAGGTGAGTTAGATGCTAAGTCATACGAGGCTTTAGAAAAAGCAGGTATACCTAAAGAATATGTAAACCAGTTTATCGAAGGTCAAAAAGCAGTTGCAGACCAACAAGCTAGTTCATTAAAAGAAATAGCAGGTGGCAATGAGGCTTACAGCGAAATGTCTAATTGGGCGGCAGACAATATGACTGACGCAGAGAAGACAGCTTACAACACAGCAGTTAATTCTAAAGATGTAGAAACTGCAAAGTTAGCAATAGCAGGTTTAAAAGCTAAATTTGATGGAGCTAATGGTAATGAGCCTAACCTTGTAGAAGGCAAAGCTACAGTGTCAGGTCAAGATGGTTATAAGTCTTGGGCTGAAGTTACAAAAGCTATGGGAGATGAGAGGTATTCAAATGACCCTGCTTACCAAGCAACAGTAAAAGAAAAACTAAGTAAATCGGACTTGTAATATGAGCCTTTATAGGAACATGAACGCCAGAAAAAAATCTGGCACATCAAGACCAAAAAGTAAAAGTACGGTATCTGCTAAAGCATATAAAAATATGAAAGCAGGATTTCCTAAAAAGAAAAAGACGACATAAAAAATAGTTGTGCAACACTTATGTGTGGCAACTGCCAACTTTAATTAGCCAAATAACTTGACCCTCTGCGGAGGACAATCTTGACTAAATAACTGAATTGAAGAGGCTTTTAATAAACAATAAATAACAAAAGGAAACACAATGGCAAACGCAACTCCAGTATCAGTAGGAAGAGCAAATGCAGGTGGCTCTGAAGACGCATTGTTTTTAAAAGTATTCGCAGGTGAAGTAATTACTTCATTTGATAGAGCTTCAAAAACAGCAGGAGCAGATATGCAAAGAACTATATCATCAGGAAAGTCAGCGACTTTTCCAGTGATGGGTAGAATTTCAAGTGCATATCACACAGCAGGAGCAGAAATACTTGGTTCTGACGTAAATCACAACGAAAAGGTTATTACAATTAATGACCTTCTAACATCTTCAGTATTCTTATCGAATATCGAAGAAGCTAAAAACCACTGGGACGTAAGGTCAGCTTACTCTTCTGAAATTGGAAGAGCTTTAGCATTTACTAAAGATAAGCACATCTTACAAACTATTGGTCAAGCATCATTAGCATCAGCTAACGTATCTGACAGTGGATATGGTGCAGGAGCAACTATCACTAATACTGGTATCGCTTCAGCAACAGACGCAACTGCGGCTAACGCTATGATTGACGCAATCTTTGGTGCGGCTAAACAATTAGATGCAAACTACGTTCCCTCAGAAGGCAGAAAATGCTTTATGAGATTGGAAGAATACTACAAACTAGCAAACGCTACGAATGCAACAAATGTTGACTTCAGTGGTGGAGCTAATGGTGGTGTTGCTTCAGGTAAAGTGCTTAGAATTGCAGGTATCGAATTAGTACCTGTAGCTCACTTTGTATCTTCTAATGTAAACTCTGGTGTAGAACAAGGTTCAGCAACAGCAGGTGGCTCTAACCCTCAAGCGGTTAACCTAGCTAACTATGTTGCACTTGTATGTCACCCTTCAGCAGTAGGAACTGTTAAGCTAATGGATTTAGCTGTTGAAAAAGAGTACGACATAAGAAGACAAGGTACTTTAATGGTAGCCAAATACGCTATGGGTCATGGCGTTCTAAGAGGCGAATCAGCAGTAGGTATCAAAGAAGCATAATACTTCTTAATTTATACAGGGCGGAGATTAACACAGACAATCCGCCCTGTGTACTCACACAAAATTTAACTTAAAGGATATATGGCAACACAAATTACACCTACTACAGAATTGCAGTCGGTCAACATCATGTTGAGTACGATTGGAGAAGCACCTGTTAACTCAATTACAGGAACCACTACAGTAGATGTATCAACAGCTATAAATATTCTTAACGAAACTTCAATGTCCATTCAATCTCAAGGGTGGAATTTTAACACACATATAAATTACAAATCTTTATCAATCGACAGTGATGGTAAAGTACCCCTTCCTTCAAACTGCGTTAAAGCAGATGCAAACCCCTCTTACAGATATTTAAACTACACAATTAGAAACGGCTATTTATATGATATGGATAATCACACAGACATCTTTACTTCAGCACCTTCAAGTGTTGATTTGGTTCTAGTACAACAACTGGCACATTGTCCTGAATACGCTAGACAATATATTACAATGAAAGCGGCAAGAAGATTTGCTTCAAGATTTATAGGTGATAAAGAAATTACACAATTAATTGGTCAAGATGAAAATGAAGCTCTAATGGCATTTCATCAAGCTGATAGCCAAGAGGCTGACGCAAACATGCTTAATGGAGACCAGAATACATTTTCTATAATCAATAGAACACCTCGTAGGACTTACTAATGGGAAGCGTAGTATCGCAATCAATCCCTAACTTTTTGAACGGTATGTCTCAACAGACACCTACTCAAAGAGGTATTAATCAGGGCGAAGACCAAATAAATCTACAAAACGGTTTAGTTGATGGTTTAGCTAAAAGACCTCCTTTAGATTATATAGCAACATTAGATAGTTCTAATATCTATTCTAATAAAACAAAATTTTGGTCAATACAAAGAGACGCTTCTAATCAGTACATTGTAGCTTTATACAATGGCGGTGTTAAAGTATTTGATTTAGCAGGTAATGAAAAGACAGTTACTATTGCAAGTGGTTCAAGTTATTTAACTTCAACTAATCCAAGAGAGAATTTTAAATTAGTTAATGTTGCAGATTATACTTTCATTGCTAATACTAACACTACAGTTACAGCAGACAGCACTGCGTCTGCGGCTAAAGTAGAAGAGTTTTTAATTGTTTGTAAATTAACAAACTACGGTAGAGAATATAAAGTAGCATTAAAACACCCTTCAATGGGACAAGAACTAGAAGTTATATTTCAATTACCTACTGGTAATGATGCGGCTACAGATGCAAAATTTAGAGACACTAACAAAATTACAGACATACTTTTAAAAGGAACTTCAAGTACACACTGGGATAGTAGTGCAAATGGTATTGGTTTTAAAGTTGTCAACACTTCTACTGGTTCATCAGTATCTACAACACAAGGATTATCTAATTATTCTGGTTTTACTTCTCATTTTACGTTTGAAGAATTTGACAGTGTAATTTATGGAAAACCTACTGATGGCAATGCGGCTTATACTATAACTACATCAGATGGTTCTGGTAACACAGCCATGTATGCAATCAGAGATGAGATACAAGATTTTAGTAAACTACCTTTCTACGCAAAGACAGGTGTAATTATGAAAGTAACTGGTGAAGAAGGTGATGAACTATCAGATTACTATGTAAAATTTTCAGGTAAATCAGGTGTATGGAATGAGACACTAGCACCTGCAACATCACTAGGAGTTACAAACTCTACAATGCCTCACGCATTGATTAACAATAATGATGGAACATTTACATTTCAAGAATTAACATGGACTGACAGAGTGTGTGGTGATGCAGATAGTAACCCTAACCCTACATTTATTGGTAGAAAAATTAATAACTTAACCTATTACAAAAATAGATTAGGTATTTTATCAGGAGAGAATTTAGTATTAACAGAAAATGCTTCTTTCTTTAATTACTTTGCAACAACTTCTACACAAGTTTTAGACACTGACCCTATTGATATAGCGGCTAGTGGTACACAAGTTAACACACTTAAAAACTCTGTAGGATTTAATGAAAGTTTATTATTATTTTCTGATACAGCACAATATAAATTAGATAGTTCTGGGGAAAGTATTTCACCGACTACAGCTATACTTAATGAAGTATCTTCATTTGAACATGATGATAAAGTTACTCCAGTATCAGCAGGTAAGTTTGCATATTTTGCACAAGCAAGAACTTCAGGTACAGCAATAAGAGAATATTTTGCTGATGATGATACATTAACAAATGATGGTATGGATATTACTGTTTCAGTAGGAAACTTAATACCAAGTAATTGTTATCAAATTGTATCTAATACAACAGAAGATACATTAATATTTTTAACTTCAGCTACAGGTGATAGTCAAACAGCACCTTTTAGTGGCACTGCGTCTTCAACAGATGCGGACACTATGTACATCTATAAGTATTTCTTTGATGGTGGCGAGAAAGTACAAAACGCTTGGTCTAAATGGACATTTACAGGTGCTAAAATTATAGGTGCTATGTCTTTAGAAAGTTTTATCTATGTAGTAATTTCTGAAGGGACTACTACAAAATTAGTTAAAATAGATTTAAGAAATCTAAAAGATGCCACTATAGGACATGGTGTTTATATTGACCTAAAAGCATCAGTGACAGGTACATACGCAAGTGGTACTGGCTTAACAACATTCACGTCACCTTATGGTGCTAAAACTGGTTTAATAGCTGTAGATAGAGTTAACGGTAATAACTACACAGCAACAAACACGTCAGGGTCTACGTATACAATCGTTGGAGACCACACAGCGTTATACATTGGTGTGCCTTATGAAAGTAAATACACACTATCTCCTCAGTATGTCAGAGAGAATACTGGAAGAGGATTAGTAGCTGTTACTTCAGGTAGATACCAAATAAGAAATATATCTTTTAATTTTGAAAACAGTGGGTTCTTCCAAGTGGAAGTTACTCCTACAAACAGAGATAAATCTACAAGTATTATGAATGGTTATATTATCGGTACTGCAACAAGTATCATTGGACAACCTGCTATTGCTACAGGTGTTTTAAGAGTACCAGTTCAATCACAAAATTCAGAATTTACTTTAGATATAAAATCTTCATCACATTTACCTATGTATATTTCAGGTGCAGAAGTTGAAGGTTATTATCACAACAGAGCAAGAAGAATTTAATGAAAGAAAATTACGTAAGAAAAGCAGAATTAAAAGATGCTTTAGAGTTAGCTCCTAAAATGAGAATAGGAGATAGAAAAGAAATTATGGCTTCAAATGGTTCAACACCATTAGAAAGTTTAGTTATTCCTTTTACACAAAAAGGTGCAAAGATTTATTCTATTATAGGCACAAAGTCAGAAGGTGTAATTGGAATGTTTGGGTCTACTCCTACTAATGAAAAAGATTACGGTGTAGTTTGGTTATTATCTAGCGAACATTTATTTAGACATATTAAACAGTTTATTAAAGAATGTCCTAAATGGGTAGCAGAGATGAGTGAGGGTTATGAGTACGTCTATAATTTTGTAGATGAAAGAAATTGGAAAAGTTTAAAATGGTTACAATTCTTAGGATTTGAACCTAAAGAAAAAATAGGAAACTTTGGTGTCGGTAAGATGCCATTTTTATTAATGATAAAAGAGGTAAATAATTAATGTGTGATATTCAATCGGCACTGGCAGTAGCAGGAGCAGTTCAGTCATATCAACAAAAAAAGGCTGACAACAAAGCTATTAGAAGAGACCAAGAAACTACAAGACAAAATGCCGATAGAGGATATTTACACGACCTTAACAAGATTGACCAAGAGAAAGTTAATGCTGACATGGAGAAAGCAAAAGCTGAACTTAAAACTAAAGCAACAAGAGATGGTGAGATTGCACAAAAAATGAATTTAGGTAACGTAAACAATACAAAAATAGTTCAATCTATTGGTGCGTTATATGATGAAGATTGGAATGAAATTACAAGTGGTTACGATAAAGATATGCAATTATTTGCTAATCAGAAAACTGAAGCATACGCAAACATGAATAAAACTTATAACAGTTTAAAACCACCTACAGACCCATCAAGAACTGGGTTAATGCTAGACATAGCTAGTTCAGCTAATGGTGGTTATCAACGAGATTTAGATAGAAAAGAGGCAAAAAAGAATGGCTGAATATAAAAGACAAGGAACAAATAAATACTATGGTGCAGGTAGTGCAGGGTATGTATCATCAGGCAGTAGTGTAGATGGTTTAGCTAAATCTTTAACTAACGCAGGTTACAAAATTGGTAAAGCAGAGGAATTAAGAATTGATAGGAAAAAAGATAAAGCTATTGCTAAGATAGACGAGATGTATGCAACAGGTAAATCTTTTGAAACCATACAAGCAGAGATTATTTCAGGTAAACACAAAGAGTTAACTGGTAAATACATTGATGCTACTACAAATTATCATGCAGGTAGAGTTAAAGCCGAAGAAGTAAAAAATACTATTGTAGCGGCTCAAAACAACGGTGAATACGATATTACAAATAAAAGCACTAATTTAGATATGTTTATTAACAAGTTCTTACCTGATACAAGGTCAATGGATAGTGCAACTTTATTAGGGTTTACTTCCAATTTTAATAAATTTAGAGCAGATGCCGCTACACAAGATGCTGAAGCTAGAGCAGGTGAAGCTCTAAAAGTTAAAAATGAAGAAGGTATCACTCTTTTAGATGGAATTGAAACTTCAAAATTAAAAACAGAAATACCTAATTTTCTTAAAAGTTTACAAATACCTTTACCCTTGAGAGATGGCACAGGTTCATCTTTATTGTACACAAACGAAGAAACATTAGCGGTAATGAAAAACAGTGTATCAAATTTAATTGACACTGCAAAAACAGAAGATGACTTAGATAGAGTTGATATTCTTTTAAATACAAATTTAGGTTATTCTAAAAGTGGTTCAGCTATTGGTACTTTAGCCTCAAGAAAATCAAAAGAAATTGCTACGCTTGTAAAAAATTTAGAAATTAAAAGAAGAAATTTAATTACTAATGATAGACAAGTAGAAGCACGTGAAACTGCTGACCGAATAAAAGCACTTACTACTAAAATGCTTGTTAATAAAGTTGAAGAAACAGATGAAAATGGAAATGTAACTACTAGACCATTAAATGAAATAGAACAACAAGATTTGAAAGACGCCATCAGAAAAGAAGGAGATATGCAACTTTTAACACTGTTTGTAAAGACAATGACGGCTAACCCATACTACGATAACGACCCTGAAGTATTCAATAATTTAATAGTTATGATACGTGACGACCAAGTTCAAGATAGAACTGATATAGCAAAATTAATAAATGATAATAACATAGCTCCTGCAAATCGCCCTAAATTGTATGAGGCTTACGATAATTCAATATTAGATGATAACAAAAGACTTCATCTAATTAATACATCTTACGTCATGGGAACAGAAGCTGTTAACAATAAATTAGGACAAATGTTAGCACCATATATAGCCGCAAACCCTGATGGAAATTTGCTAAAAGTTGCAACAGATAGTGTTAATGCACATCTTATTGTTGAGATATATGATTTTGAAAAAGATTATTATGAAGACGCTAAAGCTAATGGAAAAAAAAGATTAAAACCTACTAATGAAGAGAGAACAGCGTTTATGAAAAGAAAACTTGATGACGTAGAACGTCAATATAAAGATGCTCAAGGTGTAATAAACATGAAAACTTTTGATGAACAGGAAGTTGATAGAATTAAGGCTGAAGAAAAAGCTAAGAAAGATAAAATTGACAAGACTGCTGATGACAAACTAATAGAGGACGCAAAGGAAGAAACAAAACGAGCTTCTGGTTTCTATGAAACATTTAACGCTATTGTAGAGGCAATTCCAAATATTGACATAGAGATACCTGAGTATGAGCCAACTGATAGTACAACAACTTTAAAAGAAGGTTCTCAAAGAAGTCAAGGTCAAGCATCTTTTATGGAATCTCTTAATCAAAGTCTTACTGAAAGCAAAGTAATGCCTTTAGTTGAACAAGCCCTTACATCAATAATTCCTGACAATAAATTTAATCTGGAATTTTTTCAACTTATTCCACAAGAGCAAGGAGATGAAATGATAGCTTCTATATCTGAAAAATTAAATGTTCCTGTTGAAACTATTGAACAAGCTATAGAAAATATAATTAATAGACCAAAAGAAACTCCAAGAATAAGAAGTGGAAATAGATAATGGAATTTAAAACATTAAATAAAACAACTACAGAACAACCAATTTTTAATGAAAATTACAGTGTACCTAAAATAGCTACTACAGATGAAGGTGCTTTAGAAGAAATACAGACTGAAGGATTTTACAACACATTAAAAAGTTATTATTCTTATAGAGAAAACGATAAGAAATTTAATAAAATGTCTCATGCAGATTTATTAGATTATTTCTATACTGACAGGTCTTGGAGAACAAACAACACTGTGTCTATGGGTATGGATATGTCTAATGTCATGGGTGAAGATGATGATAAAAGATTAAAAGAATTTGCATACATATCACAAACGTATGAAAATTTACCTTCATTTTGGAATGACCCAAATAGAAATTTTGGTGCTTGGTTAGTTGATAACGGTGGAGCTATGATAGCTGACCCTGTAAACTTAATAGGAGTAGGTGTTGGTGGTCAAGCGGCTAAAACAGCTTATAAACAAGCATTAAGAGTAACGCTAAAAAATAAAATAGCAGGTGAACTTAACGAACAAGCATTAAAAGAAACTTCAAAACAAGCACAAAAAGCGGCAATGGGTAATGCCATAATTAAAGGCGGTTTAACTGAAGGAGGTATCAATGCTGTTATAGCAGGTGGTCAAGATGCTTTATTACAAACTACAAATATAAAAGCAGGTATTCAAGATGAGTACAGCGTAGGTAGAGGAGCAATATCAACAGCCGCAGGGTTTGGTTTTGGTACAGCTTTTGGTTCTGCGTTTGCGGCAGGTGCTTTTAAATTAACAAACAATTCATTAAGAAGAAAAAGTGTACAAGTTTTACAAGAAATAGAAGACAAAGGTCGAAGTAACATGTCAGGTGCAAAATTATTTGACAAGTTAATGCCTGACAACAACACTCCCTCCCTAAAAAACAAACCTGCACCCAAATCCACAAAAGAATATATTAATAGATTAAATGAAGGTGAAATTACTAATGTAGATAAACCACCTTTATTATCTAACAACGCAACTAAATTTAAAAACCCTAGCACAGGTAAAGAAATTTCTTATGAAGGTTTAATTAAATACAATATTTTAGAAACTACAGAAAGATTAAACAAAGGTAAAATTACATTTGAACAAATGAAAACCGAGATGAAAGAACTTGGTGCTGACCCTAAAAAATTAGAAGAACGAGCTAACAACGCCGCATACAGTGATGAGTTTGTTAAACTTTATGTAACAATGGGTTCACAAAAAGATGCAATTAAAACTAGACACGACATAATGGGTGCAATCGGTTCAGAGAGTGTGAATAGTAAATATAACTACACACCTGAAGAAAAGATGGAGTTGATACTTAAATTTCAAGAAGAAAGAAAAATAACTGAAAAACTATTAGATGTAGACAGTATTATGGGTACTAACGTAGCAAGAGCTTTAAGTGCTAGAAACATTGATGCTGACGGCACAAGAGTTACTAAATTAATGGCTACTCCTGAAGACCCTAAGATGTTAGATTTATCAAAAGGTACTGCTGAACAACAATGGGAATTTATACAAGCTGTAGGAAAACTTGCTGACAGAGACCAAATTATTAGAGCATTGCAAAATTCAAGAGAAGTAGACAAATGGGACTTAGCAACAGAATTTGTAAACAATAACCTTTTATCTTCACCAGATACACACATACTTAACATTGTGTCAGGTCTAGTACAAACACAGTGGAAACCTGCAACTAGATTATTAAGAGGTGCTAACATGTATTTCAGAGATGCAGATAGAGCAAAAGTTATTATGAGAGAGGCACTTCAAACTTATTTATATCAATATGTATTTTTAGGTCATGCTTTAAAAAGAGCCTCTAAATCTTTTAGAGAAGGTAGAGCTATTCTTGATAGTAGACAAATGAAACACGACAGCACAATGAGGCAAGGACAACTTCAAGATTTGTTTGATGCTTGGGGTGATGCTGTTTCTAAAACTGTAGGTGCTGACGGTAGTACATTAGGTAAAATTATTACAGGTGGATTTAGAGGTACAGGAAGAGTTATCTCTGCACCCATGAGAGTTTTATCAGCAGGAGATGAATTTCTTAAATCTATGATGTTTAAAGCAAGAATGACATCTTTAATTAACTCAAGAATATTAAAAGAAAATCCTGAGTTTAGTGTAATGAGTGATACCAAAATACAAATAAATAAAAAGAATTTTACGGACATTACTTACGCAGATAAATATAAAGAAAGAGCAAAACAAATAGAAGCTGAGTATATCAATGAAAATGGTTCTGCTGTAGAAATTGATAAAACAGTTGATGCTAGATTAGATTCACCTTTATATGACGCACAAGAAGGTTCTTACACAGGTAACGTAGGTCAAATAAATCCAAACACAGGAGAATTAGAAGACAAACTTACTGGTTCAATATTAAGAATAGCTACAAAACATAAAGCATTAAGAGTTTTAGGTCTTCACTTTGTGAACACACCGTCAAACTTATTAAGATGGTCAGCACAGCATTTACCTTTTCTTGGTAGATTTCAATTTCAAATGGCACACATGTTAGCTGAAAAAAGATTACCAAACGGAAAATTAAGAAGTGAAATTGCTAGAGGATTAAATCCGTTTAGAAAAAAAGAATATTTAAACCCAGAGGCGGCGGCTGAAGCTACTGCAAGAATACAAATGGGTTGGGCTTTATGGGGAACTGCTATTGGTTTTGCTATGTCTGGTAAAATTACAGGTGGTGGCGATAGAAGTTATAAAAAACAAAGAGACAAAGAACAAAACACAGGTGAACAACCATACTCATATAAAACTGATGATGGCAGATACATCTCTTTAAATAGATTAGACCCACTTATGATGCCATTCTTTATTGCGGCAGATTTAGTGGAGTTAATGAATAAACATTTAAAATATACAGATGATATAGACCCTGCTGTACAACAAGATACTACAGAATTAGTCATGGGTGTTGTAGCAACAATGACAAGAAACTTAACTTCTAAATTTTATACAAAGAACATTATTGAGTTAGCTAACTTCTTTAGTTCTGATGAAGCCATGCACTCAAGAAGGTTGGATAAAATGGGGTCGCAAGTGTTATCACAATTTGTTTATAAGGCTTTCCCTTTATCAGGAGGTTTAAGATATATAGATAGAGTTAATGATGAGTGGGAAAGAGAACTGTACACTTTAAATGATAGGTTACAAACTTTAAACCCTTTGGATAGTAAGACTTCGGTTATGCCTAGACGTAATATGTTTGGAGAAAAGATTGATAGAAAAAACGGTTGGTTATTTGGATTAGGTGGTGAGAGTGGACTATGGTCTTCTCCGTTTGCTATGACTAATTTTAAGAACACAGAGACAGCTAAATTTATTAGAGAAAGAGAATTTAAGTATAATCACCCTCAAGCTACTTTAAAAGTAAAAGGAGATAGCATGGGAATGAGATTAAAAGATATTAGAAATTCTAAAAATCAAACAGCATACGATAGAATGTTAGAGATAAAAGATGACACAAGAGTAACTTCAAACGGTGCTATTATAACAAGCTCTACTTATACAGGTAAAAAATATACGTTAGCGGAATATGTTGAAAAGATGATTTTAGATAAGAAAAGTTTTATTTATATGTATCCTGATGGAACTATAAATGGCAAAGATGAACAAGCCCAAGTAATTATAGGCTTTATTCAAAGAATAGACAGAAATGCTAAAAGATTGATGATGCGTGAGTTCCCTGAATTTGAAGAAAGAAGAAAAGCCTTACTTCAAAATAAGTATCGTTCAATGAAGAAACACAGAGAAACCCTAGAGACGTTAGCTCAATAGAGACTAAACCTGCTCTTTTAGTAAAACTAAATCAAATATTAAGGAAAATGACACATGGCAAATAGTTTTGTACGTTATACAGGCGATAACAGTACAACATCTTATTCAATACCCTTTAGTTATAGAACTACAGGTGACTTAACAATCACTCTTGCAGGGTCAGCTACAACAGCTTATTCACTGAATGCCGCAGGAACTACCCTTACATTTAATACTGCACCTGCTTCAGGTGTAGCTATTGAGATTAGAAGAACAACATCACAAACTACAAGGCTTACAGACTATGCGTCTGGTTCAGTTCTTACTGAAAATGATTTAGATACAGATAGTGAACAGGCATTCTTTATGTCACAAGAAGCTATTGATGACGCAGGTGACGTAATTAAAATTGATAATACAAATTTTCAATGGGACACACAAAATAAAAGATTAACAAATGTAGCAGACCCAGTAGACAATACTGATGGTGTCAACAAACAATTCATATCTACAAACTTACCAAACATCACAACAGTATCAGGCATAAGTGCAGACGTTACAACGGTTGCAGGTATATCAGCAGATGTAACTTCAGTTGCAAATGATGCTACAGATATAGGTTTAGTTGCTACTAACATAGGTTCAGTAAATACAGTTGCCGCAGATATTACAAAAGTAATTGCTGTAGCTAATGATTTAGCAGAAGCAGTAAGTGAAGTAGAAACTGTTGCAAATGATTTAAACGAAGCAACGTCAGAAATTGACACAGTTGCAAATGCTATTACTAATGTAGATACAGTAGGTACAAACATAGCTAACGTAAATACAGTAGCAGGTATAGATGCCAATGTTACTACAGTTGCAGGAATTAGTGCTGATGTAACTTCGGTAGCAGGTATTTCAACTGCTGTAACTAATGTAAATTCAAACAGCACAAACATAAATGCTGTTAATACTAATTCAGCTAACATAAACACAGTAGCAGGTATAGACACAGATGTAACTTCAGTAGCAGGTATCTCTAGTGCAGTATCAGCAGTAAATTCAAATTCAACAAACATCAATGCAGTTAATGCAAACAGTACAAATATAAATACTGTTGCAGGAAACAATACAAATATTAATACAGTTGCAACTAATAATGCAAACATCACAAGTGTTGCAGGAGTTTCAGCAAATGTAACTACAGTCGCAGGTATATCAGCTAACGTAACTGCTGTTGCAGGTATTGCAAGTGATGTATCGGCAGTAGAAAATATAGCTTCAAATGTAACTTCGGTTGCAGGTGTTGCAAGTAGCGTAACGACTGTTGCAGGAATTTCTAGTGATGTAACAACAGTAGCAAACATAGCTAGTGATGTTTCAGCAGTTGAAAACATTGCTTCTGACGTGACTACAGTTGGTGGTTCAATCGCTAATGTAAATACTGTAGCTACGAATATTGCAGGAGTAAACAGTTTTGCTAATCAATACAGAGTTAATTCTTCAGACCCATCATCTTCACTAGACGCAGGAGACCTCGCTTATAATACGACTGGGAATGTTCTAAAATTCTACAATGGTTCAGCTTGGGTAGCAATTACCTCTGGTGGTATTACAGATTTAGCACAAGACAGTACACCTCAACTTGGTGGTAACTTAGATTTAAACAGTAATAATATTACTGGAACTGGTGGAATACCAAGTGCCAACTTAACAGGTTCAATAGCAGAAGCTAGATTACCTGCTTCAGCATTAGGTGCAATTTGGGAAAGTAAATCAGCAAATTTTACTACAGAAATTAGAAAGAATTATTTTATAGATACTACAAGTAATACAGTATCAGCAACACTGCCATCTTCAGCAACAGCAGGAGATGAAATACATTTCTTAGATGTATCAGGAACATTTGATACTAACAATTTAACAATATTAAGAAATTCACACAAAATTCAAGGTGCAACGTCTGACCTTACAGTAGCAACTGAAAGAGCAGGGTTAACTTTGGTTTATTTAAACGCAACACAAGGGTGGTTATTGAAAAATGTCTAATTATAAAGATTTAAAAAATAATAAATTCTCAACTGATACATCAGATTTTTCTGATATAGTTGATACAGGTACAGAAGGTACTAAACTTGCAACAGGTACATCAGCACAAAGAGGTTCTACACAAGGTCAAATTAGATTTAACACTACAACAGGATTAGCAGAATATTATACTGGTACTGTGTTTAAAGCTATTGATGCTCCACCAACAATTACAAGTCTTGACGTTACAGAAGTAGATAGTCAAGCAGGTGGTAATCAAACAATAGTTATTACTGGTTCTGGTTTTAATTCTGGTGCTACAGTTACTTATGTAGGTGCTAGTGTAAATTTTAACGCATCAACTGTAACAGTAGATAGTAATACACAAATTACAGCAGTTGCACCTAAATCATCTTTTTTAAATGCACAAGAGCCTTATGGTGTAAAAGTTATAAATACTAATAGTTTAGCAGGAACACTTGCTAGTCAAATTAATGTAGATACTTCTCCAAGTTGGCAAACAGCTAGTGGTTCTTTAGGTTCATTAGGAGAAACTACTACTGCTAATGTATCAGTATCAGCAACAGACCCAGATGGTGATACTGTTGCTTATTCAGTTCAATCTGGTTCTTTACCTGCAGGTGCATCACTTAACACTTCAACTGGTGCAATCACAGGAACACTCTCTAGTGTAAGTGCAGACACTACTTCAAATTTTACTTTAAGAGCAACAGCAAATACTAAAACTGTTGATAGAGCATTTAGCATTATAGTTACGAACACACCAACTGGTACTTCAAGAAGTGATGCTATACCAGTTTCTAAAACAGAAAATCCAATTACAAGAATACTTGCAAATAGAGGAGAAAGTAATGGCTCAATAACAGAAGGTGTTTACTGGTTTTCTACAACAAACACAGCAAATACAACTTATGTATTTCCAACAGTTTTGAGAAACTTTAATAGTGCTACATGGTTATTGTTTGGAAAAAATATGAGACCTCATGCTTATAAACCAGAAAATTCAGATAGTAATACTTCAGGTGGTAATTCTTCAGCTAACAATTCAGCACACTCATTGTCTTATGGTTTAATTGACAGTTCGGGAAATGCTTTAATTACAAATTCAAATATTTTAAGTAGCCACGCTAACACCACTCCTTCAGCAAGTACACTTGGAACATATCATGCAGGAGTATCTATTAAATCTTTTGGAGATAATGTTTTCGGCACAATGGGTTTATATGGTAGAGATGGTGCTTTAAGAACAGTAGTAAGAAGTGACTTAACAGCTAAAATTAATAGTGGTCAAGTTTATAACAATACCTCACATACTGTTGATGAATTTATTAGTACGACAACTGGTGCAGGTTATATGTATTTTAATACAGAGATGAGTGCCAGCGATAGAGATACAATGAGACTAGGCTTAACACCTTACAACTCTGTTACACACGACAGATATAATGGTGCTGATGAACATACTGGAACTACTTGGCAAATGGACGGAAGTGATAATTATACAGGAAACAACAGAGATACTGCTTTATCAGGAGAGTATGGAAGAATATCTCTTTGGGTTAAATAATGGCTAGAAAAAAAGTTAATCCAGTACAAATGTATGCAGAGCAAACAACTGGGGTAAGACTTTCAAGCCATGAGAAACTTTGTGCTGAACGAATGAATAACATTCTCAAATCTATAGAAGAAATGAGAAAAGAAATTAAATCTTTAAGAACAGATGTTGCTATGGGCAAAGGGGGACTTAGAGTTATATTGACTATAGGAACATTAATAGTTGGACTGATAGGTTATTTCAACTTTAGATAATGGTTTTTAAATACGTGTTAATACTGCATTTGTGTTCATTTGCAGGACAACCTCAATGTTACAATCCTAAAGTAGTGCCTTTAGAGTTTGACACACATTACGATTGTATCCAACAAGGATACCTTAAAGCATCACAAGCAGTAGAGAATATAGGAACAGATTTAGTTAACAAACAAAAACTTGCAGTCAAATTTGAATGCACAGAATTAACACAGGAAACAACATGATAATATTTGGAGAAAACCCTAAAACATACCTTAACAAAGTTAAAATATGGTACATGAATACAGACAAAAAATTACTATCTTTAGTTATCTGGTCAGCATTAATGTTTGCAATAGGCTATGCTTTTTAGTTTATTAGGTAAAACTTTAATCAGTCATACAACAAAAGCACTTTCAACACATTTAGAAAAAAGAGGCAATAAACAAATTGCTGAAATAGAAGCTAGTAAAGAAGTACAAGTAGCACAAATACAAAATTCAGGAATAAAAGACGAACTAATTTTAATATGGTTTTTAGTCATACTAACACTTCCTTTAATCGGTGAAACAGAAAGATTTATGCGTTGGGCTGAAGTTTTATCAGCTATGCCTTCAGAGATATTTTATATCTTCGGAGCAATAGTCGCCGCATCATTTGGTATTAAAGTGTCAAGCATCTTTAAAAAATAATGCACAACTTTTTATTAAGGTTCTTTGGAGGTATCGACAATATATTTGAAAAACTAAACAAAACTGTAGACGACCTATGGACGTTTAAGTTTCCTAATTCAAAATCTAAAAAACATGAGAGACATAAAAAAATTAACAGAGTTCACAAAAAATAAAGAACATAAAGAGAAAGAAATGGATTTGTTTAAAAATCTTAAAAAAGAAGTTTCAATTAACGCTAATGGAACTAGAGAATACGTTATTAAAAAAGGTATTAACAAAGGAAAAATTGCTAAATGAAAAGACAACGCAACACTATGCTTATTGGTGTATTAGGTGCAATTCTTTTAGGAATTTCTAGTTGGGTACTAATGACTATCGTAGAACTTGAGGTTCATTTAGGAATGTTAAGCGAAGAGATTATGTCAATAGATAAACAAATTGGTAGAATTTATAATCACATGGATAGGCTAAGTAAATAATGAAAACAGCAAAATCCTATGTACCTAGAGAAAAACCTAAAAAAAGAAAAGGACAACATGTCAAGTCAAGAAACAAAGGAAGTACCTTTAAAAAATACAACGGACAAGGAAGACCAAAGTAATTTAGAAACAATAATAAAAGAGTTACCTCAATTATTAGTAACCCATTCTTATAACAAATTAAAATCTGGTGACGAACTAACAGCTTCAGAGATGAAAGTTTGTCTTGAGATATGTAAACAATATTCAAAAGACCCTATTGCTAAAAAAGAAGTTAACCTTTTAGATAGCGTACCTTTTGATACCCCAGAGGACTAATGGATAAACGAATTAATAACTTTAAGAACTTTTTGTTTTTATGTTGGAAACATTTAAACTTACCAGAGCCAACACCCATTCAATATGACATTGCAGACTTTCTTCAGTCAAAAGAAAAAAGAATTGTAATAGAAGCATTCAGAGGTGTAGGTAAATCTTGGATTACTTCGGCATACGTATGTCACCAGTTACTACTAAACCCTCAAAGAAACATATTAGTAGTATCTGCAAGTAAAACTAGAGCAGATGACTTCAGTACGTTTACACAAAGGTTAATCTCAGAGATGCCTATGTTACAACACTTAATACCTAGAGATAACCAAAGACATTCAAAGATTAGCTTTGATGTTGCACCTGCTACAGCCAGTCATGCACCCTCAGTTAAGTCTATGGGTATTTCTGGTCAGATGACAGGTTCAAGAGCCGATATTATTATTGCAGATGACGTTGAGAGTGCAAATAACTCCCAAACTCAGCTTATGAGAGATAGATTGTCAGAGACAGTTAAAGAGTTTGATGCGATTATTAAACCTGAAATTGGTAGAACTATATTTTTAGGAACACCGCAGAATGAGATGTCATTGTACAACTCATTAGGTGAAAGAGGATTTAAGACAAAAATCTGGACAGCATTAGTACCTAATAAAACTCAAACAATCTCTTATGGAGATAAGTTAGCGAGTATTATTAAGGGTGTTGAAGGTGAGCCTACAGACCCTAAAAGGTTTGATGCTACAGATTTGATGGAACGATTAGCTTCGTATGGTCGTTCAGGTTTTAATTTACAATTTATGTTGGACACTTCATTGTCTGATGCAAATAGATACCCTCTAAAATTAAACGATTTAATA
>Ga0208770_1000251_pt1 | contig 39196 bp, 39 predicted proteins | sample AntAceMetag02UK9_FD_184771 | JGI IMG/M metagenome (GOLD analysis project Ga0208770, IMG submission 184771) | Saline lake microbial communities from Ace Lake, Antarctica - Antarctic Ace Lake Metagenome 02UK9 (SPAdes) (version 2) | ecosystem: Environmental > Aquatic > Non-marine Saline and... | reverse complement strand
CTGCCATCGTCAATTTTTTAATTGACGAGTTAGAAAATATCATGAAAATTGGCACTGTTGCCACCGACACAGTCAGTCTTTAATTGGCACAATTGCGACCGGCAAACTCATCCAAAAAGGGCATAGTTGCGATCGGCAAACGGAGGCTCAAAAGTGGCACGGTATGACCGGCAAGGGTGGCACAGTTGCGACTGGCATATCCAATCATAGAGGTCATCACTAAAGCTAACAATCGTATTTTCATTACCTCCAGCCCTCCATGGCTTTTTTTTCGATTCCCAAAATCTCCCGGAGGTGTCAATCCAAAAGCGACTTGCATACCCCATATTTTGTCCGTAAGATCACACCACGGATTACCGAAAGACGGGAATAGCTAATAGTCATGTCCTTAAAACTTTTCTGTTGCTTTAACTCGGAAACAGGGCTGGGTCTTGGCGTTTTCGACTGTGCGAATGAGATTCCAAATGAAAAAATAGCTGGCAACATAAAAGTAAAATCTTGGGTTGGTTCATAATTAAAAAATTTGGTTTTGAGTTTGTCTATAAAACAACACCAACGACTATGGACATTACCGCCCGTCTGTTAATTACGTTTACGGCTTTTCATTATTTTAAAAGGGCATAAAAAAAGCCAAGAGATCAATCCCTTGGCTTTAATATCAACTTATATCTAAACGTACTATCCGTTCATCGACACTAAAAATTCATCGTTATTTCGTGTTCCTTTCATTTTTGAAAGTAAAAAGTCCATCGATTCGTTGCTATTCATGTCAGACATAAATTTGCGTAGTATCCAAACACGCTTAAGTTCTTCTGCATCCATGAGTAGGTCTTCCCTTCTTGTTCCAGAGGCAGGAACATCGATTGCAGGGTACACCCGTTTGTTCGCGAGTTTTCTGTCCAATTGAAGCTCCATGTTACCAGTTCCCTTAAACTCTTCAAAGATTACTTCATCCATTTTCGAACCTGTATCGATGAGTGCAGTTGCAATGATTGTTAATGAACCACCATTTTCCACATTTCTTGCCGCTCCAAAGAATCGCTTAGGCTTGTGTAGTGCATTTGCATCAACTCCACCCGATAGTATCTTACCAGAAGAAGGCACAACCGTGTTATATGCTCTTGCAAGCCTCGTAATAGAATCGAGAAGAATAACCACATCGTGACCACACTCAACCATTCTTTTAGCTTTCTCAAGTACGATACTCGCTACTTTCACATGCTTATCAGCTTGCTCATCAAAGGTCGAAGCAATAACCTCTGCCTTTACAGATCGAGCCATATCCGTAACTTCCTCAGGACGCTCATCAATCAATAAAATAATGAGGTAACATTCAGGATGGTTTTCCGCAATGGCATTTGCCACATTCTTGAGTAAAACAGTCTTACCTGTTTTCGGCTGAGCTACAATCATTCCTCTTTGCCCTTTACCTATCGGAGCAAAAAGATCTAGAATTCTTGTTGAATAATTATCTGATTTTGTACTCAAGTTTAACTTTTGATCTGGGAAAAGTGGAGTTAGGTATTCAAAAGCAACTCTGTCTCTGATTTCTTCAGTTGTTTTTCCGTTGACACTTTCTACCCTCAACAGCGCAAAATACTTTTCGCCATCTTTGGGCGGACGAATTTGTCCTTTCACTGTATCTCCAGTCTTAAGGCCAAAAAGCTTAATTTGAGATGGAGAAACATATATATCATCAGGGCTGGCTAAGTAGTTGTAATCGCTTGATCTAAGGAAGCCATATCCGTCTTGCATGATTTCGAGAACTCCTTCACTGGCAATAACACCATCAAAATCTTTGATACTATCATTATATTCAGCTTTCCTTCTTTTGAAATCGTCTCTACTATCCCTACTTGCTTGGCTATTTTCTGGTTTCACCGCTGCTTGATCCGGGTTGCTACTTTCTGGCTCAGGTTTTGGATCTCTTCTAACGGGTCTTGGTTTTGATTCCTTTTTCTCTACTTTGACTTCTTCTTTAGTGTCAGAAGTATCTGTTTTCTTATCTCCATCTGTCACTAGCTCTATGTCCAGTGATTTTAGAATATCATCGCCTGCCTTTTCTTCCTTTACAACCTTTTCTTCTTTGGCCTCAGGTTTTTTACCTTCAGGTGCTTTGGCCTCAGGTTTTTTTGCTTCAGGTCGGGGCTTGACATTTTCTCTCTTTCTTACCGGTTTTCTTACCGGCTTAGTTTCAGCTTTAGATTCAACTGCCTCAACTGGCTTTTCAGTTGGCTTTGAGTCCTCAGGTGACTTTTCAACTTTAATTTTTTTTATTTCACTATCGGGCATAGTGGCTTGCTTATCAAGAATCTCATAAATCAAGTCTTTCTTTACTGTTTTTTTAGCATTCTTAATGCCAAGTCCTTCAGCAATTTCTCTGAGTTCTGAGAGAAGTCTCACGCTCAAATCATCAATCGTGTACATAAAAGGTTTTGTAGTGGGTTTTATAACTGTGTTTGAATTATTTGCAACTAGTAAGGAAATTATTAACGGATCTGATAGGAAAAATCTAGTGATCGTCTGGTTAATTGCATCGCAATAATATGCTAACACTTTATCTTAAGCAAATATCCAACTATAAATTACGCTAAAGGCAAATAATCAAGTTTTTGAATCTCTATTCGTTTATTCATTATTAAGGATTTTAATTTGCCTAATAGTAAAATTAAAAATTACAATGCTCCAACTGGAATACATCGCAGAAAATTTTGACAAAGCTGTTGCAGGGTTAAAAAAAAGAGGTCTTTTAAATGGTGAAGACATTCTTCAGGAAGTTTTGTCAACCAATAATAATAGAAAAAAAATTCAGCAAGAATTAGATGAGACAAAAGCGCAATCTAATTTACTAGCCAAAGAAATTGGAAGTTTATTTAAATCTGGTAAACAGGAAGAGGCAAATCAGTTAAAAACAAAAACAACCAGCCTTAAAGAAGAAAGTAAGTCACTTGCAGATCAACTGCAGTCAGTGAACTTTGAATTACAGAATTTGCTTTATGCCATCCCGAATATCCCTAATGAAAGTGTCCCGTCCGGTAAAAGCGAAGAAGATAATCAAGAAATTAAACGAGATGAGACCAATAATCCTACTTTAACAGCGCATGCCAAACCACATTGGGATCTTATAGAGGAATATGATATTGTCGACTTTGAACTCGGTAATAAAGTGACAGGAGCTGGTTTTCCTTTTTACAAAGGTCAGGGCGCAAGGTTGTCAAGAGCTTTAGTGAACTACTTTTTAGATTTTGCTAGTGATGCGGGGTACGATGAAGTACAACCTCCTATCCTAGTCAACGAAGAATCTGGCTATGGAACAGGACAACTTCCCGATAAAGAAGGCCAAATGTATCAAATTGCTGATACCAATCTCTTTTTAATCCCCACAGGAGAAGTCCCAATTACCAATATGTTTCGAGACGTAATAGTCTCAGAGGCTGAACTACCGATTAAAAAAGTAGGTTTCACACCTTGTTTCCGCAGGGAAGCCGGCTCATGGGGTGCACATGTGAGAGGATTAAACAGGCTTCATCAATTTGATAAGGTAGAAATAGTCCAAATAGCCAGACCTCAGGACTCATATGAAATTCTTGACGCCATGGTCAACCATGTAGAAAACCTTCTTAAAACTTTAGAATTACCTTACAGAATTTTAAGACTTTGCGCAGGGGATCTTGGCTTTACGTCAGCGATAACCTACGATTTTGAAGTGTATTCTGCCGCTCAAAAGAAATGGTTAGAAGTAAGTTCAATATCAAATTTTGAAAGCTTTCAGGCCAACAGACTAAAGTTGAGGATTAAAGATAAAGACAATAAAAAAATCCTCGCACACACTTTAAATGGTAGCGCCTTAGCTCTGCCAAGAATTATGGCTGCCATTCTAGAAAATAACCAAACGGACGAAGGAATAAATATTCCTCAAGTGCTTCAGAAATACACAGGATATAGTAAAATAGTAAAGGAATGATTCGTAAAGGAGAGATACAAGACCTACCAAGAGTACTAGAATTAATCGAAGAACTGGCACTTTACGAAAAAGCTCCCCATGAAGTGGTTAACACTATTGAAAGGATGGAAAAAGACGGATTTGGTGACAATCCGATTTTTGGTTTTGTGGTAGCCGAACAAAACAATACCATTCAAGGAACCGCAATCTATTACTGGAGATACTCCACTTGGAAGGGAAAAAGAATCTATTTGGAAGACCTTATTGTCACAGAGTCTCAACGTGGGTTGGGTCTAGGAGCAATGCTTTTTGATGAAATAATCAACATTGGCAAGTCTTCAGGCGCATCAGGTATGATGTGGCAAGTGTTAGATTGGAATGAACCAGCTATTAATTTCTACAAAAAATATAAAGCCAGAATAGAAGAAGAATGGTTAAACTGTAGTCTAGACTTCTAGACTACTTCTAAAATCGTTCTAAAAGCGACAAATTGATTAGGGAATTCGTCATAAGTATGTTTTTGAAGCCTTGAAGATTCCTTTTCTGTATATTCATTTAATAGGTCAAGCGTCTCAGCAAAATATTGAACAGCATAGGTACTCCCTTCCGCTTCTGGTACCTCATTCAGCATTTTGAGAAACCTGTTTTCTTTAAAATAACCAGTAGACATTACATCTGGTATATGAATTTCTTTCATCCATTTAAACCATTGAGCCTCTACTGCTGTATTGATATTTACGGTTACATTATAAATAATCATATCTCCTCGTTCCTTAATAATGTTCAGCACAAAGCAACGCCAATTTATGAATAAGAAAAACATTTTAATCATGATTGTGATCATTCTCCATCTTGTCGGGGGAATAGGATCGATCTTTCCAATATATTCTGATTTTTTCATTCAGTTAACGCCCTTGAATCTATTGATTTCAAGCATCATTCTGATACTGAGTGATTCGAATAGTAAAAAATCATTGTTGCAGATCTTCCTGCTTACAACAACCGTGGGTTTTTTCGTTGAAGTTATAGGTGTCCATACCGGCTTAATCTTTGGAAATTATTTGTACGGACCTACACTCGGTTTTAAGCTCTTTGATGTACCACTGATAATAGGCTTAAACTGGTTCATATTAACTTATATCACCCATCATTTTGTCAATACAATAGACAATAATATTCTTGCAGCAGTATTAGCTTCTGCTATTATGACTTTTACTGATATCCTCATAGAGCCTGTAGCGATTATGCTCTCCTACTGGGAGTGGGAGGCAACTCGCGTGCCCATGCAAAACTATTTCGGATGGTTTGGCGTGAGCCTTATTCTGCATTTAATAATTAGACATTATCATAAGTTCCAATCATTCAATAAGTTAACAATCTATCTTTTTGGAGCTCAGCTATTTTACTTTTTAATGGTCTTTCTTTTTTATTAAAAACAAAAAGACAAGATCAGCAGTTACTTTTCAGTATTAAAATTGTGCAAGAATGGGTAAGTTTTCGATTAAAGATTTGGAGCACTTAAGTGGTATTAAGGCGCATACAATAAGAATCTGGGAACAGCGCTATGAGTTAATAGCACCAGAAAGAACGGAAACTAATATTAGATATTATAACGATCACGATCTTAAACTCATCTTAAATATTGCGCTACTTAAAGACAATGGCTTTAAAATCTCAAAAATAGCTGAGATGGAATCCAGTGATATTCAACAAGAAGTAATTCGCTTAACTGAAAAAAACCTAAAGTACCCAGATCAAATCCATGCCATGACTATTGCGATGGTTGATATTGATGAGGAAAGATTTGATAAATTAGTCAGTACGAATATTCTTAAGCTTGGTTTTGAAAAAACAATGATCAATATCATTTACCCTTTTCTATCCAAGATTGGGGTATTATGGCAAACAGGAGCTATTAACCCAGCACAAGAACATTTTATCTCAAACCTCGTCAGGCAAAAGTTAATCGTCGCGATAGATGGCCAATATGTTGTTGCGACTGATAATTCTGAAAAGTACGTCCTATACCTCCCAGAGGGAGAGTTACATGAGCTCACGCTTTTATTCGCCGATTATCTAATTAAATCACGTCAAAACAAAACAATTTATCTTGGCCAATCATTGCCCCTCGTAGACCTAGAGGCTATTTATGAACTACACAAGCCCGAGTATATTTTAAGTGTTTTAACAAGCGTCCCTGGTCCAGCTAATATCCAAAAGTATATAAACGACCTAAGTACAAAAATGTCTGAAAGTAAAATACTCCTCACGGGCTATCAAGTAATTGGACAAGATTTGGTACTCCCTGAAAACGTTAGAATTTTTAGTCGGCTCGAGCAATTAATAGAGCACGTAGAAAAAATACCAAACAGTAAATCTTATTCTCGATAAGTTTAACAGTTTACTTTAAAATATTAAACACATATAATACACCCTAAAGTGTACTTTAGCCCCTTATGAGATGATAAGGGGCTTTTTTTGAGCAAAAAAATAATATAATTGATATCGTCACGTATTTTTTGTTTACTCTTTATCATACTTTCTTTAAACAAACCCTTGTAATTTCGTTTAACAAAGACTAGCTTTAAGTTAAACAAAAACAAACTATCATGACAGCTTTAGAATTCAGTTATCAAGTAGATAAATTAACAGGATCATTGAAACCATACGCTATGAAATTGACCAAAGATGTGGAAGATGCTAACGATTTGATGCAGGAAACGATTTTAAAAGCCTTTACGCACAGGGATAAATTCGCGGCAGGTACGAACTTGAAAGCATGGATGTACACCATAATGAAAAATACATTCATTACGAACTATCAAAGAATGGTAAGAAGAAATACTTTCATTGATACTACAGAAAATCTACACTACATCAATAGTACTGAAAGCACAATTTCAAATGATGCGCATACTAACTTTGCGATGAGGGATATTAATAAAGCAATCGAAAATCTCCAGGATGCCTATAAAGTACCCTTTATGATGCACTTCCGAGGCTTTAAATACCATGAAATTGCAGAAAGATTGGTTATTCCTATTGGAACTGTGAAAAATAGAATTCATATTGCCCGAAAAGAATTAAAAGACAATTTAAAAGTATACGCGAAAGACAGTCAATGAAAAAAAATATTATTGTAATAGGTTCGGGATTTTCGAGTCTTTCAGCAGCTTGTTATTTAGCTAAAGCTGGTAATAATGTAACAGTCGTTGAGAAAAATAAAACAGCAGGTGGAAGGGCCAGACAATTAAAAGTGTCTGGCTTTACCTTTGATATGGGACCATCATGGTACTGGATGCCTGATGTTTTCGATCAATTTTTCAACGCATTTGGAAAAAAAACTGAAGACTATTATGAGTTAATAAGACTAGATCCCTCTTATCGCGTGAAGTTTAAGAATGATGAAATGAACCTGCCCGCCTCCATGTCTGAGCTGGAAGAGTTATTTGAGTCAATTGAAAAAGGTAGCGCGATACAACTTCGTAAATTCCTTGCACAAGCCTCTTACAAATATGAAGTAGGCATTAATGATTTAGTACATAAACCAAGCCGATCAATCTTCGAGTTTATGGATAGTCGTCTACTTTATGGTTTATTTAAAATGGATGTATTCACTTCTATGTCGAAGCACATTCGAAAGTTTTTTAAAGATGAACGGCTTATACAGCTAATGGAGTTTCCGGTACTCTTTTTAGGAGCAACCCCTGAAAAGACACCTGCTTTATATAGTCTTATGAATTATGCAGACTTAAGTCTTGGTACGTGGTATCCAAAAGGTGGGATGTACAAAATAGTTGAAGGAATGGTCAGTCTTGCTACAGAACTTGGAGTTTCTTTCCGATTTGACGAGACAGTCATAAAATTACCTGTAATATCCAAACTCATATCAGAAGTAGTTACGAGTAAATCTAAGATTAAATGTGATGTCGTTGTTGGTGGTGCAGATTACAATCACATAGAACAACATATTCTCGAACCTGAATACAGAATGTATTCACCAGAATATTGGGAAAAAAGAACAATGGCACCCTCTTCATTAATTTTTTACATTGGACTAAATACCAAGCTTCCTAATATGAAGCATCACGTCCTTTTCTTTGATGAAGATTTTAAACAACATGCAAAAGAAATCTATGATTCACCACAATGGCCAAGTAATCCACTAGTCTACACATCGGTTACATCCATTACTGACAGTACAGTTGCCCCCGAAGGTTGTGAAAACTTGTTTGTCTTAATTCCTGTAGCTCCTGACTTAGCCGACGGTGAAGATATTCGAGAAAGCTACTTTGAATTAATTTCAGACAAACTCAAAACATATACTGGCGTAGATATACGAAATCATATCGTTTATAAAAGGAGTTATGCTCACAACGATTTCAAAATGGACTACAACTCTTATAAGGGTAATGCTTATGGTTTGGCCAACACGCTAAGACAAACAGCAATACTAAAACCTGCTATGAAAAATAAGAAGCTAAAAAATCTTTACTTCACAGGTCAGCTGACGGTACCAGGCCCTGGTGTCCCTCCTTCAATAATTTCGGGAGAAGTTGTTGCCAAAGAAATCGAAAAGGATTTTGTTTAACTTTAATAAATATGCTCGATTTATATACGCAAACTACGCTTGATTGTAGCAAAATAATTACCCAACATTATAGCACATCATTCACGTTGGGTATCAAAACACTAGCTTCAAAATATCATGGAGCCATATATTCAATTTATGCCTATGTCAGATATGCAGATGAGATTGTAGATACTTTTCACGAACATAACAAGACAGAACTTTTAAGTCGCTTTAAGGAAGACACCTTCGTCGCAATTAAAGAAAAAATAAGCTTAAATCCAGTCCTCCATTCTTTTCAACTGGTAGTGAATCAATACAATATCGATCACTCACTGATTATCGCTTTTTTACACAGCATGGAGATGGACCTTGCGCAACAGACCTTTACCGAAGAAACTTATCAAGAATATATTTATGGCTCTGCAGAAGTGGTAGGTCTTATGTGTCTAAATGTTTTTTGTGATGGTGATGTGGATGAATATCAAAAATTAGAATCTTCCGCAAAAAGCTTAGGAGCTGCATTTCAAAAAGTAAATTTTCTTAGAGATATTAAAAGTGATTTTGATATTAGAGGAAGAATATATTTTCCAGGAGTCGATTTTAGTAACTTTTCAGAAAAAGATAAATCAATTATTGAAAGTGATATTGCTAAAGATTTTGAGAATGCACTCTTCGGTATAAAAAACCTTCCAAAGGGAGCTAGAGGGGGTGTTTATCTTGCATATGCATACTACCTTCAATTATTTAAAAAAATCAAAAAGCTACCTTCAACGAGCATTCAACTTGAAAGAATCCGAGTCCCAGATTATGTTAAAATGACGTTATTAGCAAAAACACTGTTTTTGGATAGACTTAATTACATAGCATAATGGGCTGGCTATATCTTAGCATCAATATCTTAACTCTTTCATTTCCCTTAGCCCGTTCATTTGAAAGCAGATTGCAGTATTACAAACAGTGGAAGGCACTATTCCCTGCAATAATTCTAACAGCAACTTTCTTTATAATATGGGATGTAATATTTACTAAAAATGAAGTTTGGGGCTTTAATGATGACTACCTAGTTGGAATTAAGCTCTTTCATTTGCCTATCGAAGAATGGCTTTTTTTTATAACTGTACCTTTTGCAAGTGTTTTTATTTATGAATGTTTAGGTTACTTTTTCCCTAAAATGGCTCACAATAAGCTCACTTCACCTGCAATGATGATTGGTGGTTTATTTTTGGTATTAATGTCAATCTTATTTAAGGAGCAAGATTACACGTTTTGGGCATTTTTATTTTCAGGAGTATTATCGATGACATTGGCCTATATAAATCCCCCTTGGTTAACGAAGTTTTTCATAGCATATGCCATTCACCTATTGCCCTTTTTATTAGTAAATGGTGTGTTAACCGGAGCTTTTACGCCTGCACCTGTGGTTTGGTATGACAACACAGAAAACTTAGGTTTAAGAATAATCACAATACCAATCGAGGATATTATTTATGCATTACTTCTACTGCTCATGAATATTTCTCTTTTTGAACTCTTTCGTGGAAATTTCAAGCAAACAATTAAAACAGTTTCAAGTTAATAAAGCGTGTTAAATCTAAAGGTAAACATTGATCAGAATTCCGGCTTTTGCTTTGGCGTAGTATACGCTATTGAGATGGCAGAGGAAATATTGGAAGAAGATAAGTCATTATATTGTCTTGGGGACATAGTGCATAATGATGAAGAGGTAAGAAGACTTCAAAATAAAGGGTTGAAAATAATCAGCCATGGAGATTTATTAAAGATTCAAAATGCGAAAGTGCTTATCAGAGCCCATGGAGAACCTCCTAGCACGTACGCACTTGCTTTAAAGAATAATCTTACCCTAATAGATGCGTCATGCCCTGTAGTATTAAAACTTCAAAATCGCATAAAAAACTCGTACGATAAAGACGAGAATATATATATCTATGGAAAGCACGGACATGCTGAAGTTATCGGACTTCTTGGTCAAACGAGCAACAACGCAGTGGTATTTCAAAGCCTAGATGAACTCGACATCAACACTCTGCCAAAAAAGATTACTTTATATAGCCAGACAACAAAAAGTACTGACAGCTTTTATGATATAAAAGCGAAATTAATAGCAGCAGGTATTGAGTTAAATGCTAACGATACAATTTGTCGTCAGGTGTCAAACAGAGATAAGGAGTTAAGGACATTCGCAAATAGATTTGATGCGATCATTTTTGTGTCCGGCACAAAGTCTTCAAATGGGAAAGTTCTTTATAATATATGTAAGGAAAATAATCCTAACTCTTTTTTCATCTCTAATCAAAACGAGCTGAATTTAGAGTGGTTTAAAAAGGGAGACTCTATTGGTATCTGTGGTGCTACATCAACGCCTATGTGGCTCATGGAAGATATAAAAAAAGAAATACAGAAGTTTTAAGATGAATATCGCTGTTGGAATTGGCTTAGCTATAGTCACTTTCTTTTTTATGGAAGGTGTCGCTTGGTTTACTCATAAGTATGTAATGCATGGAATATTGTGGACTTGGCATAGATCACATCATAAAGTCCATAATCACAAATTTGAGAGAAACGATTTGTTCGCCCTTGTTTTTAGTCTACCATCCGTTGCGTTAATCGTTTTAGGATTTGAAGTTAGCAACATGGAGTTTCTTCGATATATTGGATTTGGGATATTAGGGTATGGGATATTCTATTTCATCTTTCATGATATCATTGTTCATAGAAGGATAAAAATATCATTTAAGGCTAAGTCAAAATATCTACAAAGAATAATTCGTGCGCATTACGTTCATCACGAAATCCATTCGAAAGGAGGAGCGGAAGCTTTTGGATTTTTATATGCTCCCGAAAAATATGAACAACAGGAAGTCAAAAATAAAAGTTTTCAGTAGTAATTATAGAACTAGAAGAGGAGATTATAACTTATAATCTCCTCACGAAAGCTCCATAAAGATTATAGGTTCTCATAATGTTCTGCTCTGGAGGAAAATCGTCCTCAATCAACTTAGTCCATTTCTCATTGTAAATATTTATTGCAGTCTTCTTTAGAATAGCGAGTAAGCTTGTTCACACGAATAAACTTGTTCTCTGTATTAAATGTAATGGGTATGCCTTTTTTTAGCCTGTCTTCCCAACTTACATATTAAACGGTTTTAGTTAAATCGTAGGCAACAGTAAAGACTTCCACCGTAGAAGTCCTGAAGCTTCTCCGTCTAGATTAGAAGTCACTAGTATTTTTAATCGTTCTACGGTACTTCTTGATGCCTTTCCCATTATAAATATCCACCTATACATTCCATTTTTAATCTACTGTATACTTTATGTTAAAACCACTAGGCACATCAGCAGATGGCCTTCCTTCTTGGAATAATAACAAGAAAGAAATAATTTTTAGAATCATTGTACATTGAATAAATAATTGATTGAAGTCGTCATCAAATTATGATAATCTCCTAATATGCCCTGAGGTAGCCATCAAACCAAATTACCGTTACTAATCAACTAGCAAAAAAGGGTAAGTGAAATAATATTTTATATCATTTGATATAATTGTAATTAAAAAGATTAAATTTGTTGTGAGTGTAACAGCTTCAGCTTTTAAAACCTAAGTACAATTTAAACCATCAAACAATTATGGCTGATCAAAGTGAAGAATTGTGGGAACCAATAAATGGTTTCACTAATTACGATATTTCTAATCGAGGAAAAATTAGAAGTAAAACGAGAACTACCTGGCATAAAGGGAGTAAGACAAACATGAAAATCAAAGGCAAAATGATGCGCCAACGATGGAACAAAACATGTAAGTGTTATTTTCTAGATCTAATAGATGACGATAAACGTAGAAGAACCGTTTATCCTCATAAAGAAACTGCCAAAGCCTTTGTGGCCAATGACACCCCTGAAGAACTCACGATGATTATTCACAAGGATAATAATCCGAGAAACAACAAGTCAGATAACTTGCAGTGGGAAACTCCATCAGGCCACATGAAATGGCAATTTGAAGTTGGTAATAAGAACAACTTCAAGGTTTGGAAAACTCGAAAGAAAAGGTATAAAAATGGTTTCAAGCCAGATACTGTGCTACCAGGAAGACCTAAAAAAGTAAAAGAAGAAGTCGAGGCGTAAAGGTAATTTCGACATAATCATAAAAGGCCATCCTAAAACTAGGACGGCCTTTTTAATTTACTATAATAAGATACAAGGTGCTATTTATTTCATCAGCTTTTTATACTTGATTCTCGTTGGCTCTTTATCACCAAGTCGTTTCTTCCTGTTCTCTTCATAATCACTATAATTTCCTTCAAACCAGTAAACTTGAGAGTCTCCTTCATAAGCCAAAATATGCGTAGCAATTCTATCCAAGAACCATCTATCATGGCTAATAACAACAGCACATCCACCGAAATTTTCTAAAGCTTCTTCTAGCGCTCTTAGTGTATTCACGTCCAAATCATTCGTTGGTTCATCAAGCAGCACCAAATTGGCACCTTGCTTTAAGGTAATTGCCAAATGAGCTCTGTTTCTCTCACCCCCAGACAATACCCCGACTTTTTTCTCTTGATCTGATCCTGAAAAATTGAATTTACTTACGTATGCGCGCGCATTCATCTCTTTATTTCCCAGCTGTATTATATCATTACCTCCAGATATAGCCTTATAAACAGTTTCATCTGGCTTGAGGTCATCATGCTCTTGATCAACATAAGCCATTTCTACAGTACTGCCTACTTCGAATGTTCCCGAGTCCGGCTTTTCCTTTCCAGTAATAAGGTTAAATAACGTTGTTTTACCAGCACCATTGGGGCCGATAACACCAACTATTCCTCCCTGAGGTAAGCTAAATGTAAGGTTCTCAAATAGGAGTTTATCTCCGTACGCCTTAGATACACCATTCGCTTCAATCACTTTTGTTCCTAATCGCGGGCCAGGTGGAATAAATAGCTCCAATTGAGATTCTGCCTCCTTACCTTCCTGACTTAGTAACTTGTCGTAAGCGCTCAATCTTGCCTTAGCTTTTGATTGCCTCCCTTTTGGGGACATTCTTACCCATTCAAGCTCTCTTTGAAGTGTTTTCTGTCTTTTCGATTCTGTCTTTTCTTCTTTGGCTAAACGTTTTTCTTTTTGTTCTAACCAGCTACTATAATTCCCTTTCCAAGGTATACCCTCGCCTCTATCCAACTCCAGAATCCAGCCTGCCACATTATCAAGGAAATACCTATCGTGAGTCACTGCGATCACAGTTCCTTCATATTGCTGCAGATGTTGCTCTAGCCAATGTACCGACTCTGCATCGAGATGGTTAGTTGGCTCATCTAATAACAAAACATCCGGCTTTTGTAACAACAAGCGGCAGAGCGCTACTCTTCTTTTCTCACCACCAGATAGGTTTTTAATAATAGCGTCTTCTGGTGGAGTTCTAAGAGCATCCATAGCTCTTTTCAATACTGTGTCTATCTCCCAAGCACCGAGATTATCCATTTTTTCTTGAACCTCACCCTGTTGCTCTATGAGCTTGTTCATTTTATCAGTATCTTCAAGAATTTCAGGCTCAGAGAATTTAAGATTGATCTCATCATAAAGCTTTATGAGATCATTCACCTCGCCCATAGCTTCACTAATCACCTCCTTTACCGTTTTATCCGCATCTAATTGTGGCTCTTGTTCAAGGAATCCAACAGTATATGCTTGTGAAAATGCTACTTCACCAATATAATCCTTGTCGATACCGGCAATTATTTTCAATAAAGAAGACTTACCTGAACCATTTAGGCCTAACACTCCTATCTTAGCACCATAAAAAAATGATAAGTATATATTGTTGAGAACTTGTTTCTTGGGTGGATAAATCTTATTCACCCCAGACATGGAGAATATTATTTTTTCGTCAGACATTTTTAATTAATTTCAAAAATCGAATTTACAGGATTTATAACTTTTGATTACAGATAGGCAGAAATAAGATATTTTAACACGTTACGATACAACCAATTCTACAATATAACAGTTACACTAATAGTTTTTAAGAATTCTAGATTTTAGTAAAAGAGTGAGTAGGGAAATATCTTTCGGAAAAATAGCAGACAGCAAGATTTATAAAGCTGCTTGGGGACAGCATACTGCAAAAATAATCGGTGAAGTTAAATCAGACGATGAAAAAACATCAATCGAATATTTTGAATCAAAGTTTACTGATTTAGCTAACAAAGTCAGTACTCTCGAGGCAACAATCCAGGAATCTGAGAACAAAGGTTCATATTTGATGAAACTGGTTCACCTACAAAACATCATAGTTGACCATGAAGGCTTAGGAGACTATGCTCAACTAGATGGAAAGCTTACGGAACTAGAAAGCTCTTTAAAGGATATAATCCAGAATAATAGGGCTCGTAATTCGGAAATTAAGAAAAGTCAAATTGAAGAATTAAGAAATGCTGTTAAAGAAATAAATTGGAAAGAATCCACAGAAGCCGTTCACGAAATAAAGTCCCGATGGATTAAAACAGGTAATCCGTTAGAATCAGAGCAAGAGGAGCTTGAAACAAGTTTTTGGAAAGAAATAGAAGACTTTTTTGAACGCAAAAGGATTTTCTATGAAGATAAACGCAGACTTCAAAAAATATACAAAGAAACCTACGAATTTTTGATAAAAGAAGCAGCACACGTCCCATCCTTGTTTGGAAAAGCCAAATTTGACAAAATTGATGAGCTTAAAGAGCGTTGGAAAGATGTTGGTAACATCGCTAAGGAAGAATACGACCCACTTCTTAGAAATTTCAACTTTAAGCTTAAAGCTAAAGCACCAATCAAAGAGCCCCAAGTAAATATCGGTAGTATAGTCAAAGATCTTGAGCTAATGTCTTCCGGAAAAAAAAGATTAGACTTTCGACAACTAGACCTGCATAAAAAGACCCTAAAAAATTTCAGACCTTTTGACCAAAGCTTAAAGTTAGTTAAACAAGAAGCATTGGATCAAACTCAGGTGTTGATGGAAAAAGACTTTATTGATAAGCTAGCAAGAAAAAGATTTAAAGAGTTTGACAGATCCGATGCTGAAAAAAAGAAAACAATCAGAATCGGCATCTTACGAGAATTAATAAGCAGAGATAAAAGTGACTTAGAGACTTTTGAAGAAAATAGCGCTAAGTTTAGTTCAAGAGCAGGAGATGCGAATGATCTTATCCAAAGGAAACTAAATCAGCAAAAAAACAAGATTGAAGTAAAGGAACGATTAATGATAATTCTAAAAGAATAATAAATTTGAATTTTATTGAAACCTTTAGCAAGAGTTTTTCATTAAGCACCTAAAGAATAGGATTTAACATTTAAAAACCTATTTTTGCACGAATTTTAAAAGGCAGATAAATTATGTATTGGACACTAGAATTAGCATCATATCTTGAAGATGCACCATGGCCAGCTGCTAAGGACGAGTTAATCGACTTTTCTATTAGATCAGGAGCACCACTTGAAGTAGTCGAGAATCTACAAGAGCTCGAGGATGATGGTAATCCATATGAAAATATAGAAGAGATTTGGCCTGACTATCCAACGAAGGAGGATTTTTTCTTTAACGAGGACGAATATTAAAGAAATTTAAAGCAAAATAGTTAGCGCTAGGCTCTTGCCTAGCGTTCTTTATTTAAGACAGCTTCTGCAATTTGTATGTCCTCAGGAGTAGTAATCTTTAGATTTTCAAAATCTCCATCTACAAGATATACCTCTTCCCCAAAAGCTTCGTATACAGCAGCATCGTCACTATACTCATTTAGAGGCTTCAGTTTTGTATAAGCTGCTGAAATTGTTCTTAATCCGAATGTCTGTGGTGTTTGAACAAGTCTGTAAACATCTCGATTCCGGGCTTTGCTTGTGTTATTAGTTATTTCTCTAATTGAATCTTTTAACACAACAGCTACTATACCACTCCCCTTCTTTTTAGCGCTTTCAAATGATGCTGCTATAGACCTAATACTCACCAGAGGACGCACCGCATCATGAATAGCCACTAGGTCTAAGTTAGAAAATGAATTAATTGATTGTAGACCACTACGAACAGAATCTGTTCGTTTGTCTCCACCGGCTACTATCGAAATCTCCATGTCCTTCAAAAAATCATTCTTGATCGACATCCATGTTTCAAAATGAGCTTTGGGCAATACAACAACGATTTTTATAGCTGAATCGTAATCTAGAAAGCGTTGTATTGACCTGATAATTATTGGTATGTTGCAAATCTGTAAAAATTGCTTTGGAGTCGAGGTTCCCATTCGAGTACCCGAACCTCCAGCAACAATAATTACGTGGTTCTGAAACATCAAATGATCAGCATTGCATCGCCATAAGTGAAGAAGCGATACTTTTCTTTAATTGCAATTTGATAAGCCTCCATCATTAAATCGTAACCACCAAAAGCAGAAGCCATCATTAATAGTGTGGATTCAGGTAAATGAAAATTTGTAATTAACGCATTACAGATTTTAAAGTCATATTGTGGAAATATAAACTTGTCTGTCCATCCAGAATTCGCTTTAAGTCTGTTAGTCGCTGACACGGAAGACTCCAAAGATCTCATTACGGTCGTTCCAACGGCACATATTCTTTTTTTCTCATCTATAGCGCGATTCACTCTATCAGCCGTTTGCTCATTAACAAAATAGTTTTCAGAATCCATTTTGTGTTTGGTCAAGTCTTCTACATCTACAGGTCTGAATGTTCCCAATCCGATGTGTAATGTGATTGCTTCAATATCTACGCCAATAATTTCAAGTCTTTTTAACACTGATTTTGTAAAATGTAAACCAGCCGTTGGAGCGGCTACAGCGCCTACATTTTTAGCATATATTGTCTGAAATCTCTCTCTATCCTCTGGTTCCGCAGCTCTGTCTATATGTTTAGGTAAAGGAGTCTCTCCTAGACGATCGATCATCTTGTAGAAATCTGTTTCATCTCCATCATAAAGAAAGCGAATAGTTCTTCCTCGAGAGGTCGTATTATCAATCACCTCAGCAACCAACTCACCGTCACCAAAATAAAGTTTATTACCAACACGTATTTTTCTTGCTGGGTCTACAAGTACATCCCATAGCTTCATTTCTTTATTAAGTTCTCTTAAAAGAAATACCTCTATCTTGGCACCTGTCTTTTCTTTATTTCCATAAAGTCTTGCGGGGAATACTTTGGTATCATTCAATACCATCATGTCGTCTTCGGAAAAATAGTCAACAACATCCTTGAAAATTTTATGTTCTATTTTGCCACTGTCTTTGTGGATAACCATTAAACGAGACTCGTCGCGATTTTCTGTTGGATGTAGTGCAATGCAACTAGATGGTAAATCAAACTTAAATGCTGACAACTTCATAAGCTATGTTTCTTGGATTAGTCCGAAGAGTTAATTAAATAAGAGCGCAAAATTATAAAAAAGCATTTACTTTACTACTAAGTATAATTTATTCCGTAATAATAAGCCAGTGATAATTATCAGACTCATATTGGAAAGCTTCAGGTTCGCTTGGAATGCACTACGCATGAATCTTCTGAGGACTACTCTCTCGTTACTTGGAGTAACTATTGGAATTTTCGCGATCATTGCCGTTTTCACGCTTGTAGACTCTCTAGAAAAAAGCATTAAGGACAGCCTTAATTTTCTTGGGACTAACAACATTAATGTTGAAAAATGGCCCTACGGTTTTGATAAGCCTGTTTATGAATGGTGGGACTACCTAAGAAGACCTTATCCCACTTTCGATGAATATAATTTTCTAGGAGAAAACTTAAAGAACGCCCAAGGCATCAGCATTTTCGCTGCTCGTGGTGGAGTTACGGCTAAAAGTGGCTCCAACTCAAGCAAAAGCCTAAGTCTTTTGGGCATTGTTCATGGACATAAAGACGTCTATGAAATACCAATTTCCGCTGGCCGGTTTTTTACTGGTGAAGAGGCTAATGGAGGTAAAAACGTGGCAATTTTAGGCCATCGCGCTGCTAAAGAACTTTTTCCTTTGGTCAGTTCCATTGGAAAAGAAATCAAGATCAGAGGTTTAAAATACTATGTTATAGGAACAATTGAAGAGGAAGGAGACTCTTTTTTAGGTGCCCCCAGCAATGACGAAAACATTTACATCCCTTTTAAATCTTTCATAAAAGTGTTTTATGTCGGAAAAAATGGAGGAGTTGAACCTCGCATTACCGTAAAAGGTAATGACTCAGACATAGGCTTGGTCGAATTAGAAGCTGAACTTCGAGGATTAATGAGAAAAAGAAGGGGACTAAAGCCCAAAGAAGAAGATAATTTCTCATTAAATAGACCGGAAGCAATTGCAAACTTCATTGGTTCCACTTTTGATATTATAGGTATTGCGGGATGGGTAATCGGGGGATTTTCAATTTTAGTAGGTGGGTTTGGGATAGCCAATATTATGTTCGTTTCGGTCCGAGAGCGAACCAACATCATTGGCATTCAAAAATCACTTGGCGCTAAAAATTATTTTATTTTATTTCAATTCCTTTTTGAATCCGTTTTCTTGAGCGTTATTGGCGGTGGTATAGGTATTATTCTCGTTTGGCTTTTTTCTTTCGTAACCTTAGGTTCACTAGAACTTGAACTAAGTCTAAGTAATGTAGCATTGGGTCTTGGCGTTTCTGCAGCAATTGGAACCGCTTCAGGAATAATTCCTGCAGCAATGGCCGCACGAATGGATCCTGTAATTGCGATTAGGACTCAATAAATATGAAACTTTAAATACGAAATAAAAAAAGCGCCTGTCGACGCTTTTTTTATTTCCTCTTAGCCAATTCAATTAAGCTTCAGTGGTAGCCCCTGCTATTTTCGCTTTGATCTTAGTTTCCAATTCCTCCATCAATTCAGGATTATCTTCCACTAGTTGTTTCACTGTATCTCTACCCTGACCAAGTTTATTGCCATTGTAAGAAAACCAAGATCCGGCTTTCTTGATAACATCAAGCTCCACACCAATATCGATGATCTCTCCTGATTTACTTATTCCACGCCCATACATGATGTCAAATTCTACCACTTTGAAAGGCGGAGCAACTTTGTTCTTGACAACCTTGACTCTCGTTCTATTACCAAGAATGTTATCCGCACTTTCTTTTATTTGACCTATTCGTCTAATATCTAAACGGACAGAAGCATAAAATTTTAGCGCGTTACCGCCTGTTGTGGTCTCAGGGTTACCAAACATGACTCCTATTTTCTCTCTCAATTGATTGATGAAAATGCAGCAACAACCGGATTTATTAATTGCACCCGTAAGTTTCCTTAATGCCTGTGACATTAAACGAGCTTGTAGTCCCATTTTACTATCACCCATCTCACCTTCTAATTCCGCTCTCGGGACTAAGGCTGCCACAGAATCTATAACAATAATATCAATAGCTCCTGATCTAATAAGATGCTCTGTGATCTCTAAAGCTTGCTCCCCATTATCAGGCTGTGAAATCAATAAATTCTCAGTATCAATGCCCAGCTTCTCAGCGTATGATTTATCAAATGCATGCTCAGCATCTATAATAGCAGCCAAACCTCCTTTTTTCTGTGCCTCAGCAATGCAATGCATCGACAAGGTTGTCTTACCTGAAGATTCAGGTCCATATATTTCTACCACCCTACCTCTTGGTATTCCTCCAACACCCAAAGCCATATCCAAGCCCAAAGAACCTGTGGAAATGACAGGAATATCCAAAACTTTATTATCACTCAACTTCATGATGGTACCTTTACCATAGGTTTTTTCAAGCTTATCTATGGTGAGCTGTAGCGCCTTAAATTTTTCTGAATTGTCTGACATTATTTTAGTTATCTCTTTATCTTATTTTAAAAATCTAAACTTCCTTTTAAGGACTAGAAAGCAAAAATATTATAATATTCTTTATCTCGTTAGCCAAAAATATTAGTAAATAATTCGTAATACTAATTTAATTAGTAAAATGCTTAAAAAATTAATAATTTCTATATTAATACTACTCTCCATTTTAATCATTTGGCAATGGCCTCTACTAAGATATGGAATTCAACAAGGAAAAGGACAGTTAGAAGTTATATTAGATGCTAAACCTATTGAGGATTATTTGAATGATCCCGAATTCCCGGACTCGCTAAAAAGCAAATTAATCATTGCGCAAAAAGCACGAACGTATGCAATTAAGTCATTAGGACTCAACCAATCAAACAACTATACCAAGATGTTTGATCAAAAAGGTGAAGTGCTTCTTTGGAACTTATCAGCATGTGAGCCTTATGAACTAAAACCATACCAGTGGAGCTTTCCTTTCTTGGGTAAGATGCCGTATAAAGGATATTTTAAAATTGAAGAAGCTAAAAAAGAACAAGAAATACTTGATAGTCTCGGATATGACACACGCATTAGACCTGTTGGGGGGTGGTCAACACTTGGTATTTTAAACGATCCCATCTTATCTAATATGCTTCGAAGGTCAGACGGAGCACTAGCTGATATAATTATTCATGAACTTACTCACGCAACAATTTTTATTAAAAACAATATCGAATTCAACGAGAATCTTGCGAGTTTTATCGGGGAGCATAGCGCGCGTCAGTTTTTAAAAGAATCGTTCGATGACTCTCCAGAGAAATTTGATGATTACGTCTACGCTCAAGAAGACAGTAAGAAATTTAGAGAGCATATGCTCGTCGGAACTGATAGTTTAAGCTTACTTTTCTCAAAATTGACTGCTGATCAGGATGACAGTCTAAAAGCGCAGCAGAAGGCTCATTTAATTATTAAAATTATTGAAAGGCTCGACACAGTGAGCTTCGTTAATAATAATTATAAAAAAATCTTTGATGCTCGCCTACCGAACAACGCTTATTTCATGTCTCTAAAAAGGTACCACTCTCAAAAAGATACGCTCAGCGCTTTATACGCTACATATGACAATGACATTAAAAAAATGATTCATGGACTTAAAGAAATCCACGGTAAATAAACGGAAATTAACAAATTGTTACCATTCACAGGATAGGTTGAATTCAATTTATTTTTGAATAATATCGATTTTAATAACAGTATGAATGCCTCAGACCCTATCATTTGTGGATAAGGCAAAAGATTTGTTAACTTCAAATTACCTGATCATTAACTCCATATAAAACCAATGGCAAAACATAATCAAAAGATTCTTGTCGTAGATGATGAGCCAGATATCCTAGAGCTATTAAAATACAATCTGACAAAAGAAGGCTATGAAGTAAAAACGGCATCAGACGGTATAAAAGGTGTCGATATAGCGAAACACTTCATTCCAAACTTGATCATTTTAGACATCATGATGCCCAAGCAGGATGGCGTAGAAACTTGTCGCCAGATTAGAGAAATCCCTGAGCTCTCTAATGCTTTCGTTATTTTTCTTACCGCTAGGTCCGAGGAGTACAGCGAAGTAGCTGCCTTTGACATGGGTGCAGATGACTACATTAACAAACCAATCAAGCCAAGAGCACTTGTGAGTCGAATCAATGCGCTTTTTAGAAGGGAATCCAAGAAGAAAAAAGAAAACACCAATATCACTATAGGTAATTTGATCATCGATAGATCAAGCTATACGGTAATTGTCAATGATGCAAAAATAAATCTACCGAAGAAGGAGTTTGAACTACTCCATTTTCTTGCTGAAAATCCAGATAAAGTTTTTAGCAGAGACGAATTGCTCCAAAATATTTGGGGGACCGATGTATATGTGTTGGCAAGAACTGTCGACGTGCATATCAGAAAAGTTCGAGAGAAAATTGGAGAAGGATACATTTCGACGGTAAAAGGTGTTGGATATAAGTTTGATCTAACATAAAAGGAATGTTAAACTCCCGAGGGCTCGCGCTTATACTAGGATTATTCATATCGATAATTACCACTGCTTTTATAAGCATGGTTCCTACTGTGAATAATACCGCTTTAATAATCGCTTTTTTGCTTTCCTTTTCATCTTCCTACATCTTCATCAGGTTGGCATTGGAATTCGTTTTTTTTCGTCAAATAGACAAAATTTATGAAGACCTTTCTTCGATCAATGATGCCAAACTTGACACGATAAAGCAAAAAACTGAACAAAAATCTTTTAGCCCTTTAAAAACTATCAATAAGGAAATAAAGAACTACGTCAAGGAGAAACAGCTCGAAATACAAGAACTAAAAAGAATGGAAACCTTTCGCCGAGAATTCATCGCAGATGTGTCTCATGAGTTAAAAACACCCATTTTTGCCGCTCAAGGTTTTGTTCACACACTACTCGATGGGGCCGTAGAGGATAAAAAAGTACGTTTCAAATTCTTAAAAAAAGCAGCCAAAAGTCTTGATGGTTTGGATATTCTCGTACAAGATCTGCTAACCATTTCTCAAATGGAGACTGGCGAAATAAAAATGCATTTTGAGCATTTTGATATTGTGCGAATGTGTAGAGAGGTTACAGATCAACTCGAAGGAAAAGCTGAAAAAAATAAAATTTCATTGTCCATTAAGCATCCCGAAGAAAAAGTCTACGTCATTGGAGATTATCGAAGAATATATCAAGTCGTCACCAATTTATTATCCAATGCAATCAAGTATACAAAAAAAGATGGAGCCGCAGAGATAACCATTGTAGTTGATGGCGATCAAATCACCACCGCTATTTCTGATAATGGAAGAGGTATCCCCAAGGAAGATTTGTCTCGTATCTTTGAGCGTTTCTACAGAGTGGATAAATCCAGATCTAAAGAAAAAGGTGGCACAGGACTTGGACTTTCCATTGTAAAACACATTATGGAAGGTCATGAGTCAAAAGTTGACGTGAAAAGTGAAGTTAAGAAAGGATCAACCTTTAGCTTTGCGCTCAAAAAAGGAAAATATCAGCCAACTCGCATCTTAGATGACGAGGACGATGAGGATGATTATGCATAAATACGCCAAAAATATTCGTTTTGAAGATTTGATAATCTTCGAAAACATAAACTACATCATAATAAATAAGCCTCCGTATGTAAGCACATTGGAGGATAGGCATGACCCTATCAATATTCTAAAGCTCGCCAAAACATACCATGAAGATGCCCAAGTCTGTCACAGATTAGATAAAGAGACTTCAGGCTCATTGGTTATCGCTAAGAATTTTGAAGCTTATCGCCATTTTTCCATAATGCTCGAAAAGCGTCAGGTTAAAAAAATCTATCATGCTGTGAGTCATGGCTTGCATCAAATCGAAAACTTAGAAGCGGATCAACCCTTAGCTATAGGCGCCAATAAATCACGAGTAGATTATCGGGAAGGCAAAAGTTCACTAACGATGATAGCAACATTAGAGAATTTCAGAAATCACACGTTGTTTAAATGCTTCCCCGTTTCGGGACGACTTCACCAAATCAGGGTGCATTTAGCACACCACAAGGCTCCTATTGTTTCTGACCCTGCCTACGGTGGAGAATTGATCTATTTATCTCAGATTAAAAAACGTTACAACATTAAAAAATTTGAAGAAGAGCAACCACTAATTCCTCGTGTAGCGCTTCATGCAGAGAGTATCGTTTTTAGAGATCTAGAGAATGAAAAAGAAATATCTGCCTCCGCGCCATACCCGAAAGACTTTGAAATATTGATTAAACAGTTAAGAAAGCATAGCTGACTAGTGTCGAAATGCCATATATATACCAATTACAAAGACAAAATTCACGATAAATCATTTTATAATAAAGAGTAGTTGCTTTTCAAATTTTAAAATTCTAATTTTGTGTCCCTTTTTCAGGAGGTTCCTGAAAGTACTAAAAACAAATAAATTGGATACTTTAAGTTACAAAACAGTATCTCTGAACGACGCAACAGCCGATAAACAATGGGTTATCGTGGACGCCTCATCTAAAGTCTTAGGTAGAGTGTCGAGCGATGTTGCGAAAGTCATCAGAGGTAAAAACAAGCCTGGTTACACTCCACACGTTGATTGTGGAGATAATGTAATTGTGATCAACGCCGACAAGGTAAGGCTTACGGGTAAGAAATGGTCGGATAAAACGTATGTACGACATACAGGATTTCCGGGCGGACAAAGATTTCAAACGCCCCTCGAGGCAAAAGCGAAATCTTCTGTACTACTCATCGAGCGTGCAGTAAAAGGTATGTTGCCGAAAACAAAGCTTGGCAATAAACTATATAAAAATCTTTATGTGTATGAAGGTGGTGAGCATCCACACGAAGCACAGAAACCCGTAGCAGCTAAATTTTAATTAAATGAGCATAATCAATACAATCGGAAGAAGAAAAACTTCAGTAGCTCGTATTTATTTCCAAGGAGGAAGCGGAAAAGTAACTGTCAATGGGAAAGATATGAATGTCTACTTCCCATCAGAAATACTTCAATTAATTGTAAAGCAGCCATTAGTGACTTTAGATGCTGAAGGTTCTTATGATGTACTTGTAAACGTTGAAGGCGGTGGAACAAAAGGACAAGCTGAAGCAGTTAGACTTGCTATCTCAAGAGCACTTGTAGTGCTTGATGAAGAAAATAAGCCTCCTTTGAAGAAAGAAGGATTTTTAACAAGAGATCCACGTATGGTCGAGCGTAAGAAATACGGACGTAGAAAAGCAAGAAGAAGATTCCAATTCAGTAAAAGATAAGAAAATGTCAAAAGTAGAATATAAAGAGCTCCTAGATGCTGGTGTTCATTTTGGCCACCTTACCAGAAAGTGGAACCCGCAAATGGCACCATATATCTTCATGGAGAAGAATGGTATACATATCATAGATTTGAACAAAACTATTACATGTCTTGATGAGGCTTGTGCAGCACTCCAAGGTATTGTAAGATCTGGTCGCAAAGTGATGTTTGTGGCTACAAAAAAGCAAGCAAAAGAAATTGTTGAAACTGCTGCAAAAAAACTAGACATGCCTTTCGTTACTGAAAGATGGTTAGGTGGTATGTTAACAAACTTTGCTACAATCAGAAAATCGCTTAAGAAAATGTCTGGAATAGATAAGCTAATGAAAGATGAAGCTTATTTAAACCTTGCAAAAAGAGAGCGACTAATGATTAGCCGTGAAAAAGAGAAACTTGAGAGAGTTCTTGGTGGAATTGCAGATCTTAACAGATTACCTGCTGCCCTCTTTGTGATTGATATCAAAAGAGAACACATTGCTATTTCTGAAGCACAGAAATTAAATATTCCTGTATTCGCATTAGTAGATACCAACTCGGATCCTACTATTGTTGATTATCCAATACCTGGTAATGACGATGCTTGGAAAGCAATCAACTTGATTACTGAGCACATCGCCGGAGCATTAGAAGAAGCATTGTCTGAAAGAAAGAAAGACAAAGATGACGCTAAGATGGCGGAAGAGGAAGAAGCGAAAAGAAAGGTAGATCAGCAAGAAGCTTAAAATTTCAATTTAATTAAGATTGACAAAAATTGGACATTGGGTAATCTCAGTGTTCAATTTTTGTTAGTAATCAACTCAAAATTTTAAAAATAGGTATAACATGACTATTACAGCAAAAGACGTAAACAAACTCAGACAAATGACTGGTGCAGGTATGATGGACTGCAAGAAAGCTTTAACTGAAGCTGAAGGTGATTTTGAAAAGGCTGTTGAACTTCTCAGAAAAAAAGGTCAGAAAGTATCTGCATCTAGAGCAGATAGAGAAACTTCAGAAGGAGTTGTATTTACTAAAATAGTAAATGATGGCACAAAAGGTATTTTAATTTCTTTCACATGTGAAACTGATTTTGTTGCTAAAAACGAAGATTATATTGCCTTAGGACAATCAATAATTGACGCTGCAGCAGAGCATAGTCCAGCAGATATCACGGCACTAAAAGCACTAAAAACTGGTGACTTGACCTTAGGTGAAAAAATAATTGAATCTACGGGTCGTATTGGTGAAAAACTAGAGATCAGCCACTTTGAAGTAATAGAAGGTGACGCGGTTGTAGAATACATTCATTCTAACAAGAAATTAGGTGTACTCGTCGCGCTTAAAAACACCAATGGTGTAGATGTTCTCGATGCAGGAAAAGATGTTGCTATGCAAATAGCAGCTATGAACCCAGTAGCTGTTGATAAGTCAGGCGTTGATGCCGTGACTATCGAAAAAGAAATCGAAATTGGAAAAGAGCAGGCAAGACAAGAAGGTAAGCCTGAGCAAATTATTGAAAAAATAGCTCAAGGTAAACTTCAAAAGTTCTTCAAAGAAAATACGCTTTTACCACAGGCTTTTGTAAAAGACAACTCATTAACTATTGAGAAATATCTTGATGGAGTCAGTAAGGGGTTAACTGTATCTGATTTTAAAAGAATTACAATCGGATAGATTCAGCATTATTAAACAAGAAAAGGTAGCCATTAGGCTACCTTTTCTTGTTTATCGTATCTTATTTTTTTAGTTTGATGATACAAGCTCTTGTATGATGCGATTAAAATCCTCGTCAAACAATAAAATTTCATTGCCATTACTTTTGGATTTAACATCCATTATGTAAGTCATCTCATTGGAAACAAAATCCGTTTTCAATATCAACTCTTTTATTCTAGGCTTTTCATAATTATCCTGAACGTAATTAACCAGCATTATATGTGGAGTTAATATTTCTTTCTGTTCTGAAATACGATCACCTTCGCTATCATATACAGCAGACATCTTAGTATTTTCAAATACAAAAGTTACCTTAAACCTTTCCTTAGATGATACAGTATGTGCCTTGGCCCATGATGCGTCACTGCTCTTTGGATATTGTGAGTAAAACCATACTTGAACATTAAGACTAACATCTTTTTCCCGAATAGTTTCAGTCTGTCCATAAACCGAAAAAATAAAGAAAAACAGGAAACAAAGAGATAGTATATTTTTAAAAAACATGGCGTTAAATTTTTATTCTGATACTTTACATTCTAATATGAATAGATTTTTTATATTTTTCATAATTGACACGATCAATTGGTCAAATGTTTCGACGAATCAAGTGTTAAGACTTGGTCGTAAAGAGAAATCTGCAAAGCTCATTTCACTGACAAAATGATCTTTTAATTTTTTATTAATTTTTCGCTAGAATTCCTGCACCATCTATACTATCTGTTGGTTCCAAAGCACGATCATACCATTCCGTAACCAACCCTCGACTCTTCGATTTCACCTTTACTTGATAGAATTCTAAATCATTTTGAATATCTCTTATTGCCAAAACCTCTAATACTCGATATTTTCCAAACTTGAAGTCTAGGTGCTTTTCAATTTGCTGTGGGGTAAACTTGTCTGTCTCAATAGACTCCACTAATAACCTACCTGATTTATTATATTTTGCGATGTAAGACCTGTCTTGGTTTAAAAACGAAACATAAAATTCTGAACCATCTTTGTACCATTTACTTGCAGAAGAATTATTGTAATTCATAAAGTGCTTAGCAACAAGGTTTGGAGGAATGTCTGCTTCTATTAATAGTGTTCCTTTGATTTGAGCGGATGCGCCAAAAAATAGAAGGAAGGCAACAGTCAAAGTCAAAGCATTAAGTGTTCGATTCATAGCTAAAATGTTTTAATTCGTACATCTCTAAGTTCACTCTTATTATCATATTTTTAATTAATAATCCAGTGAACAAGCATTTTTTCATAATGAATAGGCTATGCAAAGGTTTTCATTACAAATATAGCATTAAGAGTGAAGGACATTTTACGAGAGCACCCGTCCATTCCAAAAAAAATCAATCTTGGACTAATTCTCCACTTTCATGATTTCTAAGTTTAATCTCTTCTGCAACGATCTCTACAGAGTCCTGTGTTGTTTCAATACTTCGAGTCAAGGGTTTCAAGTCAGGCTGTCCTCCGTCCACCCAGGCCGTGTACCAAAAGTCTCCTACCATTTTAATTGCTGCCAGCATTCTACGCTCCACCATCCCATTGAGTCTTTCATGATATTCTTCTGAAAAATTGTAGGAATACACTTTTACGGTAATCGCACCTCTTTCTTCAAAACTGTACTTCTTCGATTTATTAAATTTATCTGTTAACTCTTTTTCAAAACGAAGAACCGAGTCAAGCGAGGCGTGTGCCTGGGCAACAGCATGCCAAGCGGCAAGCTGAGTGTTCTCGATATATTTTGCCTTCCCCGAAAGCAAATCATAGTTGTTGAAGAATAATTCGGGAAGCCGTGACTCCCAGAAACCATGGATCCCGTATTGTCCAGTAAATTGACCATTGTAATTCTCCGTAGTATGTAATGGTACATTTGCATCAGCAATGTAATGACCTAAGTCTGCCGAAAAGCGTAATATGGATTTCGCGTCTTTATTTAAAAAAGCCAAAGAGAGCTGGTAAGAGACTCGATTGATATGCCATGGAACTACACCATAAGCATTCAATGTGTCCTCTGTAAGCTTCTCTACAGCCTCTTTCCAATACCTCGGCAGCTTATAAACAGCACTATCTCCATATACATCAAGATCGATATAATGTCTAGGAGCTTCCTCTTTTATGATATATCTTCGCATATCGGGATTGACCGCTTTTTCGGTCAGATAGTTGATATTTTCTTTGTAAAAAAAGAAAATCTCGGGTGGCAAAGTGAAAACGGCTAATCTGTTAATCTTTTTATGCGCAAAAAAGCCCCACCCTAATTGCGAAAAACCGAAGGCGATAAGCAGCGTAATTTTAAATTTCATAAGATTATTAAATAATACTAATAAAGAAAAGTAAAGAAAAAATCAGAGATATTGCCAAAATAAAAGTAATACTCTATCTTTGCGCTTCGAATTTAGAAAGAAGTCAAACACAAATATGGCAAACCATAAGTCAGCATTAAAGAGAGTAAGATCAAGTGAAACGAAAAGGCTTAGAAATAAGTACCAATTCAAAACAACTCGTACTTTCATCAAAAGATTGAGAGAAACAACAGATAAGTCACAAGCTGAAACTCTTTTAAAGGAAGTTACTGCGATGGTGGATAAACTTTCAAAGAAGAATCTTATCCACAAGAACAAAGCATCTAACATCAAGTCAAAATTGACGAAAAAAGTAAATTCTATAGCTTAAGTCATAAAAATAAAGATATATAGAACCCTTTCTCGTAAGAGTTAGGGTTTTTCTGTTTTTTAATTATCTTTCACAAATAATGGAAGAACAGAAGACGTCATATCCCATTAGTCAATGGGCAGAAGAAGATCGACCGAGAGAAAAAATGCAACTCAAAGGTCGAAGCGTATTATCAGATGCTGAGCTCATTGCTATATTATTAGGATCCGGAAATCGCCACATGAGTGCCGTTGATCTTGCAAAGATGATTTTGAGAGATAACAGTAATGACCTCAACGAATTATCAAAAAAGTCAATAGAAGACCTGATAAAATACGATGGTATGGGTCCAGCCAAGTCGATATCGATAATCAGTGCACTTGAACTTGGCAGAAGAAGAAAAAGTACAGAGCTTGTTTCTAAACCTCGAATTACTTGTTCTGATGATATTTACAATTTATTTCAATCAGAACTCCTCGATCTTCCACATGAAGAATTCTGGATTACCTTACTCAAACGGAATAATGACGTAATAAGTAAAGAAAGAATCAGTATTGGTGGTTTTTCTGGGACTTTTGCTGACCCTAAGGTGATTTTCAAAAAAGCCCTAGAGAAAAACGCCAGCTATATTATTTTGCTGCATAATCACCCTTCTGGCAATAAAAAACCAAGTCAATCCGATATTAATTTAACGAATAAGCTGAAGCAAGCTGGAAAAACGTTGGATTTACCCATTCTGGATCATTTAATTTTCACTGATCATGGTTTTTTTAGCTTTGCCGACGAGGCTATTCTTTGAGTAGAGTCTGTATATAATGTCCACACTCTGCCTTATGTTCATCGAAAAATACTCTGCTTCGGCAGACCGATCGAAACAAAGCAACTCCGGTTTTATCTCTCTCACATGCCTTGATTGTGAAAATTCTAGATAAGGCTCTGACTTTATGGACAAGCGCTAAGTAGAGCCAACCATTGCCAGAATTAGGATTGAATGGATAATTAATAAATACTTCAAAAGTAAATGATATTTCGCTGTTTGGACAAGGGCATAATTTTGAGGTTTTCCGCTAAGCAACCCTTTACCTTTTTACTATCCGACGAATTGCTATTGCATTTTTTTTAATCCGCTGTTTGACCCTTGTTGTTCGACTTGAAGGCGAGACCAAATTTGATGCTCAAAAAAGAATACTTTATAAGTAGTCTCAGTTTCGTTGTAATCAGTTAGTAATCGAATTCAAGTTTTGAGTAAATAATTAGATTGCTACTCCGCGTTAAATAATGCAATTTTGAATTATGAAAAAAATCGGGTTTGTTATCGTTATTGGACTCATTCTACTCGCCTTTTTCACCTTTTATTCAGGTGGAAACAGTGAATCTTACGTATTGAAAGTTCAAGAAACAATTGATGATCGAGTTCAGTACTTACGAACTTCAGACAACAGCCCTTTTAAAAAACCAGAAATAACCTTCTCAGCCCCTGAATATTTCGTTATAAATCCGAAATATAGAGTGAACGCAAAGTTGGAGAGAATAAGTCAACGAGAACGAATCACCATACAGAATAGTGACGGGACGCAATCAGCTTATCAAAAATATGCATATGCTAATTTTAGATTTGAAGATAAGGATTGTCGATTGCTCGTTCTTAAGCAAACAGGCTTTGGTTCTTTACAGCAATACTTTCTTGGGTTTGCCGATAATACTAGCGGAGAGTCTACTTATGGTGGAGGTAGATACTTAGATGTTGAAATAGGAAAATCCAACAAAGTAATATTAGATTTCAACCTTGCCTATAACCCCTACTGCGCATATGGAGAAGGTTTTACCTGCCCTCTTCCTCCAAAAGAAAACATACTAAGCCTGAGCATTGAGGCAGGTGAAAGAAAATTCCCCTTCTAAATGCAATCTATTTTGGAATACTCTCACTTTTAAATTGACAATAATATTTCATCCAATAATTAAGCAGGCTTCATTCAGGCTTTCTTATTTTTGCAAACTTATCTATCCAATATTGAGGGATCATTAGCAAAGGACAATCATACATTCATGAATATATCTTATAACTGGTTAAAAGAATTCATCCAGATCACAGAATCTCCTGAAGAAATTGGAGAGGTTTTAACTCAAACAGGCTTAGAAGTAGAGCATGTAAATAGCGTTGAAAAAATCAAAGGTGGACTTGAGGGCTTGGTAATTGGAGAGGTTATTACCTGTGAGCCACATCCCAACGCCGACAAATTGAATAAAACAACCGTTGACATTGGCTCAGGAGAGTTGCAAAATATTGTTTGTGGTGCTCCCAACGTTGCAGCAGGGCAAAAAGTAATTGTCGCTACCCTAAACACAACAATTTACCCAAATACAGGAGAACCTTTTATAATCAAAAAAGCCAAGATTAGAGGAGAAGAATCCAGAGGTATGATCTGCGCCGAAGACGAAATAGGACTTGGCTCTGCTCACGATGGAATCATTATTCTTAATACAGATAAAGAAAATGGCACTCCTGCTAAAGAAATATTTGATACTGGAGCGGATTTCGTTTTCGAAATTGGGCTTACGCCAAATCGAGGAGACGCCACTTCTCATATGGGTACAGCGAGAGATTTAAAAGCTTATTATAAAAGAGATATCTCATTTCCTTCTCACCCAAAACCTGAGATAAAAGAAGAACGTCCCATTAAAATTACTGTTGAAAATCACGAAGCTTGTCCACGATACTCTGGAGTAACTATTAGAGGCCTAAAAATCGGTAAATCGCCAGATTGGATACAGCAAAAGCTAAAAGCGGTCGGTCTAAATCCAATCAATAATATTGTTGACATAACCAACTATGTAATGATGGCCTTAGGACAACCAATGCACGCCTTTGATGCGGACGCTGTAGGCGATGAGATCATTGTTAAAACTCTTCCCGAAGGAACAACCTTTAAAACATTGGATGAGGTCGAAAGGAAGTTATCTGAAAGAGATCTGATGATCTGTAATAATAAAGAAGGGATGTGTCTTGCAGGAGTTTTCGGCGGAATTGATTCAGGAATAAATGAAGGCACCACTGACATATTTCTCGAAAGTGCCTATTTCTCCGCAGATTGGGTAAGAAACACAGCAACTCGACATAACATTTCTACAGACTCTTCATTTAGATTCGAAAGAGGTGCTGATCCTGAAATGACTTTAGTAGGATTACAATGGGCGGCTAGTTTAATTGTTGATGTTGCAGGTGGGTTTTTGGCTTCAGATTTTATCGACATTTACCCGAATCCAATAAAATCTTGCATTATTGAATCCAACTATCAAAACATCTGCGCGCTAATAGGGGAACCAATTCCCAATGCTAGAATTAAAGAAATCTTGGAATGGTTGGATATAAAAGTCACGGATAGTGAAGAAAATAACTTCATCGCTGTTGTCCCCCCTTACAGAAGTGAAGTAACACGTGAAGCTGATTTGGTTGAAGAAGTATTAAGGATTTACGGTTTCAATAACATTTCGCTTGATGACTTTTCTTCTACAGGCTTTTTGGCACATTTCAAAGAAAAAGAGCCTCACAACCTTCAAGAAAAAATTACTACTTTCTTAGCAGGTGTTGGATTTAACGAAATACAAACCAACTCATTGACCAGTCCTGAATATTTCAAAGCAATCCCATTAGGACAAGGCCAACCCGTTGAAATATTGAATAAGTCCAGCGAAGAGCTAGGAATAATGAAGACATCCCCTATTTACACAGCGTTAGAGTCGGTTGTCTACAATATCAACCGAAAGAAAAAGAACTTAAGGTTTTTTGAATTCTCTAAATCCTATCTTCTTGAAGGTGAAAAGTATAAGGAAAAAGAACTCTTAACTCTTTATCTAACTGGAAATACTAAGGACGAATCTTGGAGACATACCAGCAATCCTGTAGAATTCCATGACTTATCTAGTGTAGTCACGGCACTTACAGACTACCTCAATCTTGAGTACAGTAAAGTTTCCCTTTTGGAAGACGATACCTTACAGTATGGTTTGGCTTTGCAAGCCAACAACAAGGTAATCGGTAGAATTGGTCGTCTGAATAATAAGATTGAAGGACATTATGATTTAAAGCAACCCGTATTTTATGCTGAACTTGACTGGAATGCCTGTGTAAGACATGCCAAGCTAGAGCTAAATTTTAAATCAATTTCAAAATACCCAGAAGTCAGAAGAGATCTCTCTTTGGTCATAGATAAATCTATTACTTATACAGAAATAGAGAAGATTGCACAGAAATCCGAACGAAAATTACTGACTCGAAGCAACGTCTTCAGTGTTTACGAAGGAGATAAAATTGAAAAAGGTAAGAAATCTTACGCGATAAGTTTTTATCTTCAAGACGAAGAAAAAACTTTGACGGATAAAACCATCGATAAGACAATGAATCGTCTCATAAATGCTTTCGAAAGAGAAGCAGGAGCAGTCATAAGGAAATAAATGAGTAACGAAGTTTTACGTACTGAAATCAACTCGCTGCAACGGAAAATCAAGCTCTTGCTGGCTGAGTATACCCATTTACAATCTGAAGTTGTCGAACTGAAGGGAGAAAACAATCAGCTCAAAGCCAGAGTCTTAGAAAAGGAAGCCAATATTGAGAGCTTTCAAAATAAGGTGAAAATTAGTAAAATTGTAAAGAGCGTGGTAGATGGTGATAAAACCTCTCCAGAGCTGAAAGAAGTAATTGACGAGTATATCAAGGAAATAGATAAATGCATCGCCCATTTGGGTGAAGCTTAAGCAATCGAATGACAGAATTATCCATAAAACTAAAAATCGGAAACAGAGAGTATCCGATGAAAGTAAAGCCCGAAGATGAGGAGAGGATAAGACAAGCCGGTAAGATTCTAAATGAGAAAATAAAACATTATAAGAATCAGTTCGGCATAGAGGACAATCAAGATCTTCTGGCTATGGTCGCATTTGATTGTCAGGTAGGGCGTATGAAAAGTGAAGAGGCTTATTCATCAACAGATGAGGTGGCATTAGCACAACTAAAACAACTTAACAGCCTGTTATCTTCCGCTCTTTAAATATCGCTTAAATAGTCAAATACTTTAATCTTCTGGTTCACCCCTACCATGTATGTTAAATTAATAAAACAACATCATGGATAATACCATATATACCGCGATCATAGGGATCGTAGGCCTGATGATCGGGGTTGGAGTGGATAGAACACTCCTTAAACGTTCAATTGCCAAACTTAAACAGGCGGCTGAAAATGAGAAAAAACTCATCCTCAAAGAAGCAGAGGTAAATGCCGATAGTATCAAGAAAGACAGGATATTAGAAGCTAAAGAAAAATTTCTGAAGCTTAAATCAGAATTTGAAGAAGAATCAAATCGAAAGAAAAATCAGCTTATAACTAATGAGAATAAACTAAAGCAAAGAGATGCTAATCTTTCGAAACAAATTGAAAAGAACAAACGATTAGAAGCAGAATTTGAGTCAGGTAAAGAAAATCTCGCGGCTCAAATAGAGATTACCCGAAAGCGTCGCGAAGAGTATGACAAGCTTATGACGCAACAAATTCAGGTCTTAGAAAAAGCCTCTCAGCTCACAGCCGACGAAGCGAGAAATCAGCTGATTGAAGCACTGAAAGATGAGGCACGAACCAATGCCTCTGCCCATATCAAAGACATCATGGAAGAGGCCAAGATGACTGCCACAAAAGAAGCCAAGAAGATAGTCCTGCAGACTATTCAAAGAACAGCGACAGAACATGCAATAGAGAACTGCGTGTCAGTGTTCAATATTGAAAGTGATGATATAAAAGGAAAAATTATTGGTCGTGAAGGAAGAAACATTCGTGCACTAGAAGCGGCAACTGGTGTTGAAATCATTGTGGACGATACTCCTGAAGCTATCATTATTTCAGGGTTCGACCCTGTTAGAAGAGAGATTGCAAGATTGTCCCTACATAGACTCGTGCAAGATGGCAGGATTCACCCAGCCAGAATTGAAGAAATTGTAGCCAAAACAACCAAAAATATCGATGAGGAAATTGTCGAGATTGGGGAAAGAACGGTGATAGACCTTGGTATTCACGGGTTGCACCCTGAACTAATCAAGTTGGTAGGAAGAATGCGATTTAGGTCTTCCTATGGACAAAATTTACTCCAGCACTCTAGAGAGGTAGCCAACCTATGTGCTACATTGGCTTCAGAGCTCGGCCTTAATGCAAAAATGGCTAAACGAGCTGGATTGTTACACGATATTGGCAAAGTCTGGCCAGATGAGCCGGAAAAGCCACACGCGATCATAGGAATGGAATTAGCTTTGAAATACAAGGAGAACCCACAAATAATCAACGCTATTGGCGCTCACCATGATGAAATAGAAATGACATCTATGATCTCTCCTATAGTCCAAGCATGTGACGCCATCTCCGGTAGTCGACCCGGAGCTAGACGAGAAATCATGGAACAATACCTTAAGCGACTCAAGGACTTGGAGGAAGTAGCACACAGCTTTGATGGCGTAAACAAATGCTATGCTATTCAAGCAGGACGTGAACTTCGAGTGATGGTAGATGCAGAAAATGTGAGTGATCAAAAAGCAGGAGAAATTTCCTTTAATATCTCTCAAAAGATAGAAAAAGAAATGCAGTATCCAGGACAAATAAAAGTAACTGTCATTAGAGAGACTCGCGCAGTAGCATTCGCTAAGTAACATATTACCTTATATAAACAGTAATGAAGAGACACCCAATTAAGGTGTCTCTTTGCAATGCTACACCCTCTAAACTTCCTTCCTTTTTTAACTTTAGAAAATGGATATAACATTCAAAAAAGTAACTCTCGATAAGGCTGACTTATTATTGAAAATTGCCAAGAATGCCTTCATTAATACTTACGAACACCTTAACGATCCAGTGCAGTTCGAGAAGTACCTCAAAGCGAATTTTACATTAAGTCAGACCAGATCCAGTCTTGAAATTCCTCAGAGTCATTATTATTTTGGCTATCACAAAGGACAAATAGTGTCCTATTTTCACACATTAGAATACCCCCATCAAACAGATATTAACACTCGCAACAGTCTTGAAATTTCACGTTTTTATGTCCTAAAAGAATATAAAAGGATGGGCTTTGGAGCGAAAATGATGGCCTTTTTAAAGTCTCTAGCTCAGGAACTTTACAAAAAGGAAATCTGGTTGGGCGTATGGGAAAAGAATGACAAGGCTATTACCTTCTATGAGAAAATGGGATTTAAAATCACTGGAAACCATTCTTTTATGATCGGAAACGAGGAGCAAACAGATCATATTATGAGGTACAAAATCTAAAAAAATTACGCTTAGTATTTGCCCATTTTTTTCAACCAAAAGCTTCGAAGTAAGCTCGCATGGTATGACATTTGGCGAATGATTTTTATTCGGTGCAGGTATATGGGAATAAAAACCAAAACGGGAGATACAACGGATCACCCAAGAATTCTCGCTTATACGATTTAAATATCAAGTTGAGAAAAGAAAAAAATCTGCGTTAGAAACTGAAACTGCATTGGTCACCTCGAAAATATACTAGGAAATGGAAAGTAACCTCTAGGAAAAACCAAGGGTGGGGCTCTTGCAATAATGTTGAACTTTTAATAACTGAATAAACCTTTCTTAAAACCGGCTAACTCGAAGGCAAGTCATCGACGTGCATGCGTGAAGTATAACTCAATTACAATCATCATAATGATCGTTAAAAGGGATTTTTCATAATTAAATTATCGCGTTTGCTAGCATTATCAAGTGCCTAGACAGAGCTTTCGGAGAATTTTATCTGATAAAGCCACCATTCTTGGCGCTAATAACAATTAATCATTCATTTCAAAAAAACCAAATTATAAAATTTCATAACATTTAACGCTGTATTTTAAATATTATGAAATAATTGGAGCGAAAAAATAGGAATTGCAGATATATGATTTGGATATATATGAATAAAAATATAATTTCAAACTTCAGTAAAATTTCATATACCCATGTAGCCAAAAGAAACATAATTCGACACCAACAAAAATATCAGCAAGGTAAAAAGTTGGGATGCAGCCACATCTGCTTAAAAAAATGAACCGTACCTGTGAAAAAGGTGCGGCAACTATCCCATTAATAAATCAATTTTTGTTCCCAATTATGGTTCTAATTTTTCTAATTTCTTGCTCAGAAAATGAAGAATCGTTAACCATAGAAGAGCCAACATCGCTGTTATTTGAAAATGATGCAGGAAAAACGATTGAAATTATTTTAGAACCTCACCTAATACAGCCACCTAGACAATTTGCGTCATTTGATAAATCAGATGATTTTCTAGTTGCACTGGAAGAAAGTTCATCTAGCTTAAACCTAAATAAAAAGCTCTACGAAGATTTAGCCCACTATTTTGATCCATATGAAATATATCTTATGGATAACAATGGCTTAGTTACAGTAGGGAATACAGTATATAAAGCTGACCAAGTAGGTCACTACAGACAGTTGAATGATGGGTCATGGGAATTGTTACTTTATTACGGAATATCTGGAAATGTAGACCTTGAAGAAACCGCTCTTACACATCAGCACCATCTAAATCTGGAAGAACTTGAAAATTATGAATTTAAAAGTCCCGCAGCACGAGAAGTCTACGAAAGACTTTTAATCGAAAATAAGGATCTAGACAATAGCGAAGTAAATAATGCTGGTAGGGTAATGGCTAATCATGACGCTACAATTAAGTGGAAAGACCCAAACACTGGCCAACCATACATTATTAAGTATCGAAACTATATGAATGGACCAATTCTAAGTGCAAATATGCAATTCTATATTTGGAACGAGGATTACAAACACAGTGGAAAAAAAAGAATGAAAGGAGGCACATACTGTGAAATATTTAGGTTCAGTGTGGGACAATGGCAACCAATGCCAAATGGAAGCAAAATTGGCAATTATCATGAGAATAATACTTTCGACACTTCTACACCGTATACTTATGTTAGAGTCTTCACCAACAAAAACAGTGGGAATTCAGACTTTATTTATGACTGGCAAGCCTTTATAGGTGGAGTAAGCAGATCTAGAAAGCAGGCTGCCAAAAGCTATCATACCATTAAAATAAGAAGAAATAATTCCAATATCCGTGAAGATGTTTATGTAGACTACTATCTAGGATAAAGCATTTTAAAAAAAAATAATTTAAAAGGGGTTTCACAACTTTATGTAACCAAGTCATGAAGCCCTTTTTATACTGATAAAATATTCACATTTATAACACTGCATTACAAAATGAATCCAACCTTAATTTCGAATATATATATCTTAACAATAGTCATCTCCCTGTTTCTAAGTGGGTGCGATAAAGACACTTCAGAGTTACGAATAAATTTGACCGCACCCGCGTATAATTTACTATGGCAAGATAGTATTGCAAGTGGCGACACTATTCTATTTTCTTTTAATGTAATAAGTGGCAGCCCCATTACACTTGTTGATGTCTCCTTAGAGCGATACGAAACCACCACGACTAATCAAGAAGCGACTAAAATTCATCTTTGGGAGACATTCACTCCTGATCACAAAAATCCAAGCTATGACATCTTATGGATTGTCCCCAGTGATATTACTCCTACGCCAGATAAGTTTGTCGAATACATTGTCATAAATGTAATAGCGAAAAATGCA